>MTKZ01009774.1_pt1 | contig 29629 bp, 20 predicted proteins | sample 1042781 | NCBI WGS metagenome assembly MTKZ01 (sample SAMN06212207, study PRJNA360539) | anaerobic digester metagenome | biome: Wastewater treatment plant; material: sludge; isolation source: anaerobic digester fed with sludge from wastewater treatment plant | place: Denmark: WWTP Viborg ... | reverse complement strand
GAGTCACTGCATGACGGAATCTCTGTGGTGATATTCCCCGAAGGTACACGCTCATTGACGGGCGCTATCGGAAAGTTCAAGACGGGCGCGTTCCAGCTTGCAGTGAAGACAGACAAACCGCTGCTGCCCGTGCTGATTGACGGCACAGGCGAGATCATGCCCAAGAAAGGTGGAATCATTTTCCGGAACCGCCGCATTGTAAGGATCAGGGTCCTGGATCCCATCTTCCCGGGGCAGTTCGGCACCGGCGACCCGGAGGAACTGGCCACAAGGGTACAGTCCATCATGGTTACCGCCATGGACCAGCTGCGAAACGAGTAGCATGTGAGATTTGAGATTTGAGATTTGCGAGTTTTGGTTTATTTGTCGCACATCGCAAATCGGAATTCGCAAATCTGGGCACAATTCCCCCTGGTTGTTGATAAATCGGAAAGATTCGCCTTGCCTAATTCTTTATATTTGCCCCAAAATTTGGGATAATGGACGGCAATTATTCTGAGGAGAACATTAAAACCCTTGAGTGGAAGGAGCATATCAGGCTGCGTCCCGGTATGTACATCGGCAAGCTGGGTGACGGCTCCTCACTTGATGACGGTATATATGTCCTGCTCAAGGAGGTGATGGATAACGCGGTTGACGAGTATATGATGGGTTTCGGCCGCAGAATTGACGTCAGCATCGTTGGCTCGGAAGTGAGGGTCCGCGACTACGGCCGTGGCATTCCACTCGGAAAGGTACTCGATGTCTCCTCCAGGATGAATACCGGAGCCAAATATGACTCAAAGGCATTCAAGAAATCTGTGGGTCTCAACGGCGTGGGTATCAAAGCCGTCAATGCTCTCTCATCATCTTTTGTTATCAGATCTTTCCGTGACAGCCAGCTTAAGGAGATTGAATTCAGGTGCGGGGAGCTGGTAAGGGATGAGCCCCTGAGAAAAACTGAGGAAGAGAACGGCACAGAGGTGATCTTCGTGCCTGATGAAGCCATGTTCGGCAACTTTCATTACATAGCCGAGTACGTTGAGAGCATGATGAAAAACTACTCGTACCTCAATGCGGGTATGATCATCAACCTCAACGGCAACAAGATAGTCTCGCGCAACGGTCTCGTCGACCTCCTCAATGACAATATGAACTGCGAAGGCCTTTACCCCATCATCCACCTGAAGGGTGATGACATTGAGGTGGCCATGACGCACGGAACCCAGTACGGAGAAGATTACTACAGCTTTGTAAACGGCCAGCATACCTCACAGGGAGGAACACACCTCATTGCGTTCCGCGAAGCGATAACCCGCACTGTCAAGGAGTTCTTCAAAAAGGACTTTGACGTTTCCGATATAAGATCATCAATCATCGCGGCCGTCTCGGTCAAGATAGAGGAACCCATCTTCGAATCGCAGACCAAGACCAAACTGGGATCAAAGGATATGGGACCAAACGGCCCCTCGGTGCGTAACTATGTGGTTGACTTCATCCGCAAGCACCTCGACGATTACCTGCACAAGAACGGTGAGACTGCCCGTATCATGCTGAAAAAGATCCAGGAGTCGGAGAAGGAGCGGAAGGCCATCAGCTCAATACAGAAACTGGCGCGTGAACGCGCGAAAAAGGTGAGCCTGCATAACCGCAAGCTGCGCGACTGCCGCATCCATTACAACTCAAACGATGAGCGCCGGCTCGAATCAACCCTCTTCATCACCGAGGGCGACTCGGCAAGCGGCTCCATCACCAAATCGCGCAATGTGGAAACCCAGGCTGTCTTCAGCCTCCGGGGAAAACCACTGAACAGCTACGGCCTGACAAAAAAGATTGTTTACGAGAACGAGGAGTTCAATCTGCTTCAGGCCGCCCTCAATATTGAGGAGTCTCTCGATGACCTCCGTTACAACTATGTGGTGATAGCCACCGACGCAGACGTTGACGGGATGCATATCAGACTGCTGCTCCTGACCTTCTTCCTGCAGTTCTTCCCTGACCTCGTCCGCAAGGGCCATGTTTACATCCTGCAGACTCCCCTGTTCAGGGTACGCAACAAGAAACTGACACGTTACTGCTACTCCGATGAGGAGAGGCAAAAAGCAATAAAGGATCTCGGTCCTGACCCCGAGATCACCCGCTTCAAGGGGCTGGGCGAGATATCCCCGGATGAGTTTATTCACTTCATCGGGAAAGACATGCGCCTGGAACCTGTGATCATGAAGAAAGCAGATCCGTATACCCAGTTCCTCGAGTTTTATATGGGCAAGAATACCCCTGAACGTCAGGACTTTATCATTGACAACCTGCGGGTTGAGGAGGAAATTCCGGAAGCAGCCCAGGCGTGAGTGAAGGTTTCAGCAGATGATGAAAGAAAGTGATCCTTTTGAACTGATCCCCGAAGAAGAGGGAGGGGAGAAGGAAGTACCCAAAACCGGTTATATACCTGAGGCCCTGCATACTGTCACGGCTCTCTCAGGCATGTACCAGGACTGGTTCCTGGATTATGCGTCATATGTAATCCTTGAGCGAGCCGTGCCCCACATGTCTGACGGGCTTAAACCGGTACAGCGTCGTATACTGTACTCCATGAAGCGCATGGATGACGGGCGGTTCAACAAGGTTGCAAATATCATCGGGCATACGATGCAGTTTCATCCTCACGGTGACGCCTCCATAGGCGATGCCCTGGTACAGCTGGGACAGAAGGAACTTCTCGTGGAATCACAGGGAAACTGGGGAAACATTCTTACAGGTGACGGCGCCGCAGCACCCAGGTATATAGAAGCCAGGCTCTCAAAGTTCGCCCTGGAGGTGACCTTCAACAGCAAGACCACCGAGTGGATGAGCTCATATGACGGGCGTAACAGGGAACCCGTTACCCTCCCGGTGAAGTTCCCGCTGCTCCTTGCTATGGGCGTGGAAGGCATCGCCGTAGGCCTCTCTTCAAAGATTCTCCCTCACAACTTCAATGAACTGATTGACGCTTCCATTAATTACCTGCAGGGCAAACCCTTCGAGCTGTACCCTGATTTCCCGACAGCTGGCATGATTGATGTGTCAAAATACAATGACGGTGCCCGCGGAGGGGTGGTTAAGGTCAGGGCCAGGATCGAGAAGGTTGACAAAAAGGGACTGGTCATTTCCGAGATTCCTTTCGGACGCACCACGACCTCGCTCATCGAGACAATAGTCAAGGCCAATGACAGGGGCAAGATCAAGATCAAAAAGATCGATGACAACACCGCAGGGGGAGTGGAGATAGTCATTCAGCTGCAGAGCGGCATCTCGCCTGACAAGACCATTGACGCACTCTATGCCTTCACAGACTGTGAACTGTCAATCTCGCCAAACGCATGCGTCATCACTGACGAAAACAAGCCTGCGTTCGTTGGCGTGAGTGATATCCTCAGGCACAATACGGACCAGACGGTAAAGCTTCTCAAGCTGGAGCTTGAGATACGCAAGGCCGAGCTGGAGGAAGAGTGGCACTTCTCGTCTCTTGAAAAGATTTTCATCGAAAAGAGAATTTACCGTGACATCGAGGAGTGCGAGACCTGGGAGGCTGTGATCACCGCCATTGAGAAAGGGCTGAAGCCATATAAAAAGCTTTTCAGGCGCGAGATCACCCGCGATGACATCATAAAGCTCACAGAGATAAAGATCAAGCGGATCTCGAAATATGATTCCTCGCGTGCCGATGAACATATAAGAGGCCTCGAGACAGACCTGGAAGAAGTCGCCAACCATCTTGCCAACATCATTCCATATGCCATCAACTACTATCGTCAGATCAGGAAAAAGTACGGCAAGGGCAGGGAGCGCAGGACTGAGATACGTAGCTTCGAGACCATTGAGGCGACCAAGGTGGTGGCCGCCAATGCCAAGCTTTACGTGAACCGCCAGGAGGGATTCATCGGAACGGGGCTTAAAAAGGATGAGTACGTGTGCGATTGTTCTGACATTGATGATATCATAGTCATCAGGAAGGATGGCACCTATCTTATCACGAAGGTTGCAGAAAAGCAGTTTGTCGGAAAGGATGTCATTCACGCACAGGTATTTCTCAGGAATGATTCGCGCACCATTTACAATGTGGCATACCAGGATGGCCGGGAAGGGCCTTATTATGTCAAACGCTGTGCACTTACAGGGCTCACGCGCGACAAGGAATACAACCTCGGAAGAGGTACAGCCGGCACTAGGATCCTGTATCTCAGCGCCAATCCCAACGGTGAGGCTGAGGTGATAAGGGTGTACCATAAACCCAAGGCCAGGCTGAAGAAGCTGACCTTTGATTTTGACTTCGGGGAGCTGGCAATCAAGGGACGTGGTTCAATGGGAAATATCCTGACAAAGAACGCGGTTCATAAGATCACCCTTAAGGAAAAGGGCCTCTCGACCCTTGGCGGCCGCAAACTGTGGTTTGATGATGCGGTGATGAGGCTGAATGCCGATGGCAGGGGGAAATTCCTGGGTGAGTTCGCTTCCGAAGAGATGCTGCTCGTGGTCACCCGGGGCGGTTGGTACCGGACCTCCGGCACTGACCTCTCATCACATTTCGAGGATGACCTGTTGCTGCTTGAAAAATTCCGCGAGTCAAAGATCTTCTCCTCTGTATACTGGGATGAGGAGCAACAGTTTTACTATGTCAAACGGTTTGCCTTTGAGGAGGCAGATAGGCTTCAGTGTTTCATCTCTGACAGTGAGGGATCACGGCTGGTGAGCCTCACAGAGGTGGAGTACCCTAGGTTTGAGATAAAGTTTGGCGGCAAGAACGAAGGCCGCAAGCAGGAGATAATAGAGGTGGCGGAATTCATCGGTGTAAAGAGTTTCCGCGCCAAGGGAAGAAGGCTTTCCAACTACAGTGTTGCCGATATCAGGGAGATTGATCCCGTGGTCAGAAGCGAGGCAATGCCTGTGCCTCCGGAACCGGAGAACGGTACTGCGGATGAGTCCCCGCTACAGGATCACACGCCTGATGATCCGGCCCAGATGAAACTAGATCTTTAGGTATCCGTGAATATTTATCTGATAGGATTCATGGGCAGCGGAAAAAGCTCCGCGGGGAAGGGCATTGCTGCGCTTCTCCGATGGAGGTTCACTGACCTTGACAAACTTGTAGAGGAGAAAGAGGGGATGACGGTAGCCGGCATTTTTGCCACAAAGGGTGAAGAATATTTCAGGAAGGCTGAGGCAGAAGCGCTGCAAGATGTATCAGGACGGACCAGGACAGTTGTAGCCTGCGGAGGAGGCACCCCATGTTCTGATAAAAACATTTCCCTCATGAAGGCAACCGGAGTAACCATATACCTGAGACTGACCGTCGATGCCCTGGTGTCACGCCTGAGCCGGTCCAGGACCGACAGACCGCTGCTGAAAGATGCCGGGCCTGATGAACTTCATTCAATCGTGCAGAAGCTCATGGGAAAAAGAAGCTCATGGTATGAGCAGGCTGACCTCATCCTGGATTCGGAGACCATGGGAGAGGAAGAGATGACTGCGATGATTGCTGGCACTGTAAGATCAAAGGGAGCCTACTTGTAGGTTTCATTTTTTCCCCGTATCTTTATTAAGAAAGTCTGTACTTAAACCCGGATATGTCAAAACCTCGGAGGGCTATGAAAACCGGTTTCAACTGGGTCTTCCTTACGGCATTAGTCCTGATGGCACTAACCGCTGCAGCTATGGTTGCAGTGCTGACTGACCTGTCCCTCTTCCGTGCTACACCGCTCCTCTACACTCTGACTCTCTCGGTAATAGTCATCAGCACAGGACTGGTAATCAGAAACCGTTACTACCTGCCCATACTTCGTAACCTTGTTCTTCGCGGCAAGCTGCTGCTGGCCCCGATGGTGCTGCTGGCACTGACCATTCCGGCCGCCCTGATATATATTTATTATGACCTCACCGGCAGGGAGTCTCTGCTGCTGCTGTCAGCACTGGTCACATCAGTTGCAGCCGCCTTCTTCCTTCCATCGATGGCAATGATCACTCTGCCAGCGCTGGCATCCGTGAGTCACCTGGCTGAAAAGGCAGGGCTGCCATCAGGCAGGATAAAGGCAGAGGACATTGCCAGGCAGACGGTCATTGCTGCCGCATTCATTGCCGTCATTTTAGTTGTGGTAACAATAACTGCAGATTTGAGAATTTCCGGCATTATCTTCCTTTTCCCGGTGGCTGCGATTGCGCTGATGCTTCTTGACATTGTCATCGTGGCTCACTTCCGGAACAGGCTTGCCATGATGCTGGATGCCCCGGTACCTGCGGAAACCTCCGGAGCAGGGCAGAATCAGGCGACGGAGAAGTCAGAGGGCTTCATGAGCGTGATGCTCGTTGCTGACCATTACCCTGACCTGATTGGCGGCAGGCTTGAGTACCTGTTAAACAATGCGGGTGATTTCTATGCCATGGAAGTCATTTCACTTGCTTCCAAAACTTATGACCCGGCACTTCTTCCGGCCATGAAGGCCATTGCCTCCGCCAGCCGTTTCAGCGACAAGTTGAGACATGAAGCTGCCAACGGGGTTTCAGTCATTGAAAAGTATTATTCTGACCCGGTCAGGAATGTTGATTTTTTACGCCTCCCGGGTATCCCGGAGAAAGCCGCCGCTGCCAGGGCAATATTTTTAAGTAAAAGCAAACCTTCGGAGCAGGAGATTATCAAGCTCCTCAGAGATGCCAGTGCTGAAGTAAGGAGAACGGGTTTGATGGCGGCAGGCCGTTACGGCATGACATCGCTTCGGGATGAGGTGATGAAGGGACTTGACAACCCGGATACTGCCCGCGAAGCCTATTATGTGCTCAGACAGTTCGGTCCGGAGGTATACGGTGACCTGATCGGAACAGTAATCAGGCCCGGCAACAGTGAACGGGAGAATTACATTATCCTCCGGCTTCTGGATGCCATGCCGGCCAGCGAGGCATTCCCGTGGCTCAGCGATTTTGTCGTTGCCGGTCATATGGGCGTCCGTCTTAAGGCAGCCTCTTCCCTGTGCAACAGAGGATGGTCACCGCAGGGAAGGCAAAGGCTTAAGATCGGGGAAACACTCAGCGAAACCATTCATGTCATGGCCAGGCTTATCGCCATGCAGACTGAGGTATCAAGATCCAGGCATTTCCTCCTGTCAGCAGCCCTTGAACAGGAGAGGGAAAATAACTATGAACTCATCAGGTGTCTTGTTCATCTCCTTGCAGGAGGAGTGGCTGCCGAATTGATACTGCCGCGCAAACGGGATGACAGGCCATGCCAGGCCGGTGTCGCCTCGGAGGCAATAGAAAGCGTGATAAGCGAACCAATGCGCAGACCGCTTAAGGCACTTCTGGGAAACAGTACTGACAATCGCAGGCTGGCTGAACTTTCCCTTTACTTTCCCGTCAGGAGCGTGAAAGGCCAGTCAATTTCATCATTCCTCCTGGCTTCGGAGCAGAATATCACCGGCACCTGGAGCAAGGCGTGCGCGCTCCACCTGGCAGCTGCGGAAGGCAGAGGCCTCGACAGGGAACATGCAATCTCATACCTGTTCAGTAACAGCCAGATACTGCAGGAGGAGAGCGCCCGCGTCATCAGGTCAATCAACCCTGACTGGTACAGGGATGCAGAGCTGCGTCTCCCTGACCCGGCGAGGGCAAGAATATCAGCAGTCACGGGTGGCACCCTTCCGCAGGCAGCAATGAGCTTCGAGAAAACAAGGTTTCTGAGCCTGTGCTTTTCTAAAATTCCTGAAGAAACCATGATCATGCTGGCCTCGCACCTCCGTTACTCAGGGTCATATGATGCAGGTTCCCTTCCAGGGGTGATTTCATGGGTGGTACCCTCCCGGGACGGGAAGACCGGCCTTTATTCAATACCGGTAAATGATATTGCCGCCTTTGTGTTTTACTATCCGGAATTCACTGATATCTTTGTAAATTATACAGACAGCCAGGAGGGGGTACCTGCAATCTAAAAATGTTTTCTATGCCAGAAAGGAATATAATTATCAGACCAAATCCATTTCCGGGACTGAGAGCATTCAGACCTGACGAAGGTCACTTGTTTTTCGGGCGAATGGAAAGCACTCTCAAGGTTGTTTCCAAGCTTAAGGAAAACAGGTTCGTTGCTGTATTGGGTGCATCAGGCAGCGGCAAATCATCCCTTGTTCTGTCAGGAGTCATTCCTGCTCTTCTGAAGGAAAATACAGAAGAAAAAAAATCCTGGTCATATCTTGTCTTCAGACCTGCACTCAATCCGGTTGACCACCTGGCAACAGAATTGTCAGTACTCTCTGCAGGAGCAGGGTTCAACCAGCTGTCAGATGTGAGCGTGGCGGCATCACTGCATAACAGAACCGAAGGACTGAATGACGTGATCAACCGTATCAGGAAGAACCTCCGTCAGCAGGTGGTGATAGTCATCGACCAGTTTGAAGAGATCTTCCGGTTCAGCCCGGCAACTTCCAGAGGCCTTCCCGGCGATGATGCCACAGATTTCATTGACCTGATAGTCAATGCGATGCAGAAACCCGACCATGGGCTGTACATCATTTTGACACTCAGATCTGAATATGTCTCTGACTACGGGCGGTTTCATTCTCTTACAAACCTGATGAACAGCAGCAGTTACCTTCTGCCACAGATTCCCGTCGACCAGATGGTTACTGTTATTGAAGAGCCTGTGAAGCTTTCAGGAGGTTCAATTGACAGGTCGCTGGTGAAGCTTATACTGAGTGATCTTGAAGAGAGACCCGGACAGCTGCCGGTATTGCAGCACCTGATGATGCGTACCTGGAACCAGTGGAGCAGGCTTGGTGACCTGAGCCGCCCCATCGGTATCGCTGACTATGAAGCTGTCGGGATGCTTAAGGGAGCCATCTCTCAGCATGCCGGGCAGGCCTTTGATTCACTGGATGAGAGGCACCGTTATGTCTGTTCCCGGCTCTTCCGCACAATCACCACACGCTCGGATGACGGCAGGGAACTTAGGAAACCTGAGCGTATTTCAACAATTGCGGTTCTTACAGGGTGCGCTGAGCATGAAATCATTGGTGTGGCTGAGGTGTTCAGATCACCGGAATATTCATTCCTGACCCCGTCAAAGGAGGTGCCGCTAAACGGCGAAAGCATCCTTGACCTGACCCATGAAAGCATCATAAGGCTATGGGGGAATCTGCGAAAATGGATGGATGAAGAGGAAGCATCAGTGAAGCTTTACAGGCAGCTGGCCTCCGCAGCTGCACAATACCAGGAGGGTACAGGCCGTCTTTGGACAGCTCCTGACCTGCTGATGGCCCTCAGGTGGAGAGATGAAAACAATCCCACCCTCGCCTGGGCCGAAAAGATTGATCCTGCCTTCGAAAGAGCCCTCATCTTCCTGAAAAATTCTGAGGAAGAATATCTGATACGGGAAGAATACGGGCGGAAAAGCAGTAATGAAACGGTCAGGCGTTCACGCCTGATAGCAGGATTGCTCGGTTTATTGGCCATTCTTACCCTGGTTGCCCTGGGGGCTGTTTATTCGCTCAGGAACAGGGCTGAAAGGCAGAAATCGGTTGCCATCCAGATGAAAGACGAGGCTGTTACCCTGAACGACAGGCTCAGTGACAGCCTGGAGGTACTGTCGTCAGCCCTGGGATTAGCTCCCGCTGCGACAGAAGGCAACCTGATCATGCCTGAGGAGAGGGTGAAACAGGCTGAAGCACGGGCAAGATCAGCCGAGGAGGCGGTAAGGGAGATGGCTTCCGGCAAGGCCGAAGACATGGAGAGATTTTCGAAGGCTAACAGCAACCGGATGCTCTCTCTGGCCAGGTCGCTGGCTGTGAGGTCACTGAACCATGCCGGGAACAAGGACCTTCAGATATTGCTGGCATGGCAGGCTTATCTCTTTAACCGGAAGTATGATGGCATAGCTGAGGATGCAGATGTCTTTGCCGGTCTCTACGATGTTTCAAAACGTTATGGAAACAGGTTCTGTGCCAGGTATACCCCTGACGGAGCTGAGTATACCGCTATGGCCGAAGGCTTTGACGGCATATTCTTTACCGCTGATTCCAAAGGCAGGGTGCTTAGCTGGAAAGCAGGGCAACCATCTGCAGGATATGACCTGGTATGGTCCGGAAACAAAACCATCAGCGCCATGACTCTCAGCCCTGACAGATCATGGCTCGCCTGCGGAACGGATGATTCGGAAATCCTTATGATACCATTTGACGATGATTCGATAGGTTACCAGTTGCATGACTCCACCGGCACCATAACAGCCCTGTCATATACAGACACTGACCATCTTTACTCTTCCACCTCAGGGGGCAGTGTGAACGAATGGGATCTCAGAAACCGCAGTGTGAGAAAGGTTGCCAGTGATGGTTCAGGAATAGTCGCTCTGGAAATTTCGGATGACAATAACATGCTGGCAGCCCTGACGGGCAACGGCAGGCTGATTTGCTGGCAAACAGGGTCGCCTGCGAAGCATATCACCATCAATACGGGAGATAAAATCATAACCGCTCATAAATTCATACCGGGAGGAAACAGGCTGGCAACGGGGGACGATACCGGCACTATTGATATCTGGAGCACCTCTACCGGTCTTGCTGACGGAAATGCGTCAGGACATATGTCAGCAGTAAGGGGCATTGCCTTCGACGTGGCTGACGGGCAGATGCTTACAGCTGATGAGGCAGGAGAAGTCAGGCTATGGACGATGGCCAACCTGGAGCAGCCTCCCGTAGTTTTTACCGACGGAGGGCAGGAAGTTCTGCGCCTTGCCTTCAGTGACGGCGGAGAGTCATTCCTTGCTGCCACACAGACAGATGTCATCAGGCGCCCCGCACACATCAGGCTCATGACTGACGGCCTCTGTGACAAGGTCACGAGAAATCTCACCATGCAGGAATGGTCAGCTTATGTGGGAAGGGATATAGAGTACGAGACCACCTGCCCCGATAAAGAATACCGCATCAGGGTCAGGGAGATCAGGGGAGCCCGCTGATTCAAACTTTAAAGCCTCTGCCGTGTTATAGTACCGCGATGGCAATCTTGCCGGAAATGGCTATTTTTGCTGCCAGCATATGAAATAATTATTGATTTGATGAAAGAAAACAAAATACTACTGATGATCCTCGACGGCTGGGGGATTGGTGACGGCTCCAGAAGCGACGTGATCAGCACAACCGGCGCACCACACATTGAAGCCCTGAAGAAGGCCTTCCCCTCGTCTCAACTGCTCACCTCCGGCGAAGACGTGGGTCTCCCCGAAGGACAGATGGGCAACTCGGAGGTCGGTCACCTGAATATAGGAGCCGGACGGATTGTCTACCAGGACCTGGTTAAGATAAACAAAGCATGCCGCACAGGCGAGATACGCACGAACGGGACTCTCCGCGAGGCATTCACCTATGCCCGCGAAAAAGGGGTCAAGGTTCACTTCATGGGACTGCTCTCTGACGGCGGGGTTCATTCGCTCGACAGTCATCTCTATGCACTTTGTGACATGACCATGGATTATGGCCTGAAGGAGGTTTATATCCATGGCTTCGGCGACGGCCGTGACACTGACCCGAAGAGCGGAAAGGGTTACATGGCAAACCTGCTTAAGCATCTGGAAAAAAGCAACGGCAGGGTGGCATCTTTTGTAGGCCGTTACTATGCCATGGACCGTGACAAGCGATGGGAACGGATCAGGGAGGCATATGAGATGCTTGTCCACGGCAGGGGAACACAGACCAGGGATATACTCCAGGCAATGCAGGAGTCATATGATGCCGGAGTCACAGATGAATTCATGAAACCTGTCGTGGTAACCGGCGCTGACGGACATCCCCTGGCAACTATCGCAGAAGGCGATGTGGTTGTCTTCATCAATTTCAGGAATGACAGGGCCCGAGAGCTGACAATAGTGCTTACGCAGCAAGACATGCCGGAGGCCGGGATGAAGACCATTCCCCTGCACTATCTCACCATGACCCCGTATGACGATAAGTTCCGCGGACTTCACGTCATCTTCCCCAAGGAGAATGTCGACAGAACCCTCGGAGAAATCATTGCTGATGCAGGTAAGAAACAGCTTCGCATTGCCGAGACGGAGAAATATGCCCATGTGACCTTCTTCTTTTCCGGCGGAAGGGAGAAGGAGTTCCAGGGTGAGGAACGGATCCTCATCCCTTCACCGAAAGTGGCCACCTATGACCTGCAGCCCGAGATGAGCGCTTACGGGGTAAGGGATGCAATTATTGCAGAACTCCGCAAAAAGAAATTTGACTTCATCTGCCTGAATTTTGCAAATGGTGATATGGTCGGTCATACCGGGATATACGAAGCCATTCAGAAAGCCGTAAGAACTGTTGACGAATGTGCCGGTGATGTCGCAGAGGCTGCAACAGCGAACGGCTATGAGGTGATCATAATTGCTGATCACGGCAATGCTGATTATGCGGTCAATCCTGACGGATCACCCAATACCGCCCATTCACTCAATCCGGTCCCCCTTTACCTTATAAGCAAAAGGTACAAAAGCGTCAGGGCAGGCATCCTCGCTGACGTGGCGCCCACCATTCTGACAATGATGGGCATACCCGTTCCCCCGGAGATGACAGGCAAATCACTTGTGTGAGGGAAACGATGCTGCAGATTGATGACACCATAGTCTCCCTGGCTCTCATAGAGAAGAAGTTTGTGTGTGACCTGGCGGCCTGCAAGGGAAGCTGTTGCAGGTACGGTGACACCGGTGCTCCGCTGACGGCAGAGGAAGCATCAGCGCTGGAGCGGATATGGCCTGACCTGTGGCCATGGCTCCGCCCTGAAGGCATCAGGGCAATAGAAAAGCAGGGCACAAGCATCACCGACATCGAAGGTGAACTGGTCACACCGCTGATCACCAACGAGGAATGCGCATACACCATCATGGATGATGATGTTTACAAGTGCGGCATCGAAACGGCTTTTAACGCAGGAGCCGTGGACTTCCGCAAACCCCTGTCATGTCACCTCTTCCCCGTGAGGGTTAAGCAGTACAGCACTTTCAGGGCAGTGAACTACGAGGAGTGGTTTATCTGCAAATCCGGTGTCGCCTGCGGAGCGAAACAGAATACTGAACTTTACCTCTTCCTTCGCGAACCCCTGATAAGGGCTTTTGGCGAAGAGTGGTACAACAGGCTGCACTGGGCGGCCGGCGAATATCATAAATACAACGATAATGGAAAGCATTAAGAACTACATCGAAACAAACAGGGACAGATTCATCGAGGAACTATTCGGACTGATCAGGATACCTTCGGTCAGCGCTTCTGAATCCAGCAAGGCCGATATGGTAAGAGCTGCTGAATACATACGTGACCTGATGGCTGCCAACGGAGCGGACCAGGCAACAGTCTATGCCACCCCCGGCAATCCCATCGTATACGGTGAGAAGATGGTTGATCCGTCCCTGCCAACGATACTTGTCTACGGCCATTATGACGTAATGCCTGCTGAACCTCTTGAGAAGTGGACCTCGAAACCCTTCGAGCCGGAGATTCGTGACGGAAAGATATGGGCACGCGGCGCCGATGACGACAAAGGACAGCTCTTCATGCACCTGAAGGCATTCGAGATGATGAACGCCACAGGCACCCTTGCATGCAACGTCAAGTTCATGATTGAGGGTGAGGAGGAAGCCGGTTCGGCGAGCATCGCCGGATTCTGTGCTGAATACAGCGAGACGCTCCGCTCTGATGTGATCCTGGTTTCAGATACCACAATGATCTCACCTGAGATACCGTCAATCACATCAGGATTGCGCGGATTGTCTTATATCCAGGTAGAGGTTGAGGGTCCGGATCATGATCTCCATTCAGGGATCTATGGAGGAGCAGTGGTAAACCCGTGCAATGCTCTGTGTGATATCATCGCCAGGCTGAAAGACAGCGACGGCAGGGTGACAATCCCGGGCTTCTATGACAACGTGCATGTTCCCTCTGATGCCGAGAGAGCCAAGATGGCTGAGAGACCGTTTGATCCTGAAAAATACAGGAAATCCGTAGGCGTTGATGCCCTGGCTGTGGAGAAGGGATTCTCAACACTGGAGAGTACAGGTATCAGGCCCACCCTTGACGTCAACGGCATCTGGGGCGGTTATACCGGCGAGGGGGCCAAGACCATCCTGCCCGCCAAAGCCTCGGCAAAGATCTCGATGAGACTCGTGCCATACCAGAAAGCCGGTGATATAGCTGAACTGGCTATCAACCACATTAAGTCGCTGGCGCCTGCCGGAGTGAAAGTCAGCGCCGAATACCTCCACGGAGGTGAGGCGTATGTGAGCCCACTCGATACCCCGGAATACCTTGCAGCCGAGAAGGCCTATACTGAAATTTTCGGCAGGAAGCCAATACCCATAAGGAGCGGCGGCAGCATTCCGATCATTTCTACCTTCGAAAAGATACTCGGGGTAAAATCGATTCTGATGGGATTCGGGCTGGAGTCAGATGCAATACACTCACCCAATGAGAATTACCCGCTTGAGAACCTGTTTGCAGGGATGAGGGCAATTCCTCTTTATTTCAAGTATTACGCTGAACTGAAAAAGAAAGGTTGATAATCTGACCGGTATTACCGGTCATCACTTTCTGCGTGACCGTCTGCGTGGCTGCCATTATGCCCGCCTGTTCGCGCGCCCGCCCGCCTGTTCGCCCGCCTGCCTGCGTGTCTGGCCGGGCCGTGTGCCCGTTTGCACAGACCTCTCAGTCAATCTGGAGCTTCAGCAGTTCCACCTTTGTTGAGGAACTCCTGAGCACCGTGAAAAGATTACGCCCTACCCTGATTTTTTCCTGCTGGCGCGGGATGTTGCCGTGAGCAAACAGTATCAGGCCTGCCAGCGTGGTGTACTCATCGCTCTCCGGCAGGCCGAGGTCGTACTCCTCGTTGAGGTAGTCTATGTCAAGGCGTCCTGACAGGACATACTCTTTCTCATTTATCTTCTTCTCCACGAGGTCACTGATGTCATGCTCATCTTCAATGTCACCAACTATCTCTTCTAGAACATCCTCGATGGTGATCACTCCTGCGGTGCCGCCGAACTCGTCAACAACAAGTGCAATGCTCTTCTTGGCATCAGAGAGCAACCTCAGCACCCTGTTGGCGGTCATGGTCTCAGGGACAACAGGCAGCTTACGCATGCCGGTGGCAATGTCAGCCGGCCCGTGCAGTATGTCCTTCAGCTCGTAATACCCTACCATGTTGTCAATGTTGTCACGGTAGAGTAGGATCTTGGAGTGGCCTGATTCGATGAACTGGTGCCTTAATTCGTCAGGTGAGGAGTGCACCGGCAGGGCCACTATCTCTGTCCTTGGCACCATGCACTCGCGTGCCTTTACCGATGAAAAATCAAGTGCGTTCTGAAAAATCCTGAGGCTGCTGTTTTCCTCCTCCTTCTCCTCATCCGTCTCAACCATGTCATTGACGAAATGGTCAAGGTCAATCCGGGTGAAGATCCTGTTTTCCTGCTCTTTCCTCTCTGTCTTTATACCGAAGAAAATCCTCATGATCATGTTTGCCAGCCAGAGCGTGAACTTGCTGACCGGGTAGAAGAGGTAATAGAATATGGCTGTGGGGACAGCAAAGATGCGAAGGAAGAAATTCGGGCTGATCCGCACCACTGACTTGGGGAGGAAGTCGGCGAACACAAGAATAACCATTGTTGTGATTACTGTCTGGATGATGAAGATCAGCACCTCTGAGGGGATCAGGTTTTTAAACCATGATTCCATCAGGTCAGCGGCAAGCATACTGAATATGACCGTGGCAATGTTGACCCCGATCAGCATGGTTGATATATACAGGCCCGGGTTGCGTGAGAAGAGGGCGATTATGCCCGATCCGAAATTCCCCTGCTTGCGGTCAAGCTCAATACGAAGCTTGTTGGAGGCAATGAATGCAAGCTCCATTGCCGAAAAGAATGCGGCAAGAAGAATTGCAAAGGGGATTATGACCCATGGGTTCATGCCCCAAATTTACAGCTTTTTTCGCTGAGAGTCACGTATCCACGCCAGAACAAATGCTGCGATGGCCATCACATAAAACAGCCATGCCCGGCCTATGCCGGCGTTGACTGTCTCACGGATGGCTATTCCAAGGCACATCAGTCCCAGAATGATCCAGATGATCTCAATCAGCAGGAGTGACTTCTTGTTCATCCCTGATATAAATTGTTCCTGTTACGTTCTTGATTGTCCAGTTGGAAAAGCGTGAGTCTGAATCAAATCCTGTACCCATCACAATCTGGTCATTATGTGTGAACCTGACAAACCTGTCAGACCAGATCCTGTCCCTGGGCTGACTCCAGAAAAGCAGTTCCGTCTCCAGCACTTCTCCCTTGTTGCTCACAGCCACCACACTGTCACGGAGTTCCCATACATCATCCTTCTCCGTGTAGCGGGCATAGTGAGAGGTGATGCTTGCCTGAGGTACGTCAGTCCGGTCATAGAACAACACTGTCAGCCCTTCGGGGAAGAGGGTATACGGGTTTTCTTCTGAGGTGAACTGCTGTATCAGGGGTGTGCGTACCACCATGGTGACTTTACCGGAGTCAGAATACATGGTTTCAACATTCCTTGACGAAAGCGTCGGCAACCCCTTTATCATCAGATCCTTTACCGTTGTTTCCTTCTTGTCACACGATGAAAGCAAAGCAGTCCCGGCAACCAGGACTGCTATCATGATATTGTATGTTGTGAAGGACTTCACTGCTGTTATTCCTTCCTGAACCTGATGGTTGTGGATTCATTGATCCAGCCGCCCACCTGGTAGGAAGCGCCCTCCTCGACGAGGCTTCTGAAGAAGGCTTCCTCCTTTGTGGGGAATAGCCTTGAATATATTCCAATCCGCTCGTCAACCTGTTCCTTAAGGGTGGGATCAGTGTTTCTTGCCCTGATGAGGTAGTCAACCACCACCCAGTAAACGGTCTGGTTCTCGAATGTTTCGCCAATCCGTGACCCGGCATATGCTTCAGCGATGATGAAAAGGGCATTGCCGTTGGTGGGATCGAGCGAGAATGCAGCTCTTGCAAAGTCACGCGCAGCCTGCTTGCTGTCTGACGTCAGCTCAAGGGTGGCCAGTTTGGTAAGCAGTCCTGATTTGACTTTGCTGTCAGTCTCCAGGTCAATGGCTTCAGTGTAGTATTTTTCGGCCTCGTTGTATTTCTTGCGGGCCAGGTTCATTTCAGCCAGCTGAGCCGCTGATGATGCACTCGGATCAGAGCGGTAAAGATTGGTGGCTGCCTTGTAGTAAAGCTCCGAGTCCTTGCATCCGGTTTCACCGAGCAGGGTGAGCACCTTCCTGAGCATGGCGGTGTCACCGGGGTTGTTATCAACACCGGCGGTGAAGAGATGCTCAAGGTTCTCACATGAGGCGGCGCCGCTGGACCGGAAGACTGCGTCAATGTTCTTCCTGGCTTCAGTAAAGCGTGCGTCACCGGGTTTGCGTGAAAGCTGGTTGTCAACCACCTTCATTGACTGTGAGTACGCAGTGATAACCTCAGGCGCCTCAATAAGCTTGAGGGCATAGCATTTTGCCGTGATGGCCATATAGAGACTTGAGTAGGTATGGTCAAAGCTCTGGGGCGATGTCTCCATCACACCCTTGATGATATCATAGCACCTCCTGGCGTAGTCGGCATCATTCCCCCCGAACTCGTAAAGGGCAAATGCCTTTCGGAGGTTGTTTGCGGGCTCTTCGTTGAAATATTTGGTCCGCTGGTCAAGGATCATCATTACAGTGTCAATGTAAGCCTTGTTTCCCGTCTTGCGGAAGAACTCCTTGAACATTGTCTCACCCTTAATGTAAGTGTTCTTTGATGATCCGGGACACTCATAGAAAACCGGTCTCCAGAACTGAACAGCCATGTTGTAGTCCTTGTTCTCATAGTAGGTTGAATAGAGGGATGTATTGCGCAGGCACCTCGTGCTGTCCTCGCCTCTTCCGAACGGTGTGCCCGTTTCAACACCCTTCTGGGCCTGGAGGGCCAATGAAAACACTGACAGAAGCAATCCGGTGAAAATCGTGCTGGTTGTTCTTTTCATCTCTTTCTTATTCATTTTTTAATCATACTGCCTTTTAACGAACCAGTAATCATACAGATTCAGGCTGGCTCCGACCGATACCCTTGTTTCCTGCGGTATACTCCCGTTCCCTCCCCTGGTTGACAGGTCTACCGTCAGTGAGATTCGTGATCTCGATCTTTTCATTGGTATACCTGTTCCAAAAGTTATGCCGTACTCTTTCAGCTCATCTCCGCCAAACAGGGTGTAACTCTCACCATAGCGGCATCCTATGCGGTATTCAACACGGTCAAAAAAACTGTAATTTGAATATCTCTCAGGTATGTATTCTGCCCCGGCATGGAGTGCAAGTGCATCAGTATAGGTTCCATAGGTCCCCGGCAGTGATGCTTTGGTCCAGCGTGTATATACAATGTCTGCCCCGGCCGTCAGCTTGTCAACCTTGCCGAGTGAGAAGCCTGCCCTGAGTGACTGTGGCATCCGGCTGGTGGTTGAGAGTTTGCCGTAGGTAAGGGTGTCAAATGAATATATGGAGTTGGAGACCGTCGAGTATCTCATTATAATATCCTCGTTGTTTGTCTTCAGGTCATATGCAGGCGTGTAGGTCAGCCCGGCATTGATGAACCTGCCCCCTGAAAGATTGAGCATGAACTGTACCGATGCATCGTAACCGAATCCCCTCATTCCTGATGTACCCTGCTTCCTGGTATTATAATAATTGTTGTCACCTGTGAACACAAAGTCATTGATCCTGGTCTCCTCCCCGAACATGTAGAAGACATTAGCGCCGACCGAGACGAAGGGAAGGACCCGGACTCCTGTGCCAAGAAGAGCCTTCTGGAATCCGCCGCTGCCGTTATGCAGTTCGTAAATGGAGCCGGTCACTCCGGTGCCTTCTGACTTGTATCCGATATCATATGATCCGTTGGCATAAGGCAATACCGCAGCAGCAACGCCCCAGCCCTTCATTATCGGAAATCCCATCATAAGATGAGAGAAGGTCATGTCCTGGGAATTGTATCTGAGGTCATCTCCTTTCAGCTTTGCCACGGCGTAATCAATGCCGAAGTCGAAAAGGAAGGAGGTTGTGTCAGTGCTGCTGTACGACGCAGGCGTAAGGTAGTTCAGCGTGAGGTTGTCCCTGATGCCGCTGCTGATGCCCCCCATGGCCCGCGTTCTGAAAGCTCCCTGAAGCTCCAGGGTGCCGATTCCGTACCTCGCGAAAGGTGTATTGACTGTTTTCTGACCTGCAGCTCCTGTAGCCAGGAGAGCAAGGAGACTTATCATAATTGCTCTTATGCCCTTATACATTTGTTTCCAGTAAAAAGTTCAATCCCTCCGTTACCAGGTCAGGGTAGTGAAGCAATCTGCCTCCTGCCAGCGGCGTGACCAGACCGCTGTCTCCGCCCGTGATGACCGCAACGGAATTATGGTGTTTTTCCTCGAATGTGCGAATATACTCAATTATTTCATACACCAGGCCTGTTATAACACCGCCAGCAATAGCATCTTCCGTCGTTTTGCCCGGGAAGGTGAACCCGGTTCTCTTTGTCACCAGGGGCAGTCTCCCCGTGAATTCATGAAGCGCCCGGAACCGCATTGCCAATCCCGGTGAGATGCTTCCTCCCCTGTAAACTCCGCCGGTCACCTGGTCAACTGTCAGGGCGCTGCCGGCATCAATCACCAGCAGGTCAGCTCCCGGATGATGATCAACAGCCCCTGCTGCGGCGGCGAGACGGTCAGTGCCGAGAGTCTCCGGTGTCGCGTAGTCTATTGCGAACGGGTATTGTGACTGTGAGGTGAGGTGATGTACCCTCCCGGCCCTGGTGCGAAGCCAGTCAAGCAGCCCCAACGGATCACCGCCAACACTCGAGACAATTGCACCGGAAAGCCTGCGACGCCCCGTGAACATGCCAATCATCTCCGGATCAGTACTGCCAAACCGTTCCTGGCTTATTATCACACCCTTGCTGACAAGCGCTGCCTTGACTGAAGTGTTTCCGATGTCAATTATCAGGTTCATCAGTTAATTTGCCTTTGAAGCCTGAGCCGACTCATGCCATGCGAGTATCGCTGTGAAAAGGTCAATGGCCTGCACCACGGTGGTGACACTCCTGACCGTCAGGCTCAGCTTGTTGTTGTTCTGTTTCACTGACATGTTGCCCTGTCTCCTGTTGACATAGTTCATCACCGACACGAACAGTGGCGAACGATAGAACTGCGACGACTGGTCCGTCACAAAGTTAGCAATCAGTGTGTTATTTTTAAGAATTACTTTTTCAATTCCTGTCCGGGCTGCTGCCCATTTGAGCCTGACCAGCTGCAGCAGCGCCAGCGCAGGTGGCGGAGGCGGCCCGAACCTGTCCGTAAGGTGTGACTCATAGGCTTTAAGCCCTGCCTCATCCCTGATATCATTGAGCTCCTTGTAGAGCCTGATTCGCTCAGGTATGTTGGAGACGTAATCATCGGGGAACATTATCTCGAGGTCAGTCTCTACCGTCACATCCTCAACAAATTGTTTCGGTTTTTCCTCGGCAGCGTGCTCCTTCTTCTCCGCCGGCCCGGGGAAGAGGCCGCCGAACTCCTCATCCTTCAGCTCCCTGACAGCCTCGTCAAGAATCTTCTGGTAGGTTTCATAACCCACGTCGGCTATAAAGCCGCTCTGTTCACCTCCGAGGAGGTTCCCTGCACCGCGTATGTCAAGGTCCTGCAGTGCGATATTGAATCCGCTGCCAAGCTCATAGTTCTCCTCTATGGCCTTGAGCCTGCGCCTTGCGTCACCGGTCAGGACCGAGAGCGGGGGAGTGAGCAGGTAACAGAAGGCCTTCCTGTTGGAACGGCCCACCCTGCCACGAAGCTGATGAAGCTCGGAAAGGCCGAAATTATGAGCATCATTGATGAAAATGGTATTGGCATTGGGGATATCCAGGCCCGATTCAATGATTGTTGTTGCCAGAAGCACATCATAATCGCCGCGTATGAAATCAGACATGACGTTCTCTATCTCATCACCCTCCATGCGGCCATGTACAACGGCAATCTTTATCTCCGGACAGAAGTGGAGCAGGGAGGCTTTCACCTCCATAATGTTTTCTATCCTGTTGTTGATGAAGAAAACCTGCCCGTTACGGCTAACCTCGTAAACTATTCCCTCGCGGATAATATCCTCATTGAAGCCGTGAAGCTCGGTGATGATGGGCATCCTGTTGGGGGGAGGAGTGCTGATCACTGACAGGTCACGGGCTCCCATCAGCGAAAACTGCAGTGTCCGGGGTATGGGTGTGGCGGTAAGCGTGAGGGTGTCAACACCGGCTCTGAGCGTCTTGAGCCTCTCTTTCGCGGCTACGCCGAAGCGCTGTTCCTCATCGATGACGAGCAGACCCAGGTCCTTGAACATCACCTCTTTGCCGGTGAGTTTGTGGGTTCCCACGATAATGTCAATTTCGCCGTCGGAGAGTTGTTTGAGGATTTTCTTCTGTTCCGCGGGCTTGCGGTGCCTGCTGATGTAATCAACCTTGCAGGGGAAGTTCTCAAGCCGGGACGAAAAGGTTCTGAAATGTTGCAGCGCCAGAATGGTCGTAGGTACCAGCACCGCGGTCTGTTTACCGTCAGTGGCTGCCTTAAATGCCGCCCTGATTGCTATCTCGGTCTTGCCGAATCCCACATCACCGCATATGAGGCGGTCCATCGGCACCGGGGCCTCCATATCCTCCTTCACAGCCACGGTGCTGGCTAGCTGGTCAGGCGTATCCTCCCAGATGAATGAGGCTTCCAGCTCGCGCTGAAGGTATGAGTCGGGCGAGTAGGCGAAACCGCCGGAGGCTTTTCGCTTTGCGTAAAGAAGAATCAGGTCGCGGGCAATGTCCTTTACCTTCTTCTTCGTCGCCTGTTTTACCTTTTGCCAGGCCCCTGTGCCCAGCTTGTTGATGCGCGGCGGGGTGTCATCCTTGCCCTTGTACTTGGAGATGCGGTGCAGGGCGTGGATACCAACGTACAATATGTCATTATCCTTGAATACCAGCTTGATGGCTTCCTGCATCCTGCCGTTGACCTCAATCTTCTCCAGCCCGCCAAACCGGCCGATGCCATGGTCTGTATGTACAACATAATCACCAGGGTTGAGATCAGTCAGCTCTCTTACGGTCATGCTGTCACGACGAGTGAAGAAGCCCCTGATACGGAACTTGTGATAACGGTCAAAGATCTGATGATCAGTGTAAACGGCTATCTTAAGGTCATGGTCTGTAAAGCCCTGATGCAGGTTGAGCAGGAGGGGAGTGAACTGAACTGCCGGATCGGTCTCTTCGAAGATCTCCTTCAGGCGCTGTTCCTGGACCTCGCTCTCTGAGATGATGAAGTTGCTGTAGCCCTCCTGAACGTTTGAGGCAAGCTTTGATGTCAGCAGGCCGAAGTTCTTGTTGAATGCCGGCTGCGGCTCGGTGCGGAACCCGATGTTGACTGTATCAGGGTCCTGCCTTCCCCTGCCGAAGAAGATACGGCGGTGACGCGAGCAGAGTTCTTCGAGGTGACGGCCTGTGATGATAATGTCACGCCGGTCGGATATCTCTCCCTTCGAGCTTCGGCTCCGGGCCTGCGCCCATATGTTGTCAGTCTTCTCAACGATGTAGTCAAAATTGTCGCTCCAGATGATTGATGACGGGGGAATGAAATCGATGAAGCTGTCAGCGCTCTCCTGGAAGGCAAGCAACTGGATGTCAGGAATGACCTGTATCTCATCATGAAGCTGCAGGGAAAGCTGGTCATCCGGACTGAACGAACGAATTGAATCAACTTCCTCGCCGAAGAAGTCTATCCTGTAAGGTTTGTCCGCTGAATAGGAAAAAAGGTCGGTGATGCTTCCCCTGACTGAATACTGGCCAGGCTCATAGACAAAATCAGTACGCCGGAAGTTATATTCACGGAGGACCTCCTCAAGGAACTCGATGGAGAGTTTCGCTCCTTTTTTTATGAAGAAGGTGTTTTTCTTAAGGCTTGATTTGCTGATGACCTTCTCCATGACCGATTCGGGGTAGGTGACGATGATGCATTTTCTTCGCCCCGAGCTGAGGAAATTGAGTACCTCAGCCCTGAGAATGATGTTGGCGGGCTCAGTCTGGTCATACATCACTGACCTTTTGTAAGTTCCCGGGAAGAAGAAGATGTTGTCATCACCCATGAGTGATGTGAGGTCATTGTAGAAGTAGGCAGCGTCTTCCTTTTCGGGAAGCAACACCACGTGTGTCGTGGGCTGCTGTGACAGTGCCCCGGCCATCACAATTGAACGTGACGAGCCTGTCAGCCCGTGTATCGTCACCGGTTCTGCGCTGTCACCAGCCAGCAATTCCTCAAGCCTGCGGAATGATGGATGCTGCCTGTAAATGTCCCTGAAAACGGTGCTGGCCATTGATTTTGTCTGAGGGTGCAAAATTAACAAAGCCGAAGCTCACCGCAAAAAGAAAGCGATGAACTTTCAGCAGCACATTCCCACAAGCTTCCTGATCATATCAGGTGATCCGCAGTAGAATGGAGTCCGCTGATGAAGGCTTTCGGGTTTCAGCGAAAGGATTCTCCTCGTGCCGTCGGTGGCAACGCCGCCGGCCTGTTCGATAATGAACGAGATCGGATTGCATTCGTAAACCAGCCTCAGCTTCCCGGAAGGGTAACTGATTGAAGGCGGATAAAGAAAGATGCCCCCGGTCAGCATGTTGCGATGCACATCGGAGACCAGGGAGCCGATATACCTTGAGATGTAAGGCCGTTTGGTGGCAGGATCATTCTCCTGACAGTATTTGATATATTTCTTTACCCCTTCAGGGAACTTGATATAGTTACCTTCATTGATTGAATAAATCCTTCCTGTTTCCGGCGTCTTCATGTTCGGGTGCGAAAGACAGAACTCCCCGATGGTAGGGTCAAGGGTAAAGCCATTAACCCCGTTGCCGGTGGTGTAGACCAGCATGGTGGATGACCCGTAGATAACATAGCCGGCAGCAACCTGCCTGCTTCCCTCCTGGAGGAAATCTGCGATTGAGACCTCCTCATCACGTTCAGTGACGCGGCGGTAAATGGAAAAGATTGATCCGACCGATACGTTTACGTCAATGTTGGATGAACCGTCGAGCGGGTCGATACAGACCACATACTTGCCCCGGGAAGCAAACTCCCCGGTGAAGACGACCTCGTTCTGGTTCTCCTCGGAGGCGATACCCGCACACTGGCCTGACGATTTAAGGGCATCGATGAATACCTCATCAGCATAACGGTCAAGCTTCTGCTGTTCCTCGCCCTGCGGGTTTTCAGCTCCGGCCCTGCCCAGTATCTCTACCAGTCCGGCTTTGCGGATCTTGGCGTTGACCATCTTGGCAGCTGTGCCGATGTGATGAAGAAGGCTTGACAACTCCCCCTGTGCGAAGGGAAAGTCTTTCTGTTTGCTGATGATAAAGTCATTCAGACTGGTGATATCATAACTTGGCATACTGAAGATGTTTTGGTTTGTCGTTTGTCAGTTCAGGTCAGCCCGGAAAGCAGCCCTGTATGCATAAACCTTCCCCGTGTTGTTGTATAGCTCATAACCGAAAGTGACAGACTTTGCCCTTTTTTCAACCCTGTTGTCCTCCGGGAAATAGTACCAGTCTTCTGTAAATGAGATCTTCCCGATCTTCGTTCTGTCATTTTTAAACTCACTCTCAATCTTTTTTACATCGGCAGGGCTGAGTGGTGCGCCGCTGTGATAATCATAAACAGTCATGCTTCCGTCATAGATACGGCTGAATACAGCGTCAACGAGGACCTGGCCGTTATATCCGGCCACCTTTTCCACCTCCCATGGATCACCTTCTGGATCCGGCTTTATGATTACCTCGGTGACTATGTCGCTGGCAATGAGCACTGCGCCGGCATGGAGCTCAGTGCCGGCACTGCGGTTCAGTGCGGTGCTGCTGTCCGCCCCGGCCCGGTTCATCGCTGAGGTTCCTCCCTGACTTTTCGTGTTGGCGCTATCTCCGGCCTCAGTTCCGCCAGCACCGGCAGTGGAGGCCCCTCCTTTTTCCCTGCCTCCCTCCCCGCACGAGGTGAAAAGTGCAATGAGTATGATAAACAAAGCAATTCTGTTCATAATGCTTCTCTTTTATCTTTTGAAACGGAGCATCTCCGGTGCCCTGCGGCCTGTCAGCCCGCCTTCCTCAAATACCGGCACCCCGTTAGCAAATACTGTTATGACGCTGCTTCGGAAAGTGGTTCCTTCCAGTGGCGACCATCCGCACTTGTAAAGGATGTTACCTTTATTGACCGTCCATGGTGCCGCAGGATCGACAAGGACCAGATCAGCCTTGTATCCTTCCCTTACAAAGCCCCGGTCCGTGATGCCGAAGAGCAATGCCGGGTTATGGCACATCTTCCTCACCACCAGCTCCGGATTGAGCTCGCCCCGGTGGCACAGCTCCAGCATCATCACCAGTGAGTGCTGTACAGTGGGACCGCCCGAAGGTGCCTTGAAATAAGGGGCACTCTTCTCCTCAAGAGTGTGGGGAGCATGATCTGTGGCTATAACGTCAATGAGCCCCTTCCTTACGGCACTTAACAGCGCTTCCCTGTCGGCTGCGCTGCGCACCGGGGGATTCCATTTGACCAGGTTTCCTTTGGAAGCATATGAGCTGTCATCAAACCAGAGGTGATGGACGCATGCTTCGCCTGTGATCTGCTTCGCGGAAGGATCGGCTCCGGGTGTCAGCAGTTGTGTCTCCTCCGCAGTCGACAGGTGGAGCAGGTGCAGCCTCGCACCGCCATGGCGGGCAAGACCAACTGCAGTTTCCGATGAGGCTATGGCGGCCTCGCGGCTTCTGATCAGCGGATGAAATGCCGGATCTATAGTTACACCGTACTCTTCGCGGTATGCGGCGATATTGGCCTTGATGATCTTCTCATCCTCACAATGGCAGGCCACCGGGATCTTCCTGAGTCTGAATATGGCTTCCAGCGTTGAGCTGTCACTTACCAGCATGTTGCCGGTGGAAGCACCCATGAAGAGCTTGAAGGCAGGCACCAGTGATGGATCTGCCATGCGGAGCTCATCTATGTTGCTGTCAGTGGCCCCGATGTAAAATGAATAGTTGATCACAGATTTTTCTGCTGCCAGCCTGTTTTTCCCTTCCCACTCACTGATGGAAATTGTCTGCGGCAGGGTGTTTGGCATTTCCATGAACGATGTCACCCCTCCGGCTGCAGCGGCAGCGCTCTCGCTGGCAATGTCCGCCTTATGCGTCAGCCCCGGCTCCCGGAAATGGACATGATCGTCGATGATGCCGGGCATGAGCCATAACCCTGACGATTCAATCATCTTTGTCCCGGCGCCTGAAGGAGCCTTCCCGGGTGGAAAAATTCCGGCTATGCGGTCACCCGCAATCATGACATCCGCCTTCCGCATGCTCTCTTCATTGATGAGCAGTGCGTTGCGGATAACTGTTTTGTTCTCTGCTTTTTCCTGCATGATAAGACGGTCAGGCGACTGTCCTGGCCGGCTTCCGGAAGATACTGACAATTTTCATACGGAGAACACCCCACATGGCTTCGCCGAAGATGCCTCCCGACATTTTTGAGGTTCCCGCTTTCCGGTCAGTGAAGATTATCGGCACTTCAACTATTTTATATCCCAGTTGCCATGCTGTGAACTTCATCTCAATCTGGAAACCGTACCCGACAAGCCTTATATGTCCCGGATTGATATTCAGCAATACCTCGCGGCGGTAGCATTTGAAGCCTGCCGTTGTGTCCATGATCTTCATGCCGGTCACCAGTCTCACATACATCGAGGCGATGTATGACATCAGCACCCTTCCCATAGGCCAGTTCACGACGTTAACGCCGGAGATGTACCTTGAGCCGATTGCCAGGTCAGCACCGCCGTTCTCACAAGCATCCCAGAGCCTGACAAGGTCATCAGGATTATGGGAGAAGTCTGCGTCCATCTCGAATATGTAACTGTAGTCTCTCTGCAGTGCCCATTCGAAACCTGCGATATATGCCCTGCCGAGCCCCATCTTGCCGGGTCTTTCGAGAAGGTGGAGGTTGGGAAATGAGACCATCATTTCCTTGACTATTGAGGCTGTACCGTCAGGAGAGTTGTCATCAATGACCAGTATGTCAAATGGTACGGATAGACCGGTTATTGCTCTGACGAGGCCGGGGATGTTCTCCCGCTCGTTGTAGGTGGGTACTATGACAAGATTTGGCATATTGATCCGCTATGAATGCGAAGTTAATTATTTTTATTACTCTGTCCCGCAATACCATGCTGAACCTGGGTCCAGGGCTTTGGTTTTGGCAGGGCTGAAAAAATATTTTTGAAAAAATTTTGGATGTTTACAAGGAAGCGTTACTTTTGTCACCCCAAATGATTCAAAAACGGGGTGTTCTTTATAGTGTGCGCTTATCAGTCCCATAGCTCAGTTGGTTAGAGCGCTACACTGATAATGTAGAGGTCCCCAGTTCAACTCTGGGTGGGACTACAGGATTTGAGATTTGCGAATTGCGATTTGAGATTGTTGCTTAACTCGAAAATCGGGAATCGAAAGTCGAAAATAAAATTGGGGATTTAGCTCAGTTGGCCAGAGCATCCCGTATCCGCCGGTTGGCGGATCGGGAGGGTCAAGGGTACTGAATCCGGTTCTTTACAAAATTGGGGATTTAGCTCAGTTGGCCAGAGCATCCCGACACTTGTGTNNACCTGCCTTGCACGCAGGGGGTCAAGGGTTCGACTCCCTTAATCTCCACGGAAGAGTCTTCAGCAATGAGGGCTCTTTTTTTGTAATGATTCCGGAGCATCCAGACGCGCACAGTATAGAGCTGGCCTGGGTACCCCGGCAGTGAATCAAGATAAAGAGGAGTTCCGGTTGCTGATGCTTGTCAGAATTTCAGCGCCACGCCGATGTTAAGATATGCGATTCCGTAGCCCAGTTCCAGCATTGCAGCAAAAGCATCTGTGAAGTAGTACCGTCCTCCGATATAACCTGACCAGGCCAATCCTCCGGAGCCATAGTTGTCCAGACCAGTAGGATCACCTATCTCTTTTGACGTGACTATGTTGTATCCCAGGAGAATGCCTGCATATGTATCCAGTTTGTCTACCAGCGGATAATGAAAGCTGCCCCTTGCACCCACAATTATATTCGAGTATTTCCAACCCCATCCCATAGATTCATACTTGAAGGATGAATATCCCAGGTAGGGGCCGATTCCTATCACCCCTTTTTCAATGAGTCCGTCCACAATGCCAATCTCAAGGGAAGCGGATACCGGAGGTATCTGGCTCGAATAGTATGTGCCGGAATAGAGGGTTGACCCAAGGCCCAGGCCCAGGTTCAGCACTTTGTCGCCTTTAAGGAATGTTGATTCCTGGGCATGGAGATTAGCAGATGCAATTATCAGTGCACCGGCGAAGAGTAGAACTTTTTTCATGATGGTGTATTTTAATGGTTAACACAAATTAAATAACAAGCCGTTCCGGCAGTTGTTCAACCAATGTGTGGGTCAGGCCGTTACATTCATCGGTGAATGAAGATTGTCCGGAGACAATTCTATATGTAATGGTCAAGCTATAAGGAAGATAGGTATGTCCGGGCCTTCCGGTCCGGTCTGCAGGGGCAAATAAAATCTCTCAGGAGAGATGTAAAAAATGCAACAAAATTCGCGGATTGCAGTTATAATAGGTACCTGTAAAACAAAAAGGCGGTCCCCATTCATATGTTAGTCAAATATACATTCGTCAAAATATGGACCCAGAAAGGGTCGGCGAGGTAGGGGACCGCCCATTTCAAAATTAAGAAATATTTCAATCCAAACTGTTTTTTCGCCAACTGTTATCCAATTTTTTGGATTTACTGTCGTTTCCGGTGGTTTTTCCGAGCCTTTCTGACATTGAGGGAGCGATCAGTCACCTGCGTGGGACCGGTCAGAGAAGACCAGGAGGGTGAGGTTTTCCGGGAAATGGATAGCATTCGGGGAGCGGATCCGTCACCAGAAATTTGCCGGTTAAAGTATGCCGGGAGGATTTTGGACTTTAGCCGGCCGAAGGATAAAACAGAGCTTTTCAGAGAGAAGACGACGCAGGTCAGTCGGTTTTCAGGATGTTAATAACCCTGCCGGAAGGAACCGGTAGATGAATTCCGGGCACTTGCAGACCGGGCAGGGTAAAATGGGCGATGACAGAGGCCGGGGATATTTTTTTTCATTGTGTCTTATATAATATATGGTATACGGTAATAGAGGAGGCTTTTTCCCGTTACTTTTCAGAAAAAATATGCAAAAAAAAGCATGAAAGATTTGTTTTATTGAAAAAGCTCCATATCTTTGCACCCGCTTTTGAAGAAAAGCACGTTCCCTGAAAGAGTGATTTGACAAGACTGGCTTAAGAGGAAAGACCTGAGAGGGTCAAAAAAAGTTGGAAAAAACTTTGAAAAAAGTTTGGTGAAGAAAAGTGAGTACAGTATCTTTGTCGTCCCTTGCCTTCAAAAAAAAGGGTGGGAAAAAGTTCTTTGAATTAATGATGAAGTAGTAGCACACAGGCGGGAGAGATCTCGCCAAAAACCTAGCGATTTCGATTGAGTTTTTGAAGAGACCGGATTGATCTTCAAAGGATATTTAAGAAA
>MTKZ01007890.1_pt1 | contig 29679 bp, 16 predicted proteins | sample 1042781 | NCBI WGS metagenome assembly MTKZ01 (sample SAMN06212207, study PRJNA360539) | anaerobic digester metagenome | biome: Wastewater treatment plant; material: sludge; isolation source: anaerobic digester fed with sludge from wastewater treatment plant | place: Denmark: WWTP Viborg ... | reverse complement strand
GCCGAAGCCGCCGGTTTTCAAGACCGGTGCATTACCAATTATGCTAACCCTCCGGAACCGGTCCGACATGGGTCTATTATAGTCATCCTTCCCCGGCAGTGTCCAGTTCCACGCAATGGTATTTTTACCGTACTGAGTACATTACATGTTGCGGCGGTATTGGCCGCCCACCTCGAAAAGTGCGTTGGTAATTTGGCCCACGGAACAACAGCGAACCGTTTCCATCAAGGCTTCAAAAATATTCCCGCCATTAAGGGCGGTTGTTTTCAGAATATCCAGGGCGGGGATGGCTTCCTCCTCGTGTTCTTTATGGAACGCACGAAGACGCGTTATCTGTAGCTGCTTTTCCTCCTCCGTTGCACGGGCGAGATGAATCTTGCTTATCACTTCTTCCATATTCTCATGGGGGTTGATAAAGGTGTTTACGCCGATAATAGGCAACTCTCCGTTCATTTTTTTCTCTTCATAGTAAAGCGATTCTTCCTGAATCCGGGAACGCTGGTATCCCGTTTCCATGGCGCCAAGCACCCCGTCCCGTTCTGAAATGCGGTAAAACTCCTGTAAAACAGCCTCTTCCACCAAGTCGGTCAGTTGTTCCATAAAGAAGGAACCCTGCAGAGGATTTTCATTCATACAGGGACCGAATTCTTTGTTGATGATAAGTTGAATCGCCTGGGCACGCCGTACAGACTCTTCTGACGGCGTTGTGATACCCTCATCATAGGAATTGGTATGCAGGGAATTGCAGTGGTCATAGTAGGCTGTAAGCGCCTGCAATGTCGTGCGTATGTCGTTGAACTGAATTTCATGGGCATGCAGGGAGCGTCCGCTGGTCTGTATGTGGGATTTCAATTTCTGGCAACGTTCATTAGCGCCATATTTATCGCGCATGGTAATCGCCCAAATGCGCCGTGCAACCCGGTTCAGCACAGAATATTCAGGATCCATTCCATTTGAGAAAAAGAAGGAGAGATTGGGTCCGAAATCGTTGATATCCATGCCGCGAGACAGGTAATACTCCACATAGGTAAACCCGTTGGCAAGGGTGAACGCCAGTTGTGAAATGGGGTTGGCGCCCGCCTCGGCAATGTGGTATCCCGAAATGGAAACGGAATAAAAATTACGAATGCCGTGCGCCGTAAAATATTCCTGCACATCGCCCATCATCTTCAGTGCGAAGTCAATGGCGAAAATACAGGTATTTTGACCCTGGTCTTCCTTGAGAATATCGGCTTGAACGGTGCCGCGGACGGTTTGAAGGGTCCAGGCTCTGAAACGCGCGGTCTCTTCCGGCGACAAAGGCCTTCCATACTCGGAAGATATACGCGCGAGCTGCTGGTCAATGGCAGCATTGAAGAACAATGCCAGCATGATGGGGGCGGGCCCGTTGATGGTCATCGAAACGCTGGTGTTGGGTGCGCACAGGTCAAAGCCGTCGTACAGCAGTTTCATGTCGTCCAGCGTGCAGATGGAAACGCCGGAGGTGCCGATTTTTCCGTAGATGTCGGCCTGTTCGTCAGGATCGCACCCATACAAGGTTACGGAATCAAACGCTGTTGACAACCGTTTGGCCGGGTGATTCTGCGACAGAAAATGAAACCGTCGATTGGTGCGCTCAGGAGCGCCTTCGCCGGCGAACATGCGCGCAGGGTCCTCATCGGAGCGCTTAAAAGGAAATACGCCCGAGGTAAAAGGAAAGCGTCCCGGCAGATTTTCCCGGTATATCCAGCGCAGCAGGTCCCCGGGGTTCGTAAATCTTGGCAATGCAACCCGCGGAATCCGTGTCCCGGATAGACTCTTATGATTCAATATCGTGTGGATTTCCTTGCCCCGGACGGTATATACCATTTCGTCCTGCATATACTGATTGCGCACGACTGGAATACGTTCCAGCATGCCTTGGCACTCGGGAGACAGCTTCTGTTCCAGTTGCGCGCGCTTTTCTTCAAGTGTATGGCGGGTTTCACTATCGCCACTACCGAGCAGAGAAATAGCGCCGTCCACGCGCCAAAGATATTCCACAATTTCCGCCTGGGCGCTGGCTTTCTCGTGATAGGTGCGAACGGCATCAGCGATCTCGGCAAGATAGCGTACCCGGTTTCCGGGTATGATGATGGATTTGGAAGATGAAATTTTTTGAATTGTATCCTGTAGCGAAGACTGCCATCCGCAATGGGTCCGCTCATTCATCGTTTTTACAATTGACCGATACAGGGACGTTACTCCGTCATCGTTGAATCTCGCCGCAATAGTACCAAATACGGGAATATCTTCCGGGGCAGTACTGAAGAGATGATGGTTACGCTGGTACTGCTTGCGCACATCGCGTAATGCGTCCTCCGCACCCTTGTGATCGTACTTGTTGATGACTACCAAGTCCGCAAAATCAAGCATGTCGATTTTTTCTAACTGAGACGGGGCGCCGAATTCAGCAGTCATAATGTATACCGTGGCGTCCACATGAGGCACGATGGCGGCGTCACCCTGACCGATGCCTGCCGTTTCCACAATGATGAAGTCGAAATTGGCCGCGCGCAGGACAATGAGGACCTCAGCCAGGGCGTCGGCGATTTCGATCCGCGCCGTGCGCGTAGCCAGGGACCGCATATAAACCCGCTTGCGGGAAAGGCTGTTCATCCGGATACGATCACCCAGTAACGCGCCACCTGTACGTCTTCGTGACGGGTCCACCGAGACCACGGCCACATGACGGTCGGGGAAGTCGTGTAAAAAACGGGTGACCAGCTCATCAACCATAGAAGATTTTCCCGCGCCGCCGGTTCCGGTGATACCCAAAATCGGGATGTTACGGGATATCTTTTTCATCAATGGTTCGGTAAGAGCCTGCAAACGGCTATCGGACAACACCTTCGCCTCTTCAATGGCGGTAATATAGCGCCCTATCAGAAAATTTTGAGAAGGGGAGAGTTCCTGCGCCCTCGTTGCAATTCCCGCTGTCTCGAGCGGAACATCAGACGCTTTCAGAATGTGATTAATTATCCCCTGCAGGCCCATTTGACGCCCGTCCTCCGGGGAAAAGATTTTGGATACGCCAAATCCCTCTATTTGAGTTATTTCGGCGGGCACAATCACTCCTCCTCCGCCGCCGAACACCTTGATAGGGCCCGCGCCCTGGGCGTGAAGCAGGTCCATAATCAACTTGAAGAACTCCACATGGCCGCCCTGATAACTGCTCACCGCTATTGCCTGAACATCTTCCTGGATGGCCGCGTTCACAATCTCGGCGGCGGACCGATTGTGTCCAAGGTGAATCACCTCCGCGCCGGAATCCTGCAGGAGGCGGCGCATGATGTTGATGGCAACATCATGGCCGTCAAAAAGCGATGCGGCCGTAAGCACGCGGACATGATTCACGGGTATATAAATCTCCGGAGAAGACATACGGGCAATCCTCATCCCCCTGGGGTGTTGAACGGAGAGGCAAAATCAAACCGATGATTTGCGGTGATAATACCAAAAAAGCACTCGTTTTATCATCTTGGCAGGTGTATAAGCGCCTGGGAAAATCTTTTGAAAATATACCCGTTATTTGTTATACTTACAGTACCAATCGGGGCGGTGTAGCTCAGTTGGTTAGAGCAGTGGAATCATAATCCACGTGTCCGGGGTTCGAATCCCTGCACCGCTACCAGCANNGGGGAGCATCCGCTATTCCCGTTCGAACCCGTGGGTGGTGAATTTCAGGGAGCGGCTATTTTCGGTAACAATTCGGGTGATCTGTTCTGAAGCGCCTTCGGGGAGGGTGGCTTCAATTTCGAGGGTAACCGTGACGTCCGCACCGATTTGGCCCGCAAGGTGGGCGATGACTTCGTCGGCGATACGGCCGGCATCGCGACCCACCCGGGTCGGATCCAATTTTACCGAACCATGAAAACGCCGGGGCAGGGCGGGCTTGGGCGTTTGAGAGCCGGTAGATCCCCCTCCTTCACCGCCAGGCGCTCCTCCTGATGTTCCGGTACCGCCTGTCGCACCACTACCGCCCGGAACTGGCATTTTCGGTGTTTCGGCTTCCATCTGCCGCCAGGCGACCTCCGGTTTGACGAGCAGGCCCGGGTCATCCGGGGCCAGAGTCAAGGTTCTGCCGGCACGCAGGCCGCGATAGCGCTGTTGTGCCTCGTCGTACCCTTCGGCATAGGCGAAACCGTCCGTCTGCCAGGTCAGCATTTCAACGCCGCCGCACATAGCCTGGGTCAGCACCTCCGGACCGGCCAACCGCGGCAGGTACAGGTACTTGGCGAAATCCTCCGCCAGTTGCCGGACCGGCGCCTGTTCGCCGCGCCATAAGGGAATCTCATCAAGGTACTTGCGCAGGATGGTTGCGCCCAGGCTCATGACCAGCAGTTCATCGTTGCGCAGTTTCTTGCTCGCCCGCACGGCCAGCGCATCCGTGCCGGTCAGGCGCAGCGCCTCCCAGTTCACCGGCGCCTGCGGATTCGCCTGTACGGGGACCAGCAGCCATTGGTACGTTTCCGGCAACCTTGCGTCCACGGCGCTGTCGGCCGCATGCTTTTGGTTCTCCGCTTGCTTCACCTGGAACGGCGTCAGGTCGAGCGTGTCCTTCTCCGCCAGAATGGAATCCCACGCCAGGAATTTGCGTACCGCCTCATCCAAGTCCTGCAGGCGCGCCTTGTCCGCCGCGAGAAAGACCAGGGTGTTCCGGAACAGCCGCGGCGTATTGCCCCGGGATTCCTGGATGGCTTTGGCGGCGCATTCCGCCGCATTGCCGGCTTCCTTGCTGTAGGCATGATCGGGGGACAGCGCCACCAGCCGGGTTTCCAGGTCGTCCGGCACATCCGCGCCGGAGTGCGGCACGGGATGGATGCGGTTAAAGCTGCCCGTATTGCGCAGGTTATTGCGCAGGCGTTTCTCCAGTTCGTCGGCAACCTTGTCGGGCGCGCGCGACAACTGTTCCGCCCGGTCTTCGGCAAGTTTCGTCACCGTCGGCTGGGTCGCATACCAGAAGCGGGGACCGTCCTGGTAGAGATAGGTGGCCGCCCCGGCAAGTCGGCGCAGGGCGTCGCCGAACACGGCGGGCGATTCACCCGGCATGACACAACCGAGCTTCACGCGCAGGTCCTCGATGCCCCGGTGCGCGGCGGCCGCCGTGGGCGCCGAACCCAGGTAGATGGCGCGCGCCACGCGCCGGGTCGCCGACAGTTTGCCCAGGTTCGGCTGTTCCGCGTCTATCTTCAGTGGCAGGGAATTCGGCCCGTCCACGTCTTTTTCGATAATCGGCGCCCAGTTGTCGGAAAGATAGCGGGTCAATTCGGACTGCACCCGGGGATCTTCAATGGGAATCGTCGAAGGCAGGATCAACGGCGCCCGGTCGCCCCGCTCCCACAGGCTGTGGATGACCGCCGCCATGAGGCGCAGCACGCCCCGGGTGCGCTGAAATTTCGCCAGCGTGGACCAGCCGCCGTACAACTGGTCGAAAATCTCCGGGTGGATGGGGTACGCCGCCTGGATGCGCCTTTCATAGTCGGCGTTCCGGCATTCCGCTGGAAACTCGGCGCGCTGGTTCTGGTACAGTTCGGCGAAGGCCTGGGCCGTCACATCCCGCTGCTTGAAGGCATCCGGCCCGGACAACGGCTCGAACAGCCGCCTCCGTACAATCTCGAAGCCCTCTTCGGGATTGGCGGGCCGCCACGAGGATTCCAGCCGTCCCACCACGTTCCGCAGCCGGTCCAGCGCCTCCCGGCCCCGGATGCCGCCCACCTCGACATCGTCCGCCTGCGCATGGGGCGAGCCCGACGTGTCCGAGGCGGGCAGGGAAATCACAAGCAGGCAGTTACCCGCGAGTTTGGCCGATTCCGTAAGGACCTGGGCAAAGCTGAACTGGGTCTCGAACCCGCCCGCAGGCAGGTCGCTCTGGTCGTGCAGTTGCCGCGCGTAGGCGACCCACTCGTCTATGAGGATCAGGCACGGGCCGTATTCGGTAAACAGGGCGCGGAGCACATCCCCGGGACTGGTCGCCTTCTCATCATCGGCTTTCACCTTTGCGAAGGCCTTCTTGCCGCCCAACTGCCACGCCAGTTCGCCCCACAGCGTGCGCACCGTCGTGCCGTCGGGCTTGGTCACGGGATTCCCCGGGGATATCTTGTTGCCCACCAATACCACCCGTTTCGCAGCGGGCAGGGTCTTTACCTTCGCCGCTTTCAACGCGGCGTCCACCCCGGCGAGTTCCGCGGGGGACGTTCCCGAAAACAGGTGGTACAGCGCCAGCATGGAGTGGGTCTTGCCGCCGCCAAAATTGGTCTGCAACTGCACCACCGGGTCGCCGCCCGTGCCCGCGAGACGCTGCACCCCGTTCACCAGCAGCCGTTTCAGGCTTTCCGTGAGATAGGTGCGCCGGAAAAATTCTTTCGGGGCTTTGTACTCGTCGGAACCTTCGCCCAGGTGCACCTGCCACAGGTCCGCGGCGAATTCCGCCTGCTGATAGCGGCCGCTCGCCACGTCCGGGTGGGGCGTCGCCACCTCGCGCCAGGGTTTCAGCGCGCCGCTTGCCGCCGCCTCGATGAGCGAACCGCCCAGTTTCTTTTTCTCGTTACGCCGCTGCTGGTCAAACACCTCGCGGCGCAAATCCAGCTTGATACGGCGCACCTCTTCGGACTGCGGCGCCGACACGGCCGCGAGCAGCCGCTCCGCCGAATCCAGGGCGCGGTCCGCGTCGTCGCTGGAAAAGGGTTCCTGATGCGCCCACTTGTTGCGCCAGTCCCGCACCTCTGACACCAGGCTGCGCTCGGCATAGCCCAGCGTGTCCCGGAACACCTCGTTCCACGTCTCCCACATGATCTTCAGCAGCCCTGCCGCGTCCCATTCACTAATGGCTTTCTTGCCCAGCTTCGGGTCGTCCGCGAAACGCTGGATGGCGGCGCGGTTCAGCACCCCCGCCGCGACCTTGCTCTGCACCTCCCGCTCCACGAAGGGCGCCAGCCCCTCCCGCAACAGGTCCAATGCCTTGCCCACGCGCTCATGATTGGTGATAGCCATGATAGATTCCCTTTTCCTTGATCGGACCGAGCGGTCGGATCGGCCGCATCCTCTCCCCTGTTGCGTTATTACCTCTCCTGCCGCAGGGAAAGGGCGCGCACTTGAAGATTCGGAATCCCTGGCATACGCTGATCGTTGGTAAACAGCAGGGCGTCCGTGGTAATGGCCGAAGCCGCGATAATAGCGTCGGGTAATCTCATACGGTAATCCCGGCGAATCTCGATAGCGCGGCGTTTTACTTCATGTTCTATGCCGATGACGTTCATGTCCGCAATAAAACGGTCGAGCCATTCCTTTTGTGATGGGTTCAGGCCGGGGAACGAAAGGAGTTCCATTTCCGTAATAATTGAAATCGCGTACTGTCCCGTCGGCAGCGCTTCCCCCAGCAGCCCCTTTTGCAGATAGATGACAATATTGGTGTCAAGCACCGCCTTCATGACCATTCATCCCGCACGTTCTCCTGGTACGTCAATCCATCCACGGGCCAGTCCACGGTATTGGCGTATTTCATGGGGTTGATCAAGGCGTCCTCCATGGCCTGGGGCTCAGACAGGAGGATAACAATGCGCGCATGCTGCCCATAAATCTGATGATAGGCGTCCGGCAGTCGCATGGAACCATCCGTGCCGATGGTCATCTCAAGTTCAACGGCTTTCACAATAACTCTCCTTAGTTGCATGTCACGATTTTAACACACAAGCAACATGAAATGGTTGCGTGAGAAATTTACCTGGTCCTTTTCCGGCGGGATCCAATGCCTTGCCCATGCGCTCATGATTGGAGATGGCCATACCACTATTCCTTATTTACTGGGAGCGCCGGCATCTCTGCCCGCATCTTCACTGCAAACGCCGCCATCCTTGGCGGCATTTATCAAATCAGCCGGCAGAGATGCCGGCGCTCCCAGTAGTGTTTCCCCTGTTTTTCTATAAGCACTGCTCCAGCGCCAGTCTGCGACATTCCTGACCAGATGTGCCTTTACCGGATTTTCTTCAATATATGACAAGGTCCTATCGAAATGCGCCTGGTCGCGAATATATCGGTCACGATACTCATGCATCCAAAAAGTACCTCTTCTCGCCAGCAATTTATTCGCCTGTAATGCCGTATACGATTTCCAGGATTGGAGCACCCCGGATAACGGAAATCCCTTTTTTGTTTCCACAAGCACATGGACATGGTTGGGCATGATGCACCAGCTGATAATCCGGTAGCGCTCCCCATCAAAGAAAAGCAAGGCTGTTTCCACCAATTCCGCGATGCGTTGCTGCCGCAGCCAGCACGCGCCGTGCCATACATCCTCGTACCGTTCAATACGTTTTTCAAGTTCGACTACAGCGGGATTATCCGCTTTCATGTCCATACACCAGCCCAATTCATCCCTCCACTTTTGAACGACTTCAACAGGCATGCTATCAGCAAGACGAAAGGTGATTAATTGAATCAAGCCAGGGTAATCCAGATGGGGCAGATAGCCCCGGGAATGCCATTGCCTGGGCTCGCCACCGGGACCGCCGGCATCTTTGCCGGCCTCTTCAGTGTGAGCACCACTGGGAGCGCCGGCATCTCTGCCGGCTGATTCGAGAAATGCCGGCATCTTTGCCGGCGCTCCCAGTGGCGATCCCAGTGGATTTCCAGCAGGCTTATTATCGTGCATCTTCACTCAAACAAATCCTCCTCTTTCCCCGCTTTGGGCGTGCCCTTTGCCAGCCGCAGAATCTCCGGCCAGCTTTGGACCAGCCCATTATACGCCAGCGCCTCGGTAGCGCGCTTTTTCCGTTCGCACAGGGTATACAGCCGGTACGCCAGTTCGCGGGCGGTTTCCGCTTTCGCGCCCAGCGGGGCGACCAGCGCCGCCGCCGCCGATTCGCCGCCCGTCTCCAGCGCGCGGATCAGCCGGTGTACCATCTCCCAGGTGTTCAGCCGCGTGTCCGTGGCGGGGTCCCAGCCCTCCGACAGTTCATCGGGCCGCAGCAGGCACACCCGGCCCCGCTTCGATTCGAGGATACCCGATTCCACCAGTCCGTCCACGCTCGTGTTCTTGGCCTTGCTCAGCGTTTCCGCCACGCCGTATTCGCCCTCACCGAAGCCGTGCTGCTCGAACCAAGCCAGCGCCCAGCGCGTGTCCGCATCGAAATCGCCCTCCTGCTGTGCCAGTGCCTCGTCCAGCACCTGATTGATGAGGGCCAGCGCCTCGCGCACCGGCATGCGCTTCCCTTCCGTGTCCAGTACCTGGCCGTACCGCGTGAACACGGCCATGCCCGGCCCAATCGCCGCCTGCGCCAGGTCCACCGGCGCAATGTTGCCCCGCTGCAAGTGCACCAGCGCCGCAGGCAGTTCCTGCTTGAGCACCGTGATGAACTCTCGCCGCGTCACCGTCGGCGCGTCTGCCGGACGCTTTCGACAGACCAGGACAATGCTGGAGGCAAGGGCGTTGGTGCTCGAACTGATCATGCGATTGCCCAGTTCCGTCCGCATGGGCCACGTGCCGGTAATGGCGAATCCTGCGCTGATGACGGCGTCCAAGAACGTTTCCCAGCCTGTGCTAGCGGTACCCGATTCGGTTTCTGTCTCCGATTGCTTGAATGCGTAATAAATCGTCACCGGAAACGTCGGGTGCGCCTGTTCGCAAATATTCCACACGGCTTTGGACATGCCTACGAGGAAGAAGTCTTCCGCTGCTTTCTTGCTGCCATGGCGGTAGGGCGTCGCCACCAGTTCCTGCACCTTGGGTACCTCCAACGTGGCAAACAGGTCGGGCAGAATCGGTTTCAAGGAACGGCGCAACCAGACATAAAAGAAGTCGGACAAATCCGCATAGCCGATGTTGTCGTAATAGGGCGGGTCGGTGGAGACGACTTTGTCCTTGCTGAGGGTTTGGGTTTGGGCTTCGGATTGGGCGGCATGTCCAGAAAAGGAGGCGGGGGTTGTAGCCAAGGCTTTCCATGTCCAGTCCACCATGGCCATCCAGTTCCCGCTGGAATCGCAAAGGGGATTGCATTCGGCATAATCCCAGACCATGGGAATAGCCTGGCGACCAAAAGTATTGCGCATTTTTTCCCCAGAACTATGCCAACTGCAGATGGTAGACCAATAATCGCTGCACTTATCCACTGCAAACGCGAGATACACCGCCACGGCATCGGCGTAGGCCTGGGCCATGTCACTGGGAGCGCCGGCATCCCTGCCGGCTGGGTTGGCACCTCGGGCTGTCTTGTTTGATCCTGCCGGCAGAGATGCCGGCGCTCCCAGTAGGGCGTCCGCCTTGACCCGCTCCCGCGCCTCCTGCACCAGATCGGAAAAGGTCGTCAACGCCACCAGTTGGCGGGGGGTGAAGAGGTCGCCGTATGCTTTAAGACCATATAGCGGCGGTGAAAACCAACGTGGGTTGTCTGGCATCAGGTTTTCCGGTTTCCAATCGGGAACGGCCTTTCGGGTTATGGCCTCATGTTCCTGTGTGGGCGACAGGTAGACCCGACCTCGTTCCCCTTCGGCCACAATGGCCATGAGTTTCGCACCCATGCGCCCTGCATTAGCCTCACTGTAAATGTGATCACTGGGTATTGGTGTACCCGACATAAGACACTGGAAATTAGCGCCCCGGGCAAGCTTGGTACCTGCTTTCGCCACATCGGCGTGTTTCGGCTTGCCCACCTTGACGGTAAAACGATAGCCGTCGTCCTCAATGACGGGTTCAACATAGGCTTCTTTGCCGGCCTTGGTGGACAACATAAACGTGGAGGCAAGCGGCACATCCACGCGGGCGAAGGCAGGGTTGGGGCTTTTCACGGTCCTCGCCCAGAGCCAGGCGATGACCGTGAGTTTGTCGCCCACGTACTTTTTCAGGTCCTTTCGTTCCCGCGTCATCTCAGCTGTGACTTCTATCTTGGGGTACAGATGTCCAATCCGTTTCTCCGCTTCGTCCCGCATCCATTGGCCGTAATAGCGAACATCTTCGGCCAACCCTTGGGCACCTTTCCATTCGCGATTAAAAAGGCCTTTGTCCTTCCTTGCTTCAGGATTAACGGGAGGTTGTCCTGCGAACTTCGGCGGAATTTCAATCATGGCCTTGTTGATCAGTACGGCCACGGGGTTCAAATCACTGGCATAGGCTTCCAGCCCCAGCCGCTGCGCTTCCAGGGGCAGCGCGCCACCGCCGGCGAAGGGGTCGTGGAAGGCGGGCAGTTTAAACCGGTCGAAGAGTTCCTTTGCCCGGGGATGATCAATGTTCTCCGCGCAGGCATAGCGCCAGCTCTGCCAGATTTCGTCCCGGGCAGCCTGAAGCACGTCTTCGTTGGTGGTGTTTTCCCACTGGACCAGGTCCTCGATGATCTTGAAGAGACGTTTCCGTTCCTTCTCCTGCTTTTGCTCCGTGGGAAACAGGTCCGGGTGGGAGGACGGGTCGTCCACCATCTGGGCGAAGATGACCGCCCGCGCGGCAGCCAGCGGTCGCCGCGCCCACCACAGGTGCAGTGTGGCGGGATGCCCGTGGCGAATGGACTTCTCCCGCGCCGAGGCCTCGTTGATGGCTTGCAGCGGCAGCGCGACTTCGATGAGTTTTTTATAGGATTTGACGGTCATGAAGAGTACTCCGTATTACCTGTTACCCCGCTTTTTTCGACAGCATCCGATGCATAGCGTATCAGGTTCTTGATACCCAGTTCCTTGATTTGGGGATAACTGAATTTTTTCCACAAATGGCTTTGTCCGTACCATAGTACCGGATTGACCTGGATGTCGGAGATGATTCTAAATTCAACGCTCCTCGACATCACACGCAACAGGAGGTTTGGAATATCTGGAATGACAACAAGGGTCAATTCTTCAGGAGGGACCATCTTACAGGAAGGATACAGTTCCCCCAGTTGTCCCAAAAACAATACATGATCTAGTTTTCTTGATGGTTCTTTGGGGATGGGAGCATACTCCCCGGAAACCCCCTGTATTTCCTTCTCGGCATTTTCAATACCGCGCAGATTGATTTCCGGATCCTGGAAACTGCAGGGTACTTTGGCTTTGCCAATCCGGATATGGTTATCCAGGGCTTCAAGAGTAATGGGATTCCCCTTCTGCGCGGATTCCACGATGTCGAGTACCACCTTGAGCATGGAATATTGGATGACAGCCGGGGTAGGCCAAAGTCCGGATGCAGGAACCCTGACAGTGGACATGCCGATACTAAGCACCATCTCTGTTTCCTCGAGGCTTATAATGAATTTCATCTTGGCCCGTTGTGCTCTTGGCAATTTCGGCATTCGTGCAAGAAGACCAAGACTTTTAAGAAAATCTGATTTTTCCGTTTCGATCCAGAAATGGTTCGTGTTATTCATGCTACTTCCCCCATGGCAATGAGGTTAAGTCTTACATTATGACCCAGTATTTTCTACTCGTTCCAAAATTGCATTTTGGAACGCACTCTCTCTTGAAATTCTATTTCCTGTTCTTTGCCAACTGGTCTCGCTTGTGTCCGGGGCAAATTCCCGCAGTTGCGAAGTAGAACTTCGCGGACAAGTGCGTTACCAAATGGAATTTGGTAACGAGCGGGGTCTGTTTTGTATGCTATTTTCATCACGCCACCGGGGATAGCATCCCCGGCCCGACGCCCCGCAAGGGGCGTTTCCTTTTTTAGTCGGGCCGGTTTTCTTTCTCTCGGTATTATTTTCGCCTTTGTTTTCCTTTTGCATTCTTTGATTCCGTTGACTCAGAAATCCCGGTGTGGGTTAATGCATAGAATTCGTGCAGTTTTGTCTGAAGCAGTTTTTTATCCGGCAATTTGGTTTGATATTCGGCCACGAGCGCCGGAGACAAGGCACGGCTGAGCGCATACTCAACCACTTCGTTGTCTTTTCCAGCACAGAGCAGAACACCGATAGCAGGCCCTTCATGAGGTTTCCGGACATCGCGATCCAAGGCTTCCAGATAAAATTCGAGTTTTCCCAAGTATTCGGGTTGGAATTCACCGATCTTCAGTTCAATGGCCACCAGACAGTTGAGTCCGCGATGGAAAAAGAGCAGGTCAAGGGCAAAATCCCGGCCACCGACCTGAAGCGCCACCTCGCTGCCGATGAAACAGAAGTCTCTGCCGAGCTCGTTCAGAAACAGGCGCAGATTATCCAGCAGTCTTTTATGCAGGTCCGCTTCCTGATGTTCTGCGGGCAGATGCAGGAACTCAAGGAGATAGGCATCCCGAAAGACCTCTTCCGCCTCGGGGTGCATATCGCGTAGTACTTTGGAAAGTTTTGGCGGGTTGATCACAGCGCGTTCAAACAGGCATGCCTTAATCTGACGCTCAAGTTCGCGGCTGGACCACCTTTCCTGAATCGCCAATCGGATATAGAACTCACGCTCTTCTGGCCGTTTAGACTGTCCGAGAATCATCAAATGGTGGGTCCAGGGCAATTGTGTCAGCAGTGCTGACACTTTTTCGTCTTCACGGTAGGTCTCGAAGAACTGGCGCATCCTGAACAAATTTCGCCTTGTAAATCCTCGGATATTGGGGTTATGCTGCTGGATATATCGCGCCAATTCCTCCACAATGCCTTCTCCCCAGGCAGCGGTTTCAAGTTTCCCCGATATAAACTGGCAGACTTGCCAATATAGTTCTATCAGAGTCGTGTTGACAGCAGTAAATGCGCGCTGGCGCGCGCGTTGAATCATCGCCAACACCACGTCGAAGGATTGCGTATCGGGTAGTAATGCGCCCGTCTTGTCCTTTACAGTGTGTCTTTGGGGAGATTTGGGTGATTTCATAGTTCCATTCCCCCATCACTCCTGGCTGCCAAAACAGGAGTAGCGGCGCCGGCTCCTACCGGTTGGTTCAATGGCTTCCCTGCCTGGTGACCTATTTTCACCTTTGAAATACTCATCCCGGTTCCTCCCCCCGCGCCAGTAGTTCGCCGAAGTCGTAGTTCACACTCGTCACACCGAAGTCGGGTTCCCTTTGGAAGGGACGGCGCAGGTACTTGACACGATGGTTACCCTCATCCAGGAATTCCACCAAAGCCAAAATGAAGTCGTCGGGCTTATTCAGGGAGTAGTGAATTTCGTTTTTGGTGACCGTCACGGTATCGGCGCCGGTGACGCGCCCTTTCACCTCGATGATACGCAGGCGTCCTTCGTCGGGCACGCGGCTCTCGATGTCATAGCCGAGCCGTTCGAATTCGCGGTCCACGGGTTCGTAGCCGAGGCCCTTTTCGATGTCCATGACAATGGCCCGGGCGCGGGCCGCGGCGGCCTGGGTGTCGGCCTTCTTCGCCTCGGTCGCCAGGTCCGGCGCCTTGCCCTGCATCCGGGCCAGCAGCCCGAGGGGCGCCACAACCACGCCGCCGAGCACCACGGGAGGCAGCGCGGATATCTGGGCTTCCCGGTCCAGTTCGGCCAGCCGTTTCTGGAGGCGTGCCTGCAGGTCGTCGGCACGGCGGCGCGCTTCCTGTGAATTGAGCCGGGCGCCTGCCTTGCCGGCCTGCTCCTGGAGTTTCAGTTGTTCGGCGCGGTGGTCCCAGTAGGCGATTTCCTTGGTAAGCCGTTCCTTGACGGCGGCGCGGGTTTTGGCAATCCAGTCCAGCCGCCGGTCACGCACTTCTTTGATGTGGCCGGGCACGACCTCGGCGATGGCATAGCCCTGGGCTTTTTGTTCCAGGGCGCGGGTAATCCAGGCGCATTCGGGCTGGGCCAGCAGGTCCTTGATGCCAGGTTCTTCTTCTTCGAGGGGGCGATAATCCAGGTAGGGGGCATAGTGCAGGTGCCGCGTGTTTGCCTGGGCGTCCATTTCAACATACAGCATGCGCCGGGAAATGGTGCGCCGGTCGCCGGAAGGCAGCACGCTGGCATCCTGAATGGCATGTTCGAGGAAGAACAGGACCCGCGGCTCCGTGCCGGTGTCCCGTGCGTCCACAAGTACCGCGCCGCGCTTCAGGAGGTCGCGGTGGCGTTCCAGGGTCAGGTCCAGCACGGCATCCAGCAGGGGGTGTCCGGGACAGACGAAGGCGGCCATGGGCTGGCCCTGGGGCGCGATAAGGTTTTTTTCAAAGGCGACGCGTTCGTAGCGGGCGAGAACGGGTTCGCCCATGCCGATCTGGCGGTCCCGGTTGCGCACCGGCGCGGGGACATGGGTAATCTCGTAGCGGCGCGGTTCCCGCTGCCGCGTGGCGCCGCCCAGGCGGCGGAAGGCTTCGAGGAAGAAGGACTCGATATAGTGGGGCTGGAGGCGGCGGGCTTCGGCCCGTTCCATCTCCTCGCGCACCCGGAAGACGCGGCCCGCATCCATGGTATCCCGGGCGAGGGCGCGATCTTCGAGCAGTTCCTGCAGGCGCGGCCGGTCCACGCCGTTTTCGATGGCCTTTTCCAGGCGGGCGCGCACTTCGGGCTGGTCGCCGTAGCGGATGGCCGCGATGAGCAGGTCGCGCAGCGGCTTGCCTTCAAACTGGAGTTTGCCGAGCACATCGAAGACCTGGCCGCCGAGGGCGGTCCGGGCCTCCTCCAGTTTGTCCAGGAGGCGGCGGTAGACATCGCCTTCGCGGGTTTCATCGGCGACCAGGTTCCACAGGTGGCAAACCTCGGTCTGGCCGATGCGGTGGATGCGGCCGAAGCGCTGTTCGATGCGGTTCGGGTTCCAGGGCAGGTCATAATTCACCATGAGATGGGCGCGCTGCAGGTTGATGCCTTCGCCCGCGGCGTCCGTGGCCAGCAGCACCTGTACCTCGGGATCGTGCAGGAAGCTTTCCTGGGACTTGCGCCGCTCTTCGCGGCCGATGCCGCCGTGGATGATGACGACGGACTGGGGTCTTCCAAGTAAGGTGCTGATTTTGGCGTGCAGATAATTCAGCGTATCCCGGTGCTCGGTGAAGATGACCAGCTTCTGGCGCGGCGAGGGCACGGGCCGCGACAGGGATTCCCTGCCGTAGCATTCGGCGGACTCCGACGCTCGGCCGCTCAATCCCGAGGGCGTGAAGATTTCACCCAGGAGCGTGGCCAGTTCGCGCCACTTGGTGTCGCGGCCGCTGCGGCGCACCTCGTTTGCCAGGGCTTCGAGCCCGGACAACGTGGTGATTTCGATTTTCAATTCCTCGATGGTGCGGGCGGCCGTGGCCTGGTCCAGGATCTCTTCTTCGGCCGCTTCAAGTTCATTCTCGGGGGCATCCTCCAGATCCTCGAGATCATCCGCATCCAGTTCGGGTGCGGTCGCGGCCACGGCGGCGCCGCGCTGGAGCAGTTCCAACTCGCGCAGGCGTTTTTCGAGCCGTTCGCGGCGACGGCGCAGGGACTGGTAAATGGCCTCGGGAGAAGAGGCGAGGCGGCGCTGGAGGATGGTCAGGGCAAACCCGACCGTGCCGGCGCGCTTGTCGTTCTGGAGGGCTTCGGCGCGGTTGAACTCTTCGCGCACATATTCCGTGACCTCCGTATAAAGCCGCGCCTCGGCATCGGACAATTTAAAGGGCACCGTGTAGGCAATGCGTTCGGGAAACAGGGGCTTGCCGTCAAACTTGAGCAGACGCTCCTTCACCATGCGGCGCATCAGATCGGAAACGTCCACCTGGTGCACGCCGTCGCGGAAACGGCCTTCAAAGCGGTCACCGTCGAGCAGGGCCAGGAACAACTGGAAGTCTTCCTCCTTGCCGTTGTGGGGCGTGGCCGTCATCAGCAGGAAATGGCGCGTGATCCCCGACAAGAGCCGGCCGAGGTTGTAGCGCTTGGTATATTTGACCTCGCCGCCGAAAAAGGTGGCGGACAGTTTGTGCGCTTCGTCGCAGACGATCAGGTCATAGCGGCAATCCGGCGCCGCCAGTTTCTGCTGCACGTCCTCATTCCGGGAGCACTTGTCAAGGCGGGCAATGGCCAGGTCATTTTCCAGGAACCAGTTGCCGGTACGCGCGGCCTCGAGCTTGTCATTGGTCAGTATCTCGAAGGGAAGATGGAAGCGGCGGTGCAGTTCGTCCTGCCACTGTTCGGCGATGCTGCCCGGGCAGATGATGAGACAGCGGCGCAGGTCGCCCCGGACAATCAGTTCCTTGATGAGCAGGCCCGCCATGATGGTCTTGCCCGCGCCCGGGTCGTCGGCCAGCAGAAAACGCAAGGGCTGGCGCGGCAGCATGGATTCGTAGACTGCGGTGATTTGATGGGGCAGCGGCTCCACCAGCGAGGTGTGCACGGCCAGCACCGGATCAAACAGGTGGGCCAGGCGAATGCGGTGCGCCTCGGCCGCGAGCGGAAACAAGGCGCCGTCGCCGTCGAAGCTCCAGGGACGGCCCGCTTCCACCACCTCCAGACGCGCCTCATCGTGGCGATACAGGATTTCTTCCGCCACCCGCCCGTCGGGACCGCGGTAAATCAGGGTCAATGCCTCCGAGCCGTGCCATTCCACATTGACCACCGTCACCAGCACTTCGGGCAAAATACCCCGGAGCGTCGCATCCGGTCGCAGGTCTTCCAGTTTCATACGCTTTCTATTCCACCCCATGGGTATGGCATGCACACCCAGGATAATACCCTTCAGTCATTCCATTGTCCGAACCGATCTTTCACCAACAGAAGTATAGAGAATGCCCCGGCTTCTTTTCCATTATTCTTCAAGAATGAGGCCATGACCGGTGCAAGATTTCGACCGGGAGGGATTTGTTGAAAAGGTTCATTTACAGATGCTATTCTATTTCAAGAAAAGAGGCCTTTTGCCCGCGTATTTATTTCCCAATTTCAACGCTGTCAGCATTGGAGTTGAATGTGTTTTCAGAGTCGTATACCTAACGGAAAGTATATAACATGAGCGCTGTTGAAACGGAAGTATTAGACATCAAGGAGATCGTCGCCAAGTATCCGGCCACGAAAGGGGGCATTATCGCCGTTCTTCAGGAAATCCAGGAACGGGACGGGTATCTTTCCCCGGAAGCGCTGGATGAGACGGCGCGATTGACGGGCATTTCCGTGAACGAGATTTACGGGGTGGCCACCTTCTACAGTTTTTATAAGTTCAGTCCGCCCGGACGGCATGTCATCCAGGTATGTTTGGGCACGGCCTGCCATGTTCGCGGCGGCGCAAAAATACTCAGTGAACTGGAGCGCCTGTTGAAAATCAAAGTGGGGGAGGTGACGCCGGACGGCAAGTTCGAACTGAACCGCATCGCCTGCCTGGGCTGCTGCGCTCTGGAACCGGTGGTCGCCATAGACGGCAAATTCTATCCGAGGGTAACAGCACGCAAGCTTCCCGCCATTCTGGCCGAGTATCAGGACTAAAAGAAACGGAATTCACCATGAACGTTTTGGAACAACAATACAAAGAAGCGACAGCGGAATGGGACCGCATAGAGCACAGCGCGGTCCCGGTATTTTTTGTGGGCGCCGCCACGTGCGGCCGTGCCGCGGGCGCTGGCGAAGTGTTGCAGGCGTTGCGCGATGAAATCGCCAAAGTCAACATCCAGGCGCAGGTTATCGAAGTGGGCTGCCTGGGTCCCTGTTATCTTGAACCGCTGGTCATCGTGCACAAGCCGGGCGCGCCCCGCATCTGCTATGGGAACGTAGGCCCGCAACAAATCGTGACGCTATTGCATAAGTATGCCCTGGGCGGCGATCCCTGTCCGCAATGGGCGCTGGGCGTGATGGGCGACAACGAAGCCAACGGCATTCCGAAATTGTCGGAGCATCCCGTCATGCGCCACCAGGTGCGCCGGATTTTCCGCAACTGCGGCATCATTGACCCCGAAAAATTCACTCATTATCTTGCCCGTGACGGTTATCGCGGTTTTCTCCATGCCCTGGAAATCGGACCCGAAAAAACCCTGGAAGCGGTAAAGAACTCCGGCTTGCGCGGTCGCGGCGGCGCGGGCTTTCCCACCTTCAAGAAATGGGAGTTCTGCCGGAACAGTCCAGGCGAGAAACGTTTCCTTATCTGCAATTGCTCCGAGGGCGACCCCGGTTCCTTCATGAACCGCACGCTCATCGAGGGCGATCCCCATGCCGTGCTAGAAGGCATGCTCATCGCCGGGTATGCCATGAACGCCACCGCGGCGTACATTTATGTCGGCGTGGAATATGGAACGGTGCTCAAGCGGCTTAAACTCGCCATCAAACAGATGCGCGAGGCCGGCCTGCTCGGCGAGAACATCGCCGGTTCGGGGTTCTCTTTCGATATCACGGTAAAACGCGGCGCTGGCGCCTATGTCTGCGGCGAGGAAACCGCGCTGATTGCCGCCATTGAGAGCCGGCGCGGCATGCCGCGTCCCCGGCCGCCGTTCCCTGCGGTAAGCGGGTTATGGGGCTACCCGACCAACATTCAGAACGTGGAGACCCTGGGCAACCTGCCGCTTATCCTGCGCAATGGCGCGGACTGGTACACCCAGTGCGGCTCGGAAAACAACAAGGGCACCCGCTCTTTCGCCATGGCGGGCAGCGTCAAGCGCCCCGGCCTGGTCGAGGTGCCGCTGGGCACGACGCTTTTGGACATCATCTACAAGGTCGGCGGCGGCGCGCCCATGGGCCGTACGGTAAAGGCCGTGCAGACGGGCGGCCCGTCCGGCGGCTGCCTGCCCGCGTCGAAATTCGACCTGCCAGTGGAATACGAGGCCTTGGCCCAGGCAGGCAGCATCATGGGTTCGGGCGGCATGATCGTGCTGGACGAACAGACCTGCATCGTGGACCTGGTCCGGTATTTCCTGACCTTTACCCAGAACGAATCCTGCGGCAAATGTCCGCCCTGCCGGGTGGGCACACGCGCCATGCTGTCGCTGGTCACGAAGATTACCGAGGGCAAGGCCGACATGAACGACCTGGCAACGCTGGAAAGCATAGCGTGGACGGTGAAGAATGGGTCCCTCTGCGGCCTGGGCCAGACGGCCGCGAACCCGGTGCTGTGCACCCTGCAGTATTTCCGGGAGGAATATATCACCCATATCCTGGAAAAACGCTGCCCAGCGGGCGTATGTGCCGCCCTGATGCGCACACCCTGCATGAGCGGCTGTCCGGCGGGCGTTTATATCCCCGGTTTTGTGTCCCTGTCCGGCGAAAAGCGTTTTGACGAGGCAGCGCGCCTCCATCGCGAGCGCAATCCTTTCGCATCGGTGTGCGCCTTTATATGCGACCACCCCTGCGAAAACCGCTGCCAGCGGGCGACCGTGGATGCGCCGGTTTCCATCCGGGCCGTTTCCCGCTACATCGTGGAAAAAGAAAGCAATATCCCCGCGCCGGAACTACAGAAAAATCCCAAGAATGCCGCGCGCAAGGTGGCCATTATCGGCGCCGGTCCGGCGGGGCTTACGGCGGCCTATTTCCTGGCGCGGCTTGGGTACCGCCCCGTGGTGTTTGACGCGGCGGCGAAACCCGGCGGCATGTTAATCCAGGCCATCCCGGAATTCCGGCTTCCCCGCGAGGCGGTTGAACGTGAAATCAAGATGATTACCGACCTTGGGGTCAAAATCGAGACAAACAAGCGCCTGGGAAGCGATATAACGCTTTCGTCCCTGCGCGCGGACGGGTATGAAGGGATTATACTCAGTGCCGGTTCGGCCGTTTCAAAGTCCCTCAACATCCCCGGTGAAGATGCGGTCGGCGTGACGGATGCCGGCACGTACCTGGTTGCCTTCAACACGGGCGGCGGCAAATCCCCGGATCGACGGGTTGTCGTTATCGGCGGCAACAACGCCGCGCTGGACGCTGCGCGGGCGGCCCGGCGGTCAGGAGCGGAAGAAGTCACTGTGCTCTATCGGCGGACCCGGCGCGAGATGACCGCCTATGAAGAATATATAGACGAAGCCGAACGGGAAGGGGTGCATATCACGCCGTTGGTCGGTCCCCTCGCCCTGAAAACCGCCAAGGGCCGTGTTGTCGGGGTGACCTGCGTCCGTATGGAATTGGGCGCCTTCGACTTGACCGGACGGCCCTCGCCGGCCCCCGTGGAAAACAGCCAGTTCGATATCGAGGCGGACCGGGTCATTGTCGCCGTCGGGCGGCAGCCGAACATTGCCGGTTGTTGCGATGAAGCGGGTTTGGAGACTGACGCGTCCGGATTTGTACGTGTGAACCCCCATACCCAGCAAAGCAGTGTCCCCTGGATTTTCGCCTGCGGTGAAGCTGCGGCCGGCGGGGGCGAGGTCATCGAGGCTATCGCCTCGGGTGAACGCGCCGCCGTGGAACTGGACCGGTTCCTGACCGGCGCGGAACACGCCTTCTGGCGCGTCCAAAAACTGGTGGACACGGTATTCGACATGGACGCGGAACCGGTTCCGACGTCGCGGCTGGTGGTGGACCGGGCGCGCATCGAAAAGCAAAAAGACAGTTTTGACGATTCCTTCGGCGTCTATACTGAGGAGGAAGCCGCGGGCCAGGCGAAACGCTGCCTGCGCTGCGACTACTGCAAGGAACATCAATAAGCATTTTATACGGCCCGCGCTTGCGCGGCAACGAACAGGACAGCCTTTACATGGAACTTACAATCAATGGACAACGGGTGACGGCCGAACCCAATGAAACTGTTCTCAAGTGCGCCTTGCGGCACGATATTGACATTCCCCATCTGTGCACGCACCCCAGCCTGCCGCCCTTCGGCGCCTGCCGCATGTGCATGGTGGATATCGAGGGCATGCGCGGGTATCCTACGGCCTGCACCACGCCCGCGGCCGAGGGGATGGTCGTGCACACAGACACGGAAGCGCTTCGCGAACTGCGCCGGAACATCCTCGGCCTGATGATGCTCGAACACCCGAGTGCCTGCCTGTTGTGCGCGCGCAGAGAGCAATGCGAAAAATTCCGCCCGTCGGCGGAAAAAGTCGGGCGCACCACCGGCTGCCACACCTGTAATAATAAAGAAGTGTGCGACGTGCGCAAACTTTCGGAAGACCTAGGCTTCTGTGAACTGTCCGTGCCGCCCCTGTATCATTTCCGGCCCCTCGAACGATCCGAACCGTTTATTGACCGTGATTTGAACCTGTGCATCCTGTGCGGCCGCTGTGTGAGGGTGTGCAAACATCAGCACGACACGTCCATTATTGACTTTGTGGGGCGCAGCAGCATTGCCCGGATCGGCGAGGCCTTCGGCCGCACCCTCCTGGACGCGGACTGCCGTTTTTGCGGGTCCTGCGTGGACGTGTGCCCCACGGGAAGCCTGGCCGATCGTTTCGCCAAATGGTTCGGCAAGCCAGATTCCTGGGCGGAAACCACCTGCATGTTTTGTGACGCCGGATGCGCCCTCAGCGTGGGTGTGGAAAGCGGCAAGGCCGTTGTCGTCCGAGCCGTGGACCCGGACCGGCCGCTGTGTGTGTTGGGCAGGTTCGCCACCGCACCCTTCATGAACGGTACGGACAGGCTGCGCGTTCCCCAAGTCCGCATCGGCAAGGTCCTGCGCGAGGTGAGCTGGGACGATGCCCTGAAAGCCGCTGCCGAAAAACTGGCGCCCTATAAGGGCGCGGCGTTCGCGCTGGTCTGCGACGCCTCCATGCCGCTAGAAGACCGGTATGTCCTGAATAAATTCACCACTGAAGTTATGGCATCGCCAAATTATATAGAATTGGCGCCCGACGCGCGGGGCAGCGCGGAAGCAACGCTGCCCGGCGCCGTCAAGGCAGTATTGGTGACCGGCAATTTCCTCAAGGAAACGCAGCGTGACGCCCTGGAGGCGCTGGTGGTGCAGGATTGTTATCCCTCGGCGCTTCTTGACAAAGCGGATGCCGTGTTCCCGGCCGCGTTTTTTACGGAAACAGACGGAACCATTCTTGACAGTGAGGGAGTTGTCCGGCCGCTGGTCCGTTTGACCACGGCCCCCGGCCAGGCCCGGACCGACCGGGACATTGTCCTGTCGCTTGGCGAAGCGCTTGGCGCTCCCGGTTTCGTCGAAAAGGACACCGCCTCTATCGCCAACGCCGCGGGTCTGCCCGCAGCGGCCTTGTATACCGAACGCGCCTCCACCCCGGCCGCGGCGTCCGATCCCGGGAAACGCCGCGTCTGGTTCCGAGGTCACAACCTCGCCTCGATGGTGGGCGGGTTGCGATCCCTGCCGGTCAATGGAGATGTTCCCATTACAGAACAAGCGCCTGCGACGGCCACACCGGTCCTTTCCTGTGAAAAAATACCGTTCCAGATTCTTTCCAAACGCGAAATTTCTCCAAACAACCACGAAATAAAGTTTTATGCGCCTGCCGTAGCCAGGAAGGCCAAGGCCGGCCAATTTGTCATCCTCATGGCCGATGCGACCTCGGAACGCGTGCCCTATACCCTGTGTGACTGGGATGCCAGCGAGGGCGCCATCACGCTGATTGTGCAGGAAAAAGGCCAGAGCAGCCGGAAGCTGGCTTTGATGCGGGCGGGCGATGTCGCCGCTCATATCGTCGGGCCTTTGGGCACCCCCCTTGAGATTGACAAGTTCGGCACCGTTGTCCTGCTTGGCGGCTGCTACGGCATCGGGGCGCATATCGCTAATGCCAAGGCGCTGCGAGCCGCCGGAAACCATGTCATACTCATCGTCGAGGCGCGCAGCCACTACTTACATTATTACCAGGAGGAGCTGGCGTCGGTGGCCGATGAGTTCATCGCCTCGACCATAGACGGATCGAACGGCGTCAAGGGACATTCCATAGACGTGCTGTTGGGGAAACTGAAACAAGGATTGAAGGTGGACCGCGTTATCGCGGTAGGCTGTCCCTTCATGATGAAGACCGTCGCCGATGAGACCGGCAGCCTGGATATCCCCGTGTGGGCCGCCCTGAATCCCATCATGCTGGACGGCACGGGCATGTGCGGCGCCTGCCGCGTCACCGTGGACGGCAAGACCAAGTTTGTCTGTGTTGACGGGCCTTTCTTTGACGCGCACCTAATTGATTGGGAAGAACTGAAGGACCGCCGCAGCGCGTACAGCGAAGCGGAAATCGGGTCCTTGTTGACTACGGAACCGGTTGTACACGCGCATCACGCCCACGGCCAGGGCTGTGGATGCGGTAAAGCCTAAACAACTACGAGTAACGGAAGAACGACTATCATGGCAGATACACCGAATAAAGAAACCACCCCCGCCGAACCCAAACCCAAAAAAGAACGTCCGCCGCGTCAGGCGATGCCTGAACAGGAGCCCGAAGACCGCGCGCGGAATTTCTATGAAGTGCCCTATGGCTACACGCCGGAACTTGCCATGCTTGAGGCAGGCCGGTGCCTTACCTGCAAAAAACCGAAATGCGTGGATGGCTGCCCGGTGCACGTGGATATCCCGGGATTCATCGCCCTTATCCAGGAGGGAAAATTCATCGAGGCGGCGCACCATCTCAAGGAACAAAACGCGCTGCCCGCCATCTGCGGCCGGGTCTGCCCGCAGGAAGAGCAGTGCGAGCAGAAATGCATTCTTGGGCTCAAGGGCGAACCCGTCGCCGTCGGGCGTCTCGAGCGTTTCGTTGCGGACTATGAGCGGCAAAGCGGCGCCGTGGCCACGCCCGAACTGCCGCCGAAAACCGGCAAGAAGGTGGCCATCATCGGCGCCGGCCCCGCCGGGCTCACCGCCGCGGGCGACCTGATCCGCATGGGGCACGACGTCACCGTATTCGAGGCGTTACAGGAAACCGGCGGTGTACTCGTATACGGCATCCCGGAATTCCGGCTGCCGAAAGAGATCGTAAAAGCGGAAGTAAATTTCCTCAAACAAATGGGTGTTGAGTTCGTCATGGACTTCGTCGTCGGACGCAACGCCACCATCCGGGAACTGTTGGATGAAGAAGGCTACAGCGCGGTGTTTATCGGCACCGGCGCGGGACTGCCGGCGTTCCTGGGCATTCCTGGCGAAAATCTGGTCGGCGTGTACAGCGCCAACGAATATCTTACCCGCTCCAACCTGATGAAGTCCTACCTGTTCCCGAAATACGACACGCCGCCCATCCGCCGCGAACGGGTGGCCGTGGTCGGCGGCGGCAATGTGGCCATGGACTCCGCGCGGACCGCCTTGCGCCTTGGCGGCGACGTGCACATCGTTTACCGCCGCGCCAAGGAGCAGATGCCCGCCCGTATTGAAGAAATCCATCACGCTGAACAGGAAGGCGTGAAAATGAAACTGCTCACCAACCCCAAGCGTATCCTGGGCGATGAACGCCATCGCGTCACAGGCATCGAGTGCATTCAGATGGAGCTGGGTGAACCGGATGACTCCGGCCGCCGCCGTCCCGTGCCGGTAAAAGGATCCGAGTTTGTCATTGAAGTGGACACGGTGGTCATCGCCATTGGCAACAACCCCAACCCACTGATCCCCCGTTCCATGCCCGACCTGGCCACCTCCAAGTGGGGCACCATCATTGTGGACGAAGAGACCATGGCAACCTCCGTGCCCGGCGTCTTCGCCGCGGGCGACATCGTTTCCGGCGCCGCCACCGTCATCAGCGCCATGGGTCAGGCGCGCACCGCCGCCGACACCATTAACAAGTATCTCAACGGTGAAGAAATTCGACGTCCGGAAATGGCAACAACATCCTGAAGTCTATTGATGTAATATAGTTATGCCTGCTTGGATAAGAAAAAAAGCGGGAAACCATCTTTGCTATAACGGGGACTCTTTTTAGTAGGCGTACCTTCCTAGGTGCGCCACAGGCGGGTATCATCACTTGCGTTCTTATAGACGCTTAAAGGCGGGAATACAAACTATCTGGTTCGTTTCCCCAACGGCGCACCAAAGAAGGTGCGCCTACTAAAAATCCAGTAAGTCCGGCGAAATTTATACTACTTTTGTGCTGCCTATAAAATTCCTGTGAACTTTTTGTGGTTTCCGGGTAAGTTATAGGCATGGGCATCTTTTTTTTATTTTGTTGTGCTGACGCAAGTTGCCGAGGAACGTTTCCCTATACTTATTTTCGGCTCTCATGCGCACGGTCTCGCTCGTCCAAGCAGTGAACGTGATTTCCTTATTATTGAACCGCATACTGAAAACCGATTTGAAGAGACGCTTCGCCTCAGGAAGGTTATTGGGAACGCATTAGGAGATACGGTTCAGCCTGTAGACCTTATCGTTACCGACAGCGCGATTCAACCGGAAATCCGCCGTGCGGAATACCCTCACTCATGAGGCAACTACCCATGGGGTGAACTATGGATGAAAATCGTGATAGCGCACTGGGGTTCTTCCATAAGACGGATGTGTTCCCCATGGCCATGGAATTGATACCGATGGGGTGCGAAATGCATAAACACGTTGTATTCCGTACCCTTGGTACGCTTATGATGCTCTTTTATGGCTTTGCCTGGGCATCCGAAGAAGCGTCTTTGACCAACAGCCTTGGCATGACGATGATACGCATTGCGCCAGGCTCGTTTCAGATGGGCAGTACGGACGGCGATTATGACGAAATGCCGGTTCACGATGTAACGATATCCCGGTCTTTTTATATGAGTGCCACGCCGGTGACCAATGCCCAATATGAGGCATTCGACCCGGAACACCGGGCGTTACGGGGCAAGCGGGGCCTGTCCAAGGAAGATAATGAAGCCGTTATATTCGTTTCCTGGCTGGAGGCAGCCGATTTCTGTGACTGGCTCTCCAAAAAGGAAGGGAAACTGTATCGGTTGCCCACGGAAGCCGAATGGGAATACGCCTGCCGTGCGGGAACCACGACACGGTATTATACAGGCGATGAATTGCCGGAGGTTTACCACCGCGAACAGAAGGCGCATTTGGAGCCCGTCCCCGTGTCTTTACGGGTGGGCCAGACCCCTCCGAACCCGTGGGGTTTAATGGATATGCATGGGCTGGTGGAGGAATGGTGCCTGGACGAATACGGGCCGTATCCCGGGACGGAGCAGACGGATCCCATTGGCTATGAGAACAGCATCAGCAAAGTGACACGCGGCGGCAGCCACGGCGTGGAACTCAATTATTTGCGTAGCGCAAATCGGCTGGGTGCGTTGCCGGATGATAAAAACTGGTTGATTGGTTTTCGCATCGTGTTGGCTCCTGTACCGCCGTCCCTGCCACTTGTTCCTGAAAAGGAACTTTGGGCGACAAATGTGCGGCAGGATGCCTTTGAATGGCCCCCAACGCCGCCAAAGGATAACGGTTACTTCGAAGGCCCGATTCCTTTTGTCCAAATTCCGGAGGGTTCCAGGGGCCCTCTGTTTTCCCAACATAATCATTGTCCGGATATCACATTCATGCCTAATGGCGACCTGTTCGCCACGTGGTACACCACGCTGGAGGAAAAGAGTCGGGAGCTGGCCGTGGCCGCCGCGCGCCTGCGCCTTGGCGCGGATACCTGGGACCCGGCATCGCTGTTTTACAAGGTTCCGGACCGAAACATGCATGCTACCGCCCTGTGGCGGGACCGGGACAGCGACACAGTCTATCATTTTCAGGGGATTTCCGCCAGTTACGGGTGGGCCAATCTTGCGCTGTTCTGCAGGACCAGCGCGGACAACGGCATGACCTGGTCCGGCCATCGCTGGATGCGCTTTGAACGGGGCTTGCGCAACATGCCCATCGCAGGTGCTTTCAAGACAAAAACGGGTGCTATCATCCTGCCTTGTGATGCCGCAACTGGCGGCAATGGCGGTTCCACCATCCACATCAGCCTTGATAAGGGGAAAACATGGACGGAACCCGGCGCGGGCACTCCGGCGCCAGTATTTGAAGAAGGCGCCTCCGGTGGCACCATCGCGGGAATACACGCCGGAGTCGTGGAACTTAATGACGGACGCCTGTTCGCCTTGGGCAGGGGGGACTCCATCAACGGGCATATGCCCCGGAGCTTTTCCAATGATTTAGGCCGTACCTGGACCTATGCTGTAAGCCCATTCCCTCCCATCGGCGGCGGACAGCGACTGGTACTGATGCGGTTATTGGAAGGCCCTCTGCTGTTCGTCTCCTTCACGGACCCGCAGCATGATTCTCCTCAAGGCTTGCGCTTCAAGGATGCCTCTAACCATGAATTTACCGGGTACGGCATGTACGCCGCACTGTCCTACGATGACGGAGGAACCTGGCCGGTGCGCAAATTGCTTACCCCGGGCTGGGGCGTCTTTCCGCCCGGCGGCAATACACGCGCCTTTACCGCCACATCAACCCAGGCCGAACCCGCAGGTTACCTGGCCGCCACACAGACCCCCGACCGCGTGATTCACTTGATATCCAGCCGGCTGCATTACCGCTTTGACCTGAACTGGCTTAAAACCCCGCCTCTTTCATAAGCAATTCCCGGCAGCGAAAAAAAACGGCCGGATATAAAAAACCCCGCACATGCCGACTGGCGGTTGAAAACGGTGTGAACCTTTCCCTCAACAGGGGGGTGTTCTCACGACAGTCATCCGGCTTCCACTACGAGGCGGCTTGCCGTAGGCTGCACAAATATTGAACTCCCAGTTCACTGTGAAAGGCCACGCGTTTTTAGGCCATATCGCACATGGCAGGGATAAAATCTACCTGCAGGTAGTCATCTTTTCGCAGACTGTGTGTTTCAACTATCATTAGAAATAATATCATAAACAGGCGGAATAAGTCCATTAAACGCAGCAACGTTTTTGGAGTAATCCGTAAACAACCCCGTGCTCCCAAAAAAACAAAACCCCGGTCACATAAAACGACCGAGGCACTCGATGCAATTGGTTCCTTTTTTTGAGAATTAGACTGCTTCTTCCAACTCTTCTCCAAAGTATTCGGCATAGCATTCAGCATGCCAATACTCGCCGTCTATTTCAAAGGCTTCGTCAAAGACGAATTCATTGTCATCAATATATTCGTTGCACAATGCGCACTGCATAGTATTCACCTCGCTTTCTTTTTTTGATTGAAGGGGGAGTCCAAAACACACGGATACACTTCGCATGTAAAAAAAATCAACATGCTTATACCATAAATCTTTACAAAAGTCAAGCTAAATTTATATTACCTGGGTATTCAGTTCGCTCAAGTAACCACAAGCCGTAGTATGTAACTCATGGAGGACTACCCGAACCCTTGGTGAGTTCACGATGCAATTCTCGATGCAGTGCGCCCGCTGAGCGTATATTTTATCGAGATGCAAAGGCTGGAGGGACTCGTGTGTCTTGAGAAGAATACGGTCAAGCATGTGCGCGGTCGAAAACTTTCAAACCACAACCTGTAGGGGCTACTTGAGCGAACTGAATACCCAAGTTATATTATTTTTTGAACGCGCTGTTTTAAGCATCGTCCTTTTACTTCTCACAGTACGGCAAAAACGTATGGGGTACACAAGAATCTTCAGAGAACTATGTAACGTTTCACAAGAAGTCTGTGTGTAACTTATTGATATACTTCAAGTTCAGAAACAGACATCTGTACGCCCGGTTGGTTCTCCCCATCTGGTTTAAGAGCGCGAATTTGTAAGTAACGCGCGGGAGTTGCGCCAAATTCAAACTCATATGGATTTCCGTCATGACCGATTTTATGCGCAACCGTTTGCCAGTTTGTCCTGTCCCTGGAGACTCTAATTTCAAATTCAGTGGCATAGCCGGACCCGAAAGTGACCTTGACCCGTTGAATTGTGCAGGTGTCAATCAAATCCACCTCGTAGGTCCAAGGCCACTCACCCGCGGCTTGGGCGAGCGTGTCCGGTTTGCCGTCCACACCTTGCCAGGGGAAATGGGTTTCACTGTTGACTGGAAGTTCGTGAGAACCATCCAGACTCAACAACCGGGCCGGTTTGCCGCAAGCTATATTGCCGGGCGGCACGGGAGTTTGGTCGGCACCTTCCTGTATTGTTTTCCGGACAGCCT
>MTKZ01003287.1_pt1 | contig 29776 bp, 21 predicted proteins | sample 1042781 | NCBI WGS metagenome assembly MTKZ01 (sample SAMN06212207, study PRJNA360539) | anaerobic digester metagenome | biome: Wastewater treatment plant; material: sludge; isolation source: anaerobic digester fed with sludge from wastewater treatment plant | place: Denmark: WWTP Viborg ... | reverse complement strand
GAAGAAGCCAGCTGGGTGGCAATGGGAAAGGCTGTGCAATAATAGGTGTTTTCATCTCCTTCACGCAGCGGTGCGATGCGAAGTCCTGCAGGACCGTCTGCAAGGACTATGGCCGGGATCCCCAGACGGGGAATGGGCCAGGTCGTTCCTGCTGCTCCCGGAACCAGATTGCGGGTTTCACCCACAACGGGATTGTCCCCTGTAAAACCGGCCATCCCCGTTCCTACGAGCAGGGAAACTTTTTCATCGGTGGTCATGGCCTGAATAATCTCTTCTATGTTGTCGGGATTCAATTGCGGAACACCGTCAATATATACGGTAGGCTGTTTACTGTCTCCACAGCCTGCCAACGGCAGCAATAAGGCTGCAAGTAAACATACTTTCAAATATTTTTTCATCCTTTTAAATTTTGGAAACAATTAGCTATTTAAACAGCAAAGGAGCGAATTCAGAAAGGTACACCCTCCAGTTGGTCCAGGTATGTCCCCCTTCGCTTTCCCGGTAAACATATTCCATGTTTATACGGTCCAGCAATTCACGGTATTCCGTGTTTGCTTTATAGAGAAAATCTTCCTTCCCTATACCTATCCAGTACAGACTGTAGCCGTTTTCATGCTGTTTTTTCAGTGTCCCTTCCACATCCCGGTAAACGGGGCTGTCCGCGTGGCTTTGATCAGGCATGATGGCTGCCGAGAACAGTCCTATATACCCGAACGTATTGGGATAATACCGTGAAATATGCAACGTGTGGTATCCCCCCATGGACAATCCGGCTATGGCCCGGGCATTTTTCTTGGGAATGACCCGGTATTTCGATTCCACAAAACGGATCACATCCGCAAATGAAACTTCAAACTGTCCGTCCATGGTACCGTCAAGTTGCATGGTGGGCTTGTACAATCCCAGGGAAGATTCGCCCGGGGCGGCTTCCTGGACCACATTCCCGTTGGTCATTACCACGATCATTGGCTCTGCTTTTCCTGCTGCTATGAGGTTGTCCATGATCTGTGACGTTCTTCCCAGGTTGATCCAGGCCTCTTCGTCCCCGCCCATGCCGTGCAGCAGGTAGAAAACAGGATATTTCCCTTTGCCTTGTTCATACCCCGGCGGCGTATAAATGGTTATCCTGCGTTTCTGTACATATTTGTTGGACGGACTTTCATACCAGGTACGTGTCACCGTACCGTGAGGCACATTCTGTACCGAATACAGATCGCCCTGGCCCCCCGGCGTGATCACTATGTTGGTCACAGTAGCCACATCCCTGATCTGGTGCACATTATTGGGATCCATCATACGCAGGCCGTCTACCAGGAAAGCATACCCGTACAAATCCGATTCCAAAGGTTTTGTGGTATAGAACCATACTCCTTTTTCATCCCTGGTCATGGGCTCGCTTCCGGGTATCCATCCCTGCGGGGGTAAAAAGTCTCCGGTAAGCTTAACTTCTTTGGCATCGGGAGCCAGAAGACGGAAAGTCACGGAATTATCCGGATTCACCTCTGGAGAGGTTATTTGGGGGCCTCCCCAAAAAAGAGCCTGTTGTGCCGTTAGCACAGAGTGGCACAACAGGCAGGCCAGTGTCAGAGTTACAATTTTCTTACTCATAAATACGTTTTTTGAATTTTCCGTGAATGTACTGGTATTTGTGTTACCATCCGGGATTTTGCACCAGGTTTTTGTTTACATTCATTTCATGCTCGGGGAAAGGCAGTAATTCGTGTTTCCCGCTCTTGAATCCAAAATCGGTATTGGTCACGGCAACGGTTACTTTTCCGTCATTATGCAAGGCCGGAATTATCTTACCCTGTTGCGCCAACACTGATGACGCATCACCCCATCGTACCAGGTCCTGGTAACGGGTGCATTCAAAGCACAGTTCAAGCCGCTTTTCCTTCTTAATGTCTTCCAGGGTCAGGCTTCCAAGGGATTCCAGGTGAGCTCTGGCGCGAACCTGGTTAATATAGTTCAGGGCAGAAGCCTGGTCTCCGGACAACAGGCAGGCTTCTGCGGCAAGCAACAATACTTCGGCATAACGCATCCATCGAAAATTATTATAGCTGGAGTAACCCCAGGAATTGGTTACTACTTCATCTGAAGGAAAACGGTGTTTCCATTGCATGAATCCCTCATTGCCATAAAGAGGGGTTGTGATCTGAATAGGGACATAGACCATTTGAAATGTTTCCCAGTTGAAAGCCCATCCGCCCCCCATCTGTTCACGGGTTTTCATGGTATTGGTAAGACGGTATCCTTCAGGACCTTCCATTGCCACAAAAGCCTCATAAAGCGATTTGGTGGGATTAAAAAATCCCCATCCCGTATTCCATATCCCTTCAGGCATTCCTGTAAGATGATCTGAACGCCAGTTGATCATCAGTGAGAAGAGCATGGTTCCCTGGCTCCAGGCATTGTCCGGATCGTTTATGGCATTGGATTCAAAAATATTTTCAGGTCCGAAATCGTTTGCCGAGCGCAACAATTGGCTAAAATCAGCTACCAGATCATATTTGTTGGAATTGATCACCGATTTAAGGCTGGTAGCGGCTTCGGCATATTTCTCCTGGAAGATCTGGGCTTTTCCCAAAAAGGCCAGTGCAGCTTCCTTAGTCAGCCGTGCCCCAATGGCTTGCTGCCCGTTAATCCCGCTTTTTGAGGGGAGAACGGCTGCAGCTTCTGTCAGGTTCTGCTCTACCCAGGCCCACATGGTGGGAATATCCCCGTTGGGCAACTGGTATTCATCGGCACCGAGCACATGGTCGGCAAAAGGTACAGCCCCCCAGAGTGAAATGAGCTCGGTCATGGCCCAAGCACGTGCAGCCTTGGCTTCGCCTACGACCCTGGCTTTAATATCTGTATCAGGTTTCACACGGTCGACGATCAGGTTGGACATGTAAATTATACTGTAAAATCCGCTGAAAGCCCCGCTAACCACCGTGCTGGCAGTGCTGAACCGGTATTCGTTGATCATTTCAAAGTTGCTGTTGTCTCCACGGCCCCCACCTCCACAATAAGTGTCATCGGACAACATGTTTTTCAGGTAGAACCAGTTGAAATACTGACCCCTCCAGGTGCTATATACGGCAGTAATAGCTTCTGTAGCCTGTTCATCTGTCTGGTAGAAAGTATCTTCAGAAAGAACCCCCCACTGTTCAATATTCAGGCGTTCAGCACATGAATTGAGTAGCAGCAGTCCAAAAATCAAGGTGATAACATATTTTTTCATGGCTGTATTCTTTTAAAAAGTGATGTTTAAACCGAACATAGTCTTCTTGGAAAGGGGATATGCCCCTTTATCCAGGCCCATACCATAAGTGGACCCATAGGACGCTGCCTCGGGATCCATACCCGGATACGTGGTGAAACAGAACCAGTCGTCCAGAGAAACATAAAAGCGCAACGAATTGACGGCTATCTTGCGCATCCATTTGTGCGGCAGGGAATAACCAAGCTGTATCTGCTTGATTTTAAAATAAGATCCGTCAAAAACATTGGCGTCCGAGGTCCAGAATTTGTCCTGGTCACCTCCACCGGGGCGGGGATACCTGGCATTTGTGTTGGAAGAAGTCCAGCGTTCCTGATAAAATAAAGCCAGTTTGTTTCCCTGCGGGCGGTCAACCCGGTTAAGCAGTGAGAAAATATCATTCCCCTGTGATCCCGTTCCAAAGAGAGTCAAATCGAGTCCCTTCCAGGACATATTCAGGGTTATCCCATAAGTGAAATCAGGTAATGCACTCCCTATCATGACTTTATCATCGTCGTTTATGAGCCCGTCTCCGTTATTGTCCACAAAGACGGGATCTCCTGTCTTAGAATCAATGTGATCCAGCTGGTACCCGCGCATGTACCAAACGGGATAGCCTACTTCAAAAGCCGTAAGCCCCGAGTAGGTATGGTAACTGCCACCCGATATGCGGCTGATGGAAGGATCCAGGTAGGTTACCTTGTTGGTGATGGTGGAAAGGTTCCCCCTGATGTTGTAGTTGAAGTCACCGATTCTTCCGGTAAAACCCAGGTCAAATTCAAACCCGTGGTTGTGAACGTTTCCTGCATTGACCGTAGTGCTGCTCACCCCGGTTTCATAAGGAGGCGTGGTAGCCACCAGAAGGTCTTTCGTCTCCTTGGAAAAAAAATCTGCAGTGAATGTAAGGCGGTCATTGAACATTCTCAGATCAATCCCGATATCAATCTGTTCCGATGTTTCCCAGCGGATATCCGGGTTTGTCAGACCAGTGGGTGCCGATCCGATATTGTAGGCAATCTCGTTGTAATAGGGATACGTATACCCGGAAGCTATGGAAGTACGGTAACGGAATCCTCCCAGAGGCCCTATGTTGCCGTTCTGTCCCCAGCTTGCCCTGAGTTTAAGGTAAGTCAGAACCTTGTTATTCTCCATGAATCCCTCTTTTGAAATGACCCAACCTGCCGAAACTGAAGGAAATGTTCCCCATCTTTTTTCCACCGGCAGCACCGAGGCGTCAAAAGCATCCCGGCGCAATACGGCCTGAAGCAGGTATTTGTCCAGGTAAGAATAGGAAACACGTCCGAAATAGGACATTTTGGCTGATCTTCCAAATCCTCCCCCTATGGTTCTGTTGGCTGTCGGGTCTGAATAACTGATGTCACGGAACAGGGGCAGGTCTTTGGTAAGTTTGTCGGTCCCCGCCGAAGTATAGTCATTACGGCTTTCAGCAAATGAAATCCCTGCCATGAAATTGATTCGGTGACTGTTTAGTTCCACATCATAATTGGCAAAATTTTCCCACTGGTAATAAATGTTGTTCCCTGAACTGCGGCTTAATGTCATTTTACTACGGTAAACCATATCATTGGCATAATACAGTCCGCCATACGTTTTGCTGTTGTTATATCCCAGACGGTAACCAAGTTTCGAAGTGATTGTCAGTCCTTTGATAGGAGTAAAATCGGCGTAAACTGTTCCCAGGACATTGGCGCCCCAGGAATCGGACTGCGTGGCATCACGCATGATCATGGGATGCACCTGTTCTGAAGTGACAAACTGCGATACGCCATAGTAATCTCCACTCTCATTCTTAAGGTAATCATTGTAGAGAGCCACCCAGTCAGGATCATTCTGATTGTTCTTCATAAACTGAGGCAGCTGGGAAGGGCTGTACAGGTTGGGGGTAAGAGGGTCCATTGCCAGAACAGCTGCCAGCAAACTTCCATATTCGGAACTTTCACTCACAGAACGGCTGTCCCATTTTTCCAGGGATGTAGTCACGCCTATTCGTAACCATTTTTTGATTTTATAATCTGCATTTATCTGTCCTGTCAGACGGTGGTACACATCGGCGTCTCCGGCAACTATCCCATTCTGGTCCAGGTAATTGATAGAAGCAAAAAAATTGCCTCTTTCATTTCCGCCCTGGAACCCCAGGCTGTGACGTTGCATAAGCGAAGTTTCAAAAGCCACATCAGCCCAGTTGGTATCAGTCACCCCATCGTATTTCTGATCAAATTCGGCTTGGGTAAAAGTGCCTGCTTCAACCATATAATCCATATATTGCGAAGCATTCATGACTTCCGGGATCTTGGCCAGGTCATTCAGAACATATTGAAAATCATAAAAGAAACTGCCTTCACCGGCACGTTTTCCGGAACGTGTTGTCACCAATACGGCCCCATTCCCTGCCTGGGCTCCGTAAATCGCGGCCGAAGCCGCATCCTTGAGAACTTCTATGGATTCAATATTGTTGGGATCCAGGTAACCAATATCGGAAACCTGCAGTCCGTCAACAAGAATAATGGGATCAACTGAGCCGGAATTGGAGCTTATGCCACGAACCCTTATATCCATTCCTTTACCGGGAGCACCAGATGTGGTGATGATCTGCACTCCGGCCGTTTTTCCCTGAAGCGCTTCTTCTACACGGGCGACAGAGCGGTTTTCAATATCAGTGGTATTGATCTTTGCGATAGCTCCGGTCACATCGCTTTTACGCTGCACTCCGTAGCCTATGACCACTACATCTTCCAGTAATAGAGCATCTTCCTCCAGTGTTATTTCAAAAACACGGCGATCTCCCACCGGAATTTCTACCGTTTTATATCCCACAAAAGACACGGAAATGGTAGCGTTTTGAGGTACAGAAATTACAAATTTCCCTTCCTGATCTGTACTTACTCCCCGCTGCAATCCAACAACGGCTACATAAGCCCCAGGCAGAGCCAAGCCCGACTGGTCCACAACAGTACCACTGATACTGATCTGTGCCTGCTGGGCTGCAACGCTTGCCGGAAGAATCAGCAATAAGCTGAAAACCAGTAGGACAAGCCTTGTCACGGGTTGATAAATCATTTTTTTCATAAAAATTGGTTTTGGTTATTACATAATGGTTAGTTATTGTATTTTGTTCATTTCAAATATAAAACTGATCAACTCCCTGTCATGAAGGTATTCCATCCGGCACTGATTGTCGAATACCATAGTGGCTCCCGTTCCTGGATCGTAGGGATCCCATTCCGGTAAAGAAGTGACATTTGGATTGCCGCTCCGGGCAAAATTGATCCAGGCGCGGCTCATTTTTTCGGCAAGGCGGAAAGCTTCCTCACCTCCTCCGGTCATGTGCCGGCTCTTTTTAATATTGTTAAAAACAAACGGTAATTCCATACAATGCATTGCACGCAGTGTGCCGTCAAGTACCGGGGATTCCCAGCTGAACAGGTACATATATACCGGAGCCCCCTTCTGACGTACCTTCACTTCTGCCTGATGTAAAGCTCCTTGACGAAAGCGCGTATCTATATCAAATAAATCTGCAGGTCTGAATCCAGGATACGCTGCAGCAACTGCTTCTATAAAAGCATCTGTTTTATCCCCGTATTTATCTTTTAGAATTTCCTTTGCCTTTTGCAGATCAATGTTTCTCAGATCAGGCATATAGGTACTCACAGAGAATTCGTGAAGTGTTGTACCAATAATCATAGGAATGTTTTTCGCAGTTTTGGGGGCCTCATGATCAAAAGGCTGTTCTTTTAGAAAGATCCCGTCTGTGGTTGGAGCCCATCCGAAGATCAGAGGCTGAAAACCATCAGCTTCCGCTTCTTTTCTTATTTTGGCAACGGCTTTTTCTCCTGCACTTAATAATGTCTGGTAAGGTATATTTTTAATTTGCTCTACATGTGATGGCTGCAATGCCAGTTCACGCACCACTTCTATACCGATCTTTCTGGAATATTCAGGTTCCATGGCAGATATCATGGAGCCGCTTTGTACTATAGCTTTATGAAATAATCCCGAAGCACGCGATGTGGCGAGTAATGTGGACACTTTCCCTCCTCCGCCGGATTGCCCAAACAGAGTTACATTCTTGGGATCTCCGCCAAAGTGTGCGATGTTGTCCCTGACCCATTCCAGGGCCATGATTATATCCAGAATACCCAGGTTTCCCGTCATGCTGTATTTTTCTCCGAAAGCGGATAAATCCAGAAATCCAAGAATATTCAACCGGTGATTCAGGGATACTACCACAATATCTCCGGACAAAGCCAGGGATGCCCCGTCATATGCAGGTAATTCCTGTCCAGACCCTGCCGAATATCCTCCTCCGTGCAGCCAGACCATGACAGGACGTTTTTTCCCGTCTTCCAGTCCGGGTGTCCAGATGTTCAGACGCTGACAGTCTTCTCCTGGAAATCCGTCATCCCAATTAAAAGCAAAAGCCAGCTCGTCGCTTTGCCATCCGGTCCTTATTGCTTGTGGACATACCGGTCCGTATGCCCTGCAGCTGCGTATACCTTCCCATGGTACAGGACGTTGCGGCAATTCAAATCGTTGTGCCGTAGCATAAGGAATCCCTTTAAAAATAGCAAGTCCGTTTTCAATGTAGCCGGCTACTTTACCTGTAAAGGTCTCTGCTATGGCGTCCCGGGAAGAAGCTGTTACCTGGGTATCGTCCTTGTTAATAAACATGTGACTGTCTGTTCCGCAGGAACACCCTGTCACAACAAGAACAAATAAGCACATAATAATACTGATCGTCGATTTCATAAGCATTAGGATTGCGTAATTACAAAACTACAGATACATGATCGTTAGAATTGTCCGGAATCATTACATTTTTTCTGAATTTGTCCGCGCGAAGTATGCTTTTGTTTCTTTTTTGTTCATTTTTTATCACATTTTATCATAATTGTCAGATTGTGTTCCGATTTCCGTATTTTCGTCTTCAATTCAAGTTTTACCCAGGTTATGACAATCCGACGTTTGGTTACAACAATTTTTTTTCTTTCCGTACTCCTCTGCGGATATACAAACACCCTATCCTCAACCGAGTTTGCCGATGGATTTTTTCCTCTTTCTTCAAGCTTATCCAATCAGAATATCAGGTGTTTTGGAGAAGACAAACACGGATATATATGGATAGGTACAGGTAGGGGGCTGAACCGTTTCAACGGCTATGAATTTTGCCAGTATTTAAGAAGTGGCGATAGTACTGCTTTGGTTGATAATCAATTACAGTATATTTTCAGGGATTCACAGGACAGGATGTGGTTCCTGACTGTAAACGGCTTGAGTCTCTATGGTCCTGACGGACATTTTACAAATTATCCTGTAGAAGGCCCGAACAGAAATTGTATTAAGATCCTGGAAAATTCTGAAGGGACATTGTATCTGAGTCTTGGGACTTCTCTTTCTGTTTTTGATCCGAAAAGTGAAGCATTCAGGCATGCATTGAATATTGAATTTTCCGGGTTCCCAAATACCTTTCATATGGACCGTCTGGACAGATTATGGCTTGTAACTCCTGCTAAAGTGTTCTGTTACGATTCAAAAACACTTGAGTTGAAAGCTTCATGGGAAACGCCGGGATATATCGCATACTCCCATCTGAGAAATAACGGAGAACTCTGGCTTGCAGGGGAACAAATGCTCTCCATCCTGGATACCCGGACCGGTGGTTATTCTTCATTACCACCGGGGATTACCGGCAACAGGATGTTGATGAACTCCAGAATAACATATATACAGCCGTACAACAGAAATTCAATGTTGATCAATACAGCCGACAAGGGACTATTCCTTTACCTGCCTTTAACAGATATATTGATCCATCAGAGTGACAAGGATTTTCCTTTTGATGTTCCCGATGCAGAAATTACAACAATTTATGAAGATTCACGTTCTAATATTTTTATAGGAACTTATGACAAAGGCTTTTATATAAGAAATCCTTTCCGCCAGTCCTTTGGCGGAAATACATTACTGACAAAAAAGTATAACGGGAAAAATATAGTTTCACTTGATACAGACAGCAGTGGGAATTTGTGGATATCCGCACGCCGGGAGGGTGTATCTTTATATGACCGCGTTAAGGATTCGATTATTGATCTCTCGGATATGATCGAAAGGGTGGTCCCCGGATTTCTGAATGATCCTTTGATCAACATCCATGTAACTCCGGATAATACTGTCTGGCTCTATCACTATACAGAACTGATCGCTCTGAAATACACCCGGGGAAATATCCGTCTGGTAAAACGGTTTAAATCCCTTCCTCCAGTCATTTCAGTCACTTCAGATAAAGAGGGGACCTTGTGGGTGGGGACTTTCAGCCACCAAATCTTTTTCCTGGAAAAAGGATCTCTAACAATGAAAAGCCGGGATTTATTTCATCCCGGATTTGTCTATATCCCCCATATTTTACCATTATCCAACGGATCTCTTTTTATTCCGGGATTCAAACAAAATCCAAGGATCCTGCATCCCGGGGACATGAGTTATGAAGAACTGGATATAATGCACCTATTCCCTGATCTGCCGCTGATCCCGTCTGCCTTGATGGAAGATTCGGCGGGAATTATCTGGATGGGGACTGTTGGGAACGGCCTGATCAAATATACACCTGCCACCGGGGAAATTATCCCGGTCAGGGATCTTTCCTGCAATGACATAAGTGACCTGTTGGAAGACAACGCCGGGCAGGTCTGGCTCAGCACACAGTATGGATTGATCCGTTACGACAGAACCATAGACCGGTATTTTAGCTATACGGCCCTGGATGGCATATCAGGGAACCAATTTAACGAAAGGAGTGCCGTCAGGCTGCCTGATAACACGCTGGTTTTTGGCGGGACACATGGAATCACTCATTTCAATCCCCTGGACATTGCCCAAAAAAGATCGGTCCCGCTATGTTTTGAATACCTGAAGATCCACAACAAACTGGTTATGCCATCTGAAGACGGACCTATAAAACGCTCGCTGACAGAAACTCCGGAAATAGTTCTGGACCACACTCAGAACGATTTCAGTATATCTTTTGCTGCATTGGATTACCACAATGCAGCCCCGCGCGTGGAATATAGCTATCGTTTATCGGGATATGATAAAGAGGACATTTCAGCCGGCCAGCACCGGGAAGCTTATTATTCCAACCTTCCCGCAGGCACGTATACATTTACAGTGCATATAAAAAACCACGACAACACCATTGCAGAGGTATCCCGATCGTTGTCTTTGCGGATCAAGAGCGCTCCCTGGTTCTCCTGGTGGGCCTGGCTGCTTTACGGGTTGTCGGGTGCCCTGATCCTGGGTAGTATACTTGCATTGTACATGAGGATAAAAAGAAACAAAACAAGAACCCGGCAAATTGAAATGGAACGGGAACGGGAGATCCGCCAGAATGAGACCAACATGAAATTCTTTTCTAATATTTCCCATGAATTCCGAACACCATTGACCATGATTGCCGGCCCCATTTCTACCTTGGCCAATGATAAAGCAATCTCCGAAGAGAACCGGCAGTTAGTTATTATCATTCAGCGCAGTGTCCGGAGAATGCTCAAGCTGATCAATCAGTTATTGGATTTTTATAAACTTGAAAACGACACACTTAAACTGCGGGTAAGAAAAACAGACATCATTGAGCCGGTTAACAAGTTGGTAGATATTTTCAGGATCAATGCTTCAGAAAAAGACATAACTTTACGTACCAAAGGACTGGAAGATACATTTCTTACCTGGATAGACGAAGATAAAATTGACAAGATCATTGGAAATCTGTTGGCCAATGCGGTGAAATTTTCTACTCCCGGAAAAGGACGTATAGAGGTGACATTCGATGTGATAGACAGTAAAGATGCTGTAAAGAGCTTTGATCTTGACCAAAGTGCCGGATTTGTATCCTCCTGGTATGTTCAATTATCGGTTGGCGATAACGGTCCGGGATTTGACAACAAAGACCTGGCAAAAATATTTACCAGGTATTACCAGATGGAACGTCAGAAAACCGGATTTCTTTCCTGGGGCACAGGTATAGGATTGTATTATTCGCGACGGCTTGTTGAGACTCATCACGGTTTTATCAAAGCGCAAAACAAACCAGATGGCGGAGCTTTGTTAACTTTTATAATTCCTGTTGATGAAGCCGCCTATGATCCTTCAGAACTGGATTATTCAGAGACACCTGTCTGTGCAGATCCTGCTGTAAACACTTCAGGACCCTGTCCCAAAATCATGCAGGGAGACAAAGAAAATATTCAAGAACTGCCCGTAATCCTTCTGGTGGAAGACGACACAGATGTCGCTCATTATCTGAAAATGCTTCTGAGACCTAATTACCACGTTATTCATGAATTTGATGGGCAAACAGCTCTGAACATTATGGAAACCACAATTCCTGACCTGATAATCAGCGATATTGTAATGCCGGGTATAGACGGTTTTACATTTTGCCGTAAAATAAAAGATAATCTTAGTTACAGCCATATACCTGTCATACTGCTGACAGCCAAAACAACGACAGAAGAAAAAGTCAGCGGATTTGAATCCGGGGCAGATGCCTATATTACAAAACCTTTCGAACCGCCTTACCTGGAGGCTGTTATTAAAGCACAACTTAAAAACAGGGAAAATTTGCACCGCCTGCTTGAGAAAACGACAAAACCTCCGCTTGAGATTGACGATAAGGAACTGTTGCCCCATGACAAACAATTTCTTAAGGGCCTTTATGAGCTCATGGAAAAGGAACTCTCCAATCCGGAACTCAATATTCAGCGTATGACCGAGACCCTGCAGATGAGCAGGACAAAGTTTTATTATAAAGTCAAAGGCCTTACTGGTTTGAATCCGAATGTTTTCTTTAAGAAATACAAATTGAACCGGGCAGAAGAACTTTTGTCAACCGGTAAATACAACATATCTGAAGTGGCCGATCTTACAGGATTCAGCACATTATCCCATTTCTCTGTCAGTTTTAAGAAACACTTTGGGTCATCTCCCAGCGAATACAACCGCAAATAAGCACAGGCATGATGTATCCTGTTCTGGTTCAATCCTGCAGTTTTTTGTACTTGAACGGCTTGATCTCCGTCCCAAGCCGGCGTTTACGGTTTTCTTCGTATTCACTGTAGGAGCCTTCAAAGAAATAAACCCCTGAATCGCCTTCAAAGGCCAGGATATGCGTGGCAATGCGGTCCAGGAACCACCGGTCGTGGGATACGATCACGGCACAACCCGCGAAATTCTCCAGCCCTTCCTCCAGGGCTCTTATCGTGTTGACATCCACATCATTGGTAGGCTCGTCAAGCAACAGCACATTGGCGTTTTCCTTCAGTGTCAGGGCCAGGTGCAGCCGGTTGCGTTCCCCACCGCTCAATATCCCGCACAGTTTTTCCTGGTCCGCCCCTGAGAAATTGAAACGGGAAACGTATGCCCGCGCATTCACATCGCGGTTCCCCAGACGAATGTATTCCGAGTTTCCTGCAATGGTCTGGTAAACGGTTTTATCGGGATCTATCTGTTTATGCTGCTGGTCCACGTAGGCAAGCCGCACGGTCTCCCCCACCCTGAACTCCCCGGCATCGGGTTTCTCCACCCCCATTATCAGGCGGAACAACGTGGTCTTTCCGGCACCGTTGGGTCCAATCACTCCCACGATGCCAGCCGGAGGCAACCTGAAATTCAGGTTATCGAAGAGGAGTTTCTCCCCGTAAGCCTTCGCTACACCCGTGGCTTCAATCACCTTGTCCCCCAGCCTCGGCCCGTCGGGAATAAATATTTCCAGGCGTTCTTCCTTCTGGCGGCTGTCCTGGTTAAGCATTTTTTCATAAGCCCCGAGGCGCGCCTTTGACTTGGCGTGGCGGGCCTTGGGTGCCATGCGCACCCATTCCAGTTCGCGCTCCAGTGTTTTGCGGCGTTTGCTTTCCTGCTTTTCTTCCATTGCCAGGCGGATGGTCTTCTGTTCCAGCCATGAAGAGTAATTACCTTTCCAGGGAATCCCTTCCCCCCGGTCCAGTTCCAAAATCCATCCGGCCACGTTGTCCAGGAAATACCGGTCGTGGGTAACGGCTATGACCGTTCCCTTATATTGTTGCAGGTGGGCTTCCAGCCATTGAACGCTTTCAGTATCCAGGTGGTTGGTGGGCTCGTCCAGCAACAGCACATCCGGTTCGCTCAACAGCAGGCGGCACAAAGCCACCCGGCGTCGTTCCCCTCCGCTCAGGTATTTGACGGAATTCCCGGCCGGAGGACACTGCAGGGCATCCATGGCCCGCTGCAGTTTGGAATCCAGGTCCCAGGCGCCTGCATTATCGATTTTTTCTGTCAGTTCACCCTGGCGGATGATCAGTTCATTCATCTGATCATCGTCCATGGGTTCTGAAAACTTCATGTTCACCTCTTCGTATTCCTTCAGCAAGTCCACCACGTCCTGCACCCCTTCCTGCACCGTTTCCATGACGGTTTTGAAATCATCCAGACGGGGTTCCTGTTCCAGATACCCTACCGAATAACCAGGAGCCCATACCACTTCCCCTTCTGTTCCCTTTTCCAGTCCTGCAATGATCTTCAACAGGGTTGATTTTCCGGATCCATTCAATCCGATCACTCCGATCTTGGCCCCGTAAAAAAAAGACAAGTAGATGTTTTTCAGGATGGTCTTGTTGTTTTGTGGAAGGATCTTGTTGACTCCGTTCATAGAAAATATGATTTTCTCGTCTGCCATGATCAGAATTTTTTTATGCGGAAATGACAATAGGGTTGATGTCCTGTTTTATGATAATAATGCTGGTGGTAATTTTCTGCAGGCCAGAAACGGGTGGCAGGCGTAAGGGCCGTATGGACCGCATGGCCTTTTTCCCGGAGTATCAACATGAGCTTTTGGGCCGTCACGCGTTGCTTGTCATCCATGTAAAAAATCTCTGAACGGTATTGGTGTCCTATGTCGGGACCCTGGCCGTTGGTCTGTCCGGGATCGTGGATCTCGAAAAACAAACGGCACAATTCCTCAAAACTTGTCAAAATCGGATCGAACTCCACCTCAACAGCTTCGGCATGGCCTGTAGTGTGTGATTTTACTTCTTCATAGGAAGGGTCATCCTTATGACCGCCTGTATAGCCCACAGTGGTCCGGATCACTCCGGGAGCCATGTCCAGGTAATGTTGTACGCCCCAAAAACATCCTGCGGCAAATACTGCTTTTTCCATGGTGCAAATATAGGAAAAAAGGAATGCTATCTTTGTATTATGCATCCGCTTGAAAAAATGATAGGGGAAGGGGAACATGTACGTCAGGACTTTAAATATTTCCTGAACGATGCCCGGAAAATCGCACGTTCCCTGGCAGCTTTCGCCAACACGGAAGGAGGCCGGCTCCTTGTGGGTGTGAAGGACAATGGCAGGATAGCCGGATTGAAACACAGGGAAGAAGAAGCCTACGTGGTTGAAGCGGCAGCTCATGTCTTCTGCAGGCCTCCCGTCCGTTACACTACCCGTAACTGGGAACACGAGGGAAAGGTGGTCTTGGAAGTGCAGGTTCCAAAAAGCACGAAAGCCCCTCACTCTGCTCCTGACGAATCGGGAAAATACCTTTGCTACATAAGGAAAGGTGATGAAAATAAAGTGGCTTCCGAACTGGAAACCACTGTGCTGAAAATGACTCACTCGGCCAGACCGCTCCATTTTACCCTGGACAACAAACACCGGCGCCTGCTCCAGGTGCTCGGGACACAAACGGAATACAAGGAATTCGATATAGCAGAACTGTCCCGTCTCAGCCTGATGACACGCAAAGAATGCATCCGGGCCCTGGCCGGCCTTATAGCCAGTGGAACCATTCAGACTTCCAGATAGCCTTTGATAGCTTCTACGTAGGAGCGGAATGCTTCCAGTCCCCGGGGTGTTATACGGCACACCGTGCGGGGTTTCTTTCCCCTGAATGTTTTCTCCATCTCTATGTACCCGGCTGCATTGAGCTTGTCCAGCTGTATACTCAGGTTCCCGGGACTGGCTCCCGTTTGTTTCTGAAGGTATACAAAATCGGCTTCTTCAAGGGAAATAAGTACCGACATCACCGCCAAACGCAGCTCTGAATGCAACAGGGGATCCAGTTCCTTAAACATCGCTACGGAGTTTTTTATTGGCTGCACACTGCAATATATGGGCAGGGACCACCATGATGATGACAAAAGCTATGGCTATGAGCGGGATCGTATTGATCCCGTCGACCCACAAAAAGGCAAAGGACAGCAGGATCCCGATCAATCCGCAAACGATAAAAGGTTTGTACAGCACCATTAACCCGGTAGTGCTCACCCCAACGGACACAAGCAGTGTAATCACAAAAGTGGCAGGAAAAGGGTGAACCAGGAAGGCTGCCGCTGCACACAGGAACATGGCAACGGCTAGCAGGATCCATATCCTGGTAATGATTTTACCCATGTGTGACTGGGATGCGCCCTGTGTACGGGTCTTGCCTCTTTCCATGATCCAGTAAATGATCCATCCCAGAACCGGTATGGATAACCACAACAGGTTGTACATATAATCACCTGTCTGGCGGATGGCAAACCAGACAGCCAGGGCCGTGAGCACACTTACATAGCCGAATATGAGCATGGGGCGTGCTGCATTTTTCTCCATGCCCTTACGGGTGTTGTCGATCATCCTGGTGATCAACTCAAGACTTTCTTTTTCATTCAAGACTTTTTCCATGGCTTTAATTACTAATGTTGTCACAAATATAAAGTACTTATTTTTATAAACCAAATATTTTTAAAAAAACTTTTATATTTGCAATATGAATCGTCTTTTTTACATATCATCTATGATAATGCGAATGCATCGTTAAGATGCAATTCCGCCTGCTCCCACTTTTCAGTTTCTTTATTTTCTACTTTTTTAATATTTAATTACTGACATCATGTCTGTATACAAGCATTTTGAGACCATGCAGGTCCATGCAGGGCACATAGCGGATCCGGCTACAGGTTCCTGCGCTACCCCCCTATACCAGACAGCTTCTTTCTGTTTCAGGGACATGGACCATGCAGCGCGTCTATTCCAGTTGCAGGAAGAAGGTTATATCTATTCTCGTCTGTCAAATCCCACGGTCACTGTACTGGAGGAACGCCTGGCCGCCCTGGAAAACTGTTCCGGGGCAGTTGCCGTATCCTCCGGCCAGGCCGCCCTTTTTCTCACTGTTTTTAACCTGGCCGTGCCTGGGGACAATTTTGTGGCTTTTCCTTCCCTGTACGGGGGAACATACTCCCTTTTCCGGGACCGTTTGCGTGAATTGGAAATCACCGTTCGATTTGCACCTGGAAATGAACCGGAAAACATCCTGGCCCTTATAGACAGCCGCACTAAAGGTTTGTTTGTGGAAACAATAGCCAATTCAGATTATCATGTTCCTGATTTTGATGTGCTGGCATCGATTTGTCATAAAAAACAGATTCCCCTTATTGTAGACAACACCTTCGGAGGGGGCGGGTATCTGTTTCGCCCGGCAAATCACGGAGCAGCAGTCATAACACATTCAGCTACCAAATGGATTGGAGGACACGGCAACAGCATTGCCGGGATTCTTGCCGAGGCAGGGACTTTCAACTGGGATAATCCCCGTTTCCCGCAATTCACCGAAAATTGTCCTTCATATCATGGTTTGAATTTTCATGCATCTTTTGGTGATAAGGCTTTCTGTAACAGGGCAAGGGCACTGGGCCTGCGCGACTGGGGTTGCTGCCTTTCCCCCTTCAATGCACTGCTCATCCTTCAAGGAACAGAAACCCTGTCACTGCGCATGCAGCGGGCTATGGACAATGCACTGGAACTGGCGCTCTGGCTTGGCAGGCAAAAGCAGGTTTCAGGGGTATGTTATCCGGGGTTGAAAACACACCCTTCGTATGATCATGTTAAGAAATACTTTCCATGCGGAGCAGGAGCCGTCTTGAGTTTCACCCTCAAGGCAGACCCTGCCGCCACCGCAGCTTTTGTGAACCGCCTGCAGCTGATCACCCACCTGGCTAATGTTGGAGACAACAGAACCCTTATCACCCACCCCGCTTCCACAACACACGCGCAAATGCCAGATGATGCCTTGAAAGCAGCCGGTATTGGCCCGGGCACTTTACGCCTTTCGGTTGGCATTGAGCATATTGATGATCTTAAGAGTGACTTGAAGCAAGCCCTGGTTTCCTGTTCAGGATGAAAGAGAACACCTATATATATAATGAGCCTTTTCTCCTGGAAAGCGGAGCGGTCCTGCCCGGGATACGCATTCGCTACCATTGCAGTCCGGGCTCTTGTGCCGGCAGAAATGTGGTCTGGATATGCCACGCCCTGACAGCCAATTCAAATCCACTTGAATGGTGGCCCACAATGGTTGGACCGGAAAAATTCCTTGATCCTGGTCGGGAGTATATTATCTGCGCCAATGTCCAGGGGTCCTGTTACGGCTCCACGCAACCCCATGCTACTGACTTCCCTTTAATCACCATCCGGGATATGGTGAAAGCACACGAATTGCTTCGCCTCCATCTGGGTATTGAACATATTGACCTGCTCACAGGGGGTTCCAGCGGAGGTTTTCAAGCCCTGGAATGGGCCATAGGTAATCCCGGCCTGACAGGCAACCTGTGCCTGATCGCCTGCAATGCACGCATCAGTCCCTGGGCTACGGCATTAAATGAATCACAACGCATGGCCCTTTTAGCAGATACGACTTTCGGCCCTCGGGAAGAACCCCTGTCTGGCCGCCGGGGACTGGCAGCGGCACGATCCATCGCCATGCTCTCTTACCGGTCATATGAGGGGTATAGTAAGACCCAGTCAGAACAGGAGGATGACGTGCTGATGGCTTTAAAAGCCTGTTCTTACCAGCAGTACCAGGGGAAAAAACTGGCAGACCGGTTCAGCCCTTACAGTTACTACACCCTTACCTTAAGCCTGGATTCGCACAATGTGGGGCGTAATCGCGGAGGCACAGCCAAAGCCTTGTCACGTATCAAAGCACGCACCCTATGTATTGGCATAGACAGCGACATACTTTTTCCCATTTCAGAAATGGAAATTCTGGCCCGTCACATACCCGGAGCAGTCCTGGAGGTCATTTCATCTGATTTTGGACATGACGGCTTTTTACTGGAACATGAACAAATAACATCTACTTTATGCAAGTTCTTAAATTCGGGGGCAGCTCACTGGCCAATGCCTCTGCTATAAGTCAGGTTATGAAAATTATCCGGACTGCCTCGGCCAGGGATAAAACCATTGTGGTTGCCTCGGCCCTGAGCGGTGTGACCGATACGCTGATACGTGCAGGAATCATGGCCGGCAGCGGAGATTCCGGTTATACTACATTGATAGACGATCTGCAAGCAAGGCATATCACAGTTATAAACGAGCTGCTTCCATCGGAATCAGATCCCGGTGTCCGGGTTGAGTTATCCATATTGTTTGATAAGCTGCGGGATATATGCCGCGGGGCTTTCATGATAGGGGAAATCAGTCCTGCCACTTCCGATCTGATTGCCGGTTTCGGGGAGTTGTTCTCCACCCGGATCCTGGAAGCAACATGCACCTCCACGGGACTAAGTTGCCACTGGGCAGATGCCCGTGAAATCATCCGGACCGGTCCCTCCTCTTCCCAGCCGGTGGTCAACACCGCCGTGACGCAGCGCAATGTCCGGGAATTGTTGCGCAATAACCTGTCAAAGATTATTCTTGTACCGGGTTTCATTGCCTCCGATGATCAGGGCAGGACAACCACCCTGGGAAGGGGAGGATCAGATTACACGGCCTCGTTGCTGGCTGTAGCGGCAAAAGCCCGCATGCTCTGGATCTGGACCGATGTGAACGGGATGATGACGGCAGATCCACGAATCGTTCCCCAGGCACGTACCATTGAGAACATATCGTATAAAGAAGCGCTGGAGATCTCGCATTTCGGGGCGCGGGTGGTGTACCCTCCCACCATACAGCCGGTCGTGTCGAAAGGCATCCCAATCATGGTAAAAAACACCTTTGATCCTGAAGGCCCCGGGACACTCATCGAGCAGGACCCCCCCGAAGGAAAAGAAAAGATCAGGGGTATTTCCGGAAGTGACCGCATAGCCCTGCTATCCATGGAAGGGAGCGGGATGGTGGGCATTCCGGGGTATTCAAGCCGACTTTTCAATGCGCTGGCGCAGCAGCAGATCAACATTATTCTCATAACGCAGGCATCTTCGGTGCACACCATGCTGGTGGCTATTGACCAGGCCGATGCGCAGAAAGCCAGGAAGGCCGCCGATGAAACCTTTGCCTACGAAATTTCACTGCAGAAAGTAGAACCTTTGAAAGTAGAAAGCGGTTTTTCAATTATCAGTCTTATTGGCGACGATATGAAAAACCAATCCGGGGCTAGCGGCCGCATGTTTGAGGCCATTGGCCGCCGAAACATCACCATCCGGGCCATAGCCCAGGGATCCTCTGAAAAAAACGTTTCGGCTGTTGTGGCCACAAACGATGCAGCGGAAGCCATCCGGGCTGTACACCAGGAGTTCTTCGGATCTTCTGAACGCTGTATCAACCTCTTTATTGCAGGCTGGGGCAATGTGGGAAAAAGCCTGACCGCAATGATCTTCAGCCAACGGGAAGCATGGGCCGTGCGGGAAGGTATCCGGGTACAGATCTGCGGGATCTGCAACAGCAAAAGAATGATCCTGAATAAGGAAGGGCTGGCTCCTGACCAGATCGGACAGACCTTGTCCAGCGACGGGGAATTGTACCAAAACGGGACTTTTATTGACAAAATCATAGAAATGAATCTGAGAAACAGCGTGTTTGCAGACTGTACAGCTGATCATTTCATTGCCCTGCGCTACGAAGATATTATTATGGCCAAAATAGCCATAGTGACCTGTAATAAGATTGCCAACACCCTGGATATGGATTATTATAACAAACTTCGCCGCCAGGCGGTCAGAAGACATGTTCCTTTCCTCTATGAAACCAACGTGGGCGCAGCGCTTCCGGTGATTTGCCTGATCCGGCAGATGCGCCTCAGCGGGGACACCCCTGAACGGGTGGAGGCATGTCTTTCNNTTGATCCTGGCACGCGAATGTGGAATGGACATAGAAGAAAGCCAGGTAAACACCGCCTCGTTTCTTCCCACGCAGTGGCCCTGTGAAGAACATTTCAGGTCCCTGTACCTGGAAAGCCGGCAAAAGGAAGGAACCCTGCGATACGTTTCCACAATAGACAACCGGGGCGTTAAGGCCGGCCTGAAAGTGGTGCCCCGTGAACATCCCTTTTCAGGACTCCGCGGGACAGACGTGTCGGTTATCCTTTACAGCCGGTTATATCCCAACGGATTGCGCGTGGAAGGAGCGGGAGCCGGCGGCCGGCAGACAGCTTCCGGATTGATCAACGACATTCTGCAATGCGTATGAACAGAAATGTAATGGTTGCAGGAGCAACTGGACTGGTGGGCAGGACTATGATCAAAATACTGGAAGAAAGGAACTTTCCGGCAGATCACCTGGTTGCCGTGGCATCGGAACGCCCTGAAGGACGCACGGTTTCTTTCCGGGGAAAGAAAATCGGGGTGACCACCCTGCCTGCTGCACTGAAAGAGGAACCGGGCATAGCCTTCTTTTCCGCAGGGAAAGACGTTTCCGGAACCTGGGCTCCGCTTTTTGTACAAGCCGGCTGGAAGGTGGTAGACAATTCTTCCTGCTGGAGGATGTCCGGGAACGTGAAACTGGTAGTCCCCGAAATCAATGGTAGTTTGCTCAGCCCCGATGACCGGCTGGTTGCCAATCCCAATTGCTCTACCATTCAGATGGTCCTGGCGCTGGCACCCCTGCACAACAGGTACCGGCTGCAAAGGATTGTGGCCTGCACATACCAGGCGGTGACCGGCTCGGGACAGAAAGGCGTGGAAAGGATACTGGCAGAAAGAAAGGCCTGGGTAGCAGGAAATCCGCTGCCCCTGTCAGGGAGCGTTTACCCCTGCCCCATAGACCTGAATGTGATACCGGATATCGGCGCCCTGACGCCCGATGGATACACAGAAGAAGAAATAAAAATGCGCGAAGAAACCCGAAAAATATTGGGTGATGCGAAAATCGGGGTTTCTGCCACTTGCGTGCGCGTACCGGTCATAGCGAGTCACTGTGTGGCGGTCAATGCCCGGTTCGCTGAACCTTTTTCTTTGGAGGATGTCTGTTCGCTTATAAAAAGTTTCCCCGGCCTTGTGTTGAATGATTTTTCAGCCGGTCATGGTTTTGCCGTGCCCCTGGAAGCCGAAGGTACAGATACTGTCTATGTAGGCAGGATCCGGAGAGATCCTACGGAAGAAAACACATTGGAATTATGGACCGTGGCCGACAACCTTCGAAAGGGGGCTGCACTGAACGCCATACAGATCGGTGAACTGCTGTTGCAGTTCTGAATCAGAACGGAAGCAGCGGCCAGGTATGCCTGAGCGAACGGAAACGTTCTATGGTCAGACTATCTATATTGTCTGCAGAAAAAGGCACAATGTCGATATCTTGTGCAAACAGGCCTGCCATACGGCCGTATTTATATTCATAGGTAAAACGCCCCAGTGAATCGAGTCTTTGTGGGTTATCAGGATCCTTTCTTGAAACCGATAAATAAAATTGCGCATTCGATTGTCCAAGCCTGTAAGTGAGCAGATTGTCCTTCAACAGCGTGTAATACAGCTCGCGTGCCGTTTCCAGCGCCGGATCTATGATTTCCACATCCGGTGCTATCAGGTCCCGGTACGGATACTGGTCACCCTGCCTGAATTGGCGCAAATGCTCCAGCATCAGTGTTAAAGTTTCCAGCTGGTAAGGATAATGGGTACATCCCAGGACCAGGTAACGCAATGGCTTTGGGTCACTGCTTCGGCGCAGTTGTTCCATAAGGCTCAACAGGTGGTACCGTGCGTAATTCTCCGCTGCGTTCAGTTGCAGGCGGGCCGGATCTTCAGGTGTGCCTTCATATAACATTTTATTGGATGAAAAATCAAAGCCATAGGCTGGCAGCAGATCAAGTTCTATCTTGTATTGTGGGTGATCCGGCGACGGTCCCCGGTATCCATCCCTTGGACCGGATGCATCTGTGCAGATAAAATCCCTTTTCCCGTCAACGGCTTCTGCAAAACCCAGAGATCCATGGCTAACTACCAGGATATTGTCACCGTAACCCCGCTCAAGGGCAAGGGACCGGAAAGTGTTTTCATACCCACCCGAAGCCACGGTTCCCACCGTTGCCAAAACGCCTACAGCCACCTCCTCACCGGGCTTTATCCTGTCCAGTGTGGCATTGACCCCGGCATTGATCACGCCAATGACCTTGATCCCTGAACCGCTCTCATCAAGGTACGCTCTGATATCCTCCAGGCCATATGCAGTAGCTGTATTGCAGGCCACTACCAGTATTTTAACTTTCCGTCCAAGCAGGAAAAAGGCATCCTGCATGATGAGTTCCCTCAGAAAGTCTGTCTTTCCCTCTGATGGATAATTGCCATAAGGCATATTGGCCTGGTCCCCGAAATAAATATAATTCTCTCCATCCAGCAGGCGGCTGGCCATAATGGCCTCCATCACGGTCAGACCCCCTGTTCCCGAATCAAAAATACCTATCGGCAGATCGTTACGGACGGCAGGATAAGCAGAAAAGTCTGTGTAGTATACAGAATTTGAATCATTAAGAGCTGTTTCAATTATGGGTATGTGTGTCGGCCTGCCCTGGCATGAAGCCAGGAAAAGTACCAGTACCGGCAAAAGATCTTTTCTGATATTCATCATGAATCAATTTTATAATATTCCGGTCTCCTGTTCCTGTAATACACCCCGTAACGGAATCCGCACTGCCGGAGTATATCGGTATAAATTCCGAATTGTTCCCCGATCTTTTCATCACTATGGGCGTCCGATCCCAGGCTTACGGCTTCACCGCCCAGCTCCCTGAATCGCCTGATGACATTTTTATCCAGGGTCGGGGTTCCATATTGGAATTTCTGGTACGTTTTTGTGTTGATTTCTAATGTTTTTCCATTTTGGGCCAGGATCTTCAATATGGGATCCAGCACATCGCCAAAGACCTTCATGGACACTTCGTGTTCCAGGTATGGAGAATACCGGGCCACGTAATCAAAGTGGCCCAGTATGTCAAAATCGGGAAAAACACTGATACAAGACAAAATGTCTTCCAGGTATATACCGTACGCCTGTTTGAAATCGTATCCCTGGTAATAAGTACGGTGGAAAGGATCCGTTCCCCGGACAAAGTGCATGGAGGCTATGACCGTGTCAAAGGCATGTTTGCCCATGAAATCCCTTATGGCGCCGAGACTGATGGGTTGTATCCCGATTTCCACTCCTTTGAGCAGAACAATTGAAGGAAATTTTTCTTTCAACCCTTCGATTTCCTCCTGCTGCCGCTGCACATCAAATGTGAACAACCTCACTCCTTCAGGAGCGTCAAAATCGTAATGATCCGAGAAACATATCCCTCCCAATGACCTTTGTAGGGCCTTTTCAGCCGCCCTGCCCGGAGCCATCCTGCTGTCGGCAGAATGATGGGAGTGCGTATGATTGTCAAAATGAATCATCCCTCCAGGCTTTTGGAACACTAACTTTTCAGGCGTTTTTAAAAGCTTTTAATCCTGCAAAATGGGATACTTTACCCAATTCGTATTCAATGCGCATAAGCTGGTTGAATTTTTCTATGCGCTCACTGCGGCATCCGCTTCCTGTTTTTATATGGCCTGCATTTACGGCAACCGCCAGGTCGGCAATAAAGCTGTCCGAGGTCTCCCCGCTGCGGTGTGATACAAAGCAATTATAAGAATTCCTGTTGGCCAGTTCAATTGTTTCCAGTGTTTCTGTTACAGAACCTATCTGGTTCAGTTTGATCAGGACGGAATTGGCCAGACCTTTTTTGATCCCTTCTGCCAGGATGGCTTTGTTGGTACAGAAGAGGTCATCTCCTACCAATTCTATTTTGTTCCCGATGGTGTCGGTCAGGTTCTTCCATCCCTGCCAATCGTTTTCTGCAAGTCCGTCTTCTATGGAAACAATCGGGTATTGCCTTACCCAGCTTTCCCATATCTTCACCATTTCATCGCTCGATACCAGCTGTTTTGTACTCTTGAAAAATTTGTATTTCCCGTCTTCCCACATTTCACTGGCGGCAGGATCAAGACAAATGCTTACATCTTCTCCCGGTTTGTACCCTGCTTTTACGATCCCTTCCAGGATCATTTCCACGGCCTGCTCGTTTGTCTTCAGATCCGGGGCAAATCCGCCTTCGTCTCCAACACCGGTACTCAGGCCTTTTGATTTAAGAACGCTTTTCAGGGCATGAAAAACCTCGGCACCCATCCGAATGGATTCACGGAATGAAGGAGCGTTGTGGGGGGCGATCATGAATTCCTGGAAATCAACTGTATTGTCGGCGTGGGCACCGCCATTGATCACATTCATGCAGGGAACGGGCAAAAGATGGGCATTGCTGCCTCCCAGGTATTGGTAAAGGGGAATACCCAGACTTATGGACCTGGCCCTTGCATACGCCATGGAAACAGCCAGAATGGCATTGGCGCCAAGTTTTCCCTTGTTGGGGGTTCCGTCCAGGTCTATCATAAGGTAATCCAACTCCCTCTGGCTTGTAAAGCACTTACCCTCAATAGCTTTTGCGATGTTATAATTTACATTGGAAACAGCTTTAAGCACTCCTTTTCCGTTATAGCGCTTTTTGTCTCCGTCGCGCAGTTCAACAGCTTCCCTTTCACCGGTAGATGCCCCGCTCGGCACCATGGCAGTTGCCCTGGTACCATCTTCCAGTGACATCCTGACCTCTACTGTTGGATTGCCTCTTGAATCCAATATCTCAATAGCTTCAACTTTTTTGATTTTCATTATATGATCCTCCAGAATTAAATGATTATATCCTGCAAATTTACAGTATAAAAATCAATCCGGAAAAGAACCGGTATAAAAAAACCGCGATGTTATCACGGTTACTGGATGTGGTGCCACCGGGAATCGAAAAACTAAAATCCACTCTATCATTCCCGTGTCTAGAGCTCCTGATTTACAGCGCTTTTTCAACTGAACGCGACAAAAGAAATTGAAAATAATCTAAAAATGTGGGTACAACGGTGGGTACAAATTGAATAATTCTTCTATCTTTGTAATGGGTTTGATTAGGTATATGGCATCTGTCTCATTTTTCACCAGAGCTACAAGCAGCAAGAAGGATTCCGAGATCACAATCTGGTTGAGGTATCGTGATGGCAGGGCCATAGACATTCGCGTATCAACCACGGAGACAATTCCTGCAAAGTACTGGGATAGTAAGAGGGAGACAATCAAGGCCGGTACCCTTCCTGATAGTGAAACCCAAAAGCGCCTGGAGGGGATTAAAGAACGTCTGTCCAATATCAGATCGTTGATCTTTGATGTTGGAAAAACAAACAGAGAGATCACCCCCGCCCTATTCCGTGAGACCATTTCCGGGTACCTGGATTCAATCAAGGCAGTTCCCAGGCAGATTCCTTCCGGGATTCTTGAATACTTGGGTTATCTCATTCCGTTGATGGAGTCCGGTGATTACCGATATAAGGGTAAGCCATATTCATACAACACCATCAAAGTGTGGAAGAGTTTTTCACTGATCCTGGAGCGCTTCCTGAGGTTTTACCATTTACGAAACGGAAAGGCTCTTACATGGGATAGCATTGATAAAGCGGCTTGCGATCTGTTCCTGTCATTCCTTCAGGGTGAAAACTACCTGGGAACCTCCGTCAATAAGGCGGTGATTAACTTCAGGGCGTTGGTGAACATGGCAGAAAAAGATGGCCTGCATTCGAATTACACTGCCGCAAAGCATTTCTACAAACAATCGGTCCGTGAGGAAGATAAGACAAAGAGGATTTATTTGACAGAGAAAGAGGTGGAGGCGCTTTATCAGATGGACCTAGAGCCTGGAGGCCTTTATGATCAAGTTCGTGACATCTTCCTTTGCGGTTGCTATACCGGACAGCGCATATCTGACTACGGAAGATTGATAAAGCAGAATTTCACAGAGACAGCAAGAGGCGTGAAGGTGGTCCGACTGGTCCAGAAGAAAACAGACACACCGGTAACCATTCCAATAATCAACGATCATCTTCTTGCCATTGTGAAAAAGTACAAAGGGAATTTGCCTCATATACACGACCAGGTATTGAACCGGGAAATCAAAGTGATTCTGGAAATGTTATCCGAGTTCGTTCCCTCGCTTGCCATATATGAGAAGACCACCCTGACGATGAAGGATCTGCAGATGGAAAGGGAGGGCAAGGTCCAATTTGAACGTAATGAGGATGGAGATGTTATCATGCCTCGATATGAGCTTGTCACGTCACACACAGCTCGAAGGACCGCACTGACAAACCTGTTCTTGACAAAGCTATTCAATAACATTCAACTAATGCACGTTTCTGGGCATAAGACTGAAAAGGCTTTTCTTGAATACATCAGATTGTCTGGAGATGAAATTGCTGAGTCCATCGACAAAATATTACAGAGGCAAAGGGACATGAAGAATAACGATATATTTTAATGATATGGATGAAAAAATAATTGCCATAGACAATCTTCAGCATGTTTTGGAAGAAGCGCATTATGATTCTTTTCTGTATAGAAAGTATGGTTATACTCAGGAGGTGATTGCAAGGTTTCACCCAGATGGTGAACTGGCTTATTATAAAAGCGAACTATTTAAGTTGCTAAGCCAACCCAAATTGCCATATATGATATTGGGGTTCTTGAATGATAACTGTGAAGCAGAAATTACTATTCCCATGCTTATTGATTTTTATGTAAAGAAATTCCACCCAGGCTCAGATGTAAACATATATTCTGAGTCTGAAAAATTTCTGCAAGAAACCTATAAGGACGCTACAATCGGATTTGCCATATATCACGATTTTTTGTGGTTAAACCAACACATAAATGCGGATAAACCGCCAAGGTTTGACTTTGGTTTTAAGGAGGAAATTATCAGGAACCTGTTTAAAAAGCTGATTGAAAAGAGGTATATTGAAAAAGACACCAATCTTGACAGTTTTCTTTGGGCCTTTGGGCATGTAATACCACCCGCATTATTCCAGCCTATTGGATGGATAAAGACATCCAGTGCGCTTGGTGACCTTCTTCTTGCACTTCAGCAGAAAAAAGAGAAGGATAGTCTGCTCCCTCATAAAACACTACAAAGAAAAACGGCGGACATAGCAAGTAGTATTTTCATTAAGAATGGTAGCCCTGTAAAAATATCAAAGCGTAACCGCGAGTCAGGTCTTTTTGGATACATTAAGGATATAGTGGATGAATGCTAATCTTTTGTGCCACCATTATCAAATAGTCTAATGTTCAATAACTACAGGCTCTTGTTGTTTTTGTCCCCAAATGCCACCACGTCCATGGTGTCATAACCCTGATTCTTAGGCTTTTACACACAACTTTTTTCTATACTTTTGCATCAACCAAATTGAAATTTGATATGCAAACTGAAACTACAATTAACGGAACACTGCTAGTGTTAAATCGCGAGGAGATGGCAAGGCTGATAGAAGAAGGCGTTGCTCGTGCAATGGCACCATATACCTCACGTCAAAAGGAATACTTCACCAGGAGGGAGTTGGCTGATCGGTTTAGTGTTCACATATCAACGATCCACAACTGGATGAACTCAGGTAAGCTTAACGCCATAAAGGTGGGTGGAAGGACGTTGTTTCGCACAGAAGAGGTAGAGCGCCTGGAAAGTGAAAGTAAGACACATAGAATAAAAAGACAATAGGAGGAGAAATGATGATAGATGAAAAAAGCGCTGTGGCCGTCGTCGGGTGTGCTGAAATGTTGGATATTCATGTTACTACTCTGTACAGATGGGAGAAACAGAATTATCTAATCCCAATACGCATTGGTACCAAGGTCCGATACCGGAAGAGTGATATCGAGAAACTACTCAGTAATAGAACCGATAAATAAAGCGAGAAAAAAATTGGATTATGGTAAATAAAGGATTCATAAAACTTCCAAGGCAGATCATTGAAGACACCCATTATTTTTCCGAACCGTTTACTAGAACACAAGCGTGGGTAGACCTGATAATACTTGCTAATTATCAGGACACAACCGCACTTGTAAGAGGCGTAAAAATTGTCGTTAAGCGTGGACAGGTATGTCGTAGTATTACCGAATTGGCCAAGCGGTGGAAATGGTCGAGAAATAGAGTCATGCGTTTTACAGAAGGACTTGTTGACGCAGAACGGCTGCATGTACAAAAGTTGCCTATCGTCAATGTATACACAATTAGGGACTATGAAGAGTATCAAGGAAACGGAGCTACTGATGAAGCTACTAACAGAACTACTAGCGGAACTACAGACAGAGCTACTCGAAATCCTTTATCCACAAAGGATATGGATGCGATAACAGACCCGGGCGGAGCTGTACAACGGACCAATATCCGAACCGGCAACCGAACACCAGATGGAGCACGTCTAAAGAATAAAAGAAAGAAAGAAGAAAAGAATAATATACCCCCTAACCCCCTTTTTGAGGGGAGGACTGATTATGATAAAACCGATAATTCTGATAAAGGGCAACAGGAACTCCAAACACTAGATGAAGATAACTCGTCTTTTGATCGCTTCTGGAATCTCTACGACAAAAAAGTTGGACGGGCGAAATGCGAAAAACTCTTCCATAATTTATCGGGAAACGACAGGAACAAAATCTTTGAAAACCTCCCAGCCTATATCCAGGCCACACCTGATAAACAATTTCGGAAAAACCCTGAAACGTACTTGCGCAACAGCTCATGGGAAGATGAACTGATCGTAAAAGAACAACAAGAAGAAAAAACACTAAAAATTAATCCTTTCTTATGAATTTGGAAAAAAATATATTAGGTGCAATAATATCCGGATACGCAGACTTTGGGGATGCCGCAAATGTGCTTTCTTCAGCAATGTTCGAGAAGCCAGCACACCAGACAATTTTCTCCGCGTGTTTGAATTTATACGACCAGGGAAAAACGATCGATATAAGCACTGTAGATACAGCTTTACAGGGAAATGATATATACCGAAAAACAGGGGGTGTAGGCTATCTTGCCGAGATAGGGCTAGTCATTGGGGGCCGGTTGTGCGAGCATGCCTTGGTGCTCAAAGAGCGTTATGTAAAACGCAAGGTTCTTGAGATGGCGAAAAAAATCCAGCAGGAAGTCTGCGATCAAAAGCCGCTTGATGATATCCTGGGAATCGTTTATTCTGGTACAGACGAAATTAGTGGCCTGCTTGTAGAAAAGCACAAATCATTGCCTGTCTCCTCAGTTATTATGCAATGCATGGAGCAGTTGGAAGCTCGCACCGCAAGAGCTAAAAACGGCGAACACATCGGCATCCCTACCGGCTTGGCCAAGCTGGATCAGATAACGAAAGGATGGAAAGAAAATCAACTCATAGTCCTTGCAGCCAGACCGGG
>MTKZ01122546.1_pt1 | contig 29818 bp, 21 predicted proteins | sample 1042781 | NCBI WGS metagenome assembly MTKZ01 (sample SAMN06212207, study PRJNA360539) | anaerobic digester metagenome | biome: Wastewater treatment plant; material: sludge; isolation source: anaerobic digester fed with sludge from wastewater treatment plant | place: Denmark: WWTP Viborg ... | reverse complement strand
CTTCATGCCAATGATGGAGCGATCACCATCAGTACCGGAGTCCACCTTCAAATCGTCTGGCGGATGCTGTCCGCAATTGACCGGGCCCGCTGATTCCCCCTCGACACGGCGCGGTTGGCTCGTCTTATCGCCCGATTCCCCTCAGGACTTGCCTTGTGGCCGTCTTCGCCTGAGACTGTGCCCTGAAACGGGAGCGTCATCGCGCGTCCGGCGGCGCTGGGACGGAGTCTTGCGGGGGACNNATGGCCGTCGGGCTGGCGATGGACGCCTTCGCGGTTTCCATCGCCGTCGGCCTGGCCGTCGGCAGGGTCACGCCCCGGCACGTGTTCCGCATTGCCTGGCACTTTGGCCTCTTCCAGTTCATGATGCCGGTGATCGGGTGGTGGACCGGTACTCGAATCGCGGGATACGTCGCGAGTTGGGACCACTGGCTGGCCTGCGGTCTGCTGTGCTTCATCGGCGGAAAAATGCTGTTTGGAGCATTCGAGAAACACGGACAGGGCAGGCAGGCGGACCCGACGCGGGGCTGGTTGCTGGTCACCCTGTCGGTGGCGACCAGCATCGACGCGCTGGCCGTCGGGCTGACCACGGCGTTTCTCAACGTCACCATCTGGTTGCCCGCGGTGATCATCGGGGTAGTCGCCTGCGCCTTCAGCGCTATCGGTATCACGTTTGCCAACAAAGTCTTAGGGAGATTCGGCAGAACGGCCGAAGTGATGGGCGGCCTGATGTTGATCCTGATCGGCATCAGGGTCTGTTTTCAGCACATGGCGTCATCGTGACCGCCGGGCCGGTCATCGACGGTCGGCGCCACCTGGTGACGCGTTATAATCAGCGTGTTTGGCTGCCACAGAGGGAGTTGTTTGAATGGCTTGCTGCATGATCACCCGCCGGCTGCCGGTGGGGCTGATGAGTATCGTCCTTTTGTCGACCGCCGGCTGCGGGGGATGGCCTTTCGGCTACATCCCGTCAGTGGTCGTGGGTGAGTTGGGCTTCCTCGGTCGACGGGTCCCGATCGAGCAGGCCCTGAACGATCCGACGCTATCCGGGGAACAGAAGGACAAGCTGGCGTTTCTACTGCGAGCGAGGGACTACTGCAGCAACGTCGTGGGACTTGAGATCGGCAACAACTTCCGCACCTTCGTCAACCTCCAGGGCGAGGCGCTGGCCTGGAATCTGACGGCGTCGAGAAAGGATGCGATTGAGCCCTATTATTGGTATGTCCCGTTCGCCGGCTCTCTCCCATACCTCGGCTTCTTCGATCTGAATCAAACGCTTCGGGAAAGAGACCGGCTTGTTGCCGCCGGATATGACACCTTCATCTACGAAGTGGACGCCTTCGCGATTCCTTTTCTGCCCGATCCGATGACCTCGCGACTCCTCGAACGAGGCTATGGCAGCCTGGCCGACACCGTCGCCCACGAACTGACACACAACACGGTGATGAGCATGAACGACATCACCTTCAGCGAATCATTGGCCGTTTTCGTTGGGCGGACGGTGGCCATCGAATTCCTGGGGGTCGAGTTCGGGGAGGATTCGCCTCTGATCCAGGAAACCGTTGAGATGTACGAGGACGATGACGTGTTCAGACAGTTCCTGCGCGAGCTGACCGACGAACTGAACGCCCTCTACGACAGTGACGCGTCGTCCGAGGAGAAGATCGCGGCCCGGGTGGGAATCTTCGAAGGCTGGCGCGATCGGTTCGCGGAAGAAGCTCTTCCGCTGATGCACTCCCCCGAGGACTACGAGGCGTATACCGAAAAGCTGTTGAACAACGCCTTCCTGCTGGTTGACCGGCGATACTACAGCAGCCAGCAGGTCTTCGAGCAAGCCTTTGAACTGGTCGGCCGCGACTGGTCGCGGGCCCTTGACCTTTTCTCCGCCGCCGCCAACAGCGATAACCCGACACAATACCTGGAAGATGTGGTTAATAGTGGCACCCCCTGATTCGCGGCCTCGATCGCGCCGCCGTCGCTGACCTTTCGTCGCCCAAGCCCCGACGCACGAAGCTTGTGGAAGGCCGCAGCACGTCTGATTCGCCGGAGAAACAGCGGCTTTTCAGATTGTGCCGGCTATCCACAAATTCGGGCGCTTGCCCCGATGGCGGACATGCCATGGGCGGGGAAGGCCGGAGTGTGCGCCGCACATTCGGAAGGAGCCGATGGACTCTTCCTGCCCCCGCCCATCTCGCAACTGCCTGCCAACGCAGGAATTACGACCTTCGGCGACAACCCCATTGATCAAATCGGGCCTCGGGGCACTTTGCGGTCCGATATAATAGCCCGTAGTTGCCGTAGTCCGGCATGCTTTGGATATGCGCTCGGACAGCGAGAGGTCGTGAAGTGGCCGGTTTTTTCGAGCCTCCGAGGTGAGGCTCGAACCCGAGTGCGCGAACGGCAGGCGAGGTCGAGAAAGAAGTGCGAGCTCACCCAGAGATGCGTCAGTGGCCCGAGAGATGGCCCTGACCGTCACGCCAAGCCGAAGCTGTTTCCAAATAGGGAGTAGCGAGTCGAAAAGGGGCCTGGCCTCTGCCGTGCCAGGAACACCCGGGCAGCGCCCGCTTGCACTCCGGGTCTCGAAGAACCACGCCGGAACCGGGACACGACGTGGGTGCGGCAGGCAGCGGTCCCACAACAAACAGAGATTGGCCCGAGGCGGCGCCTGCGAGCGCACGAGCCGCGCGAATCGAACATGAGGAAAGTTGCGATCATTCCGGCGAGCTTCCTTGCACTGGCGATCTGGCTGTCAAACGAATCGCCGGGAGGAACCCTCTCCGCCAGTTGGAACACGGCCCTCGATCAGCTCAGCCTGACAGATGAAGGCTCGTACACGCGCGTGCAGCTTGAAGGCGCGACCGTCCCCGGGCAGGCACCCGGCCTTCCGAGCCTGCCGAGCCGCCTGGTCTATCTGGTGGTCCCCCCGGGCGCGGTCGTGACCGACCTTCGGTTGACGGCCACAGAAACCCCGGTAGCTGCGGGCATTGTCGTCTACCCCAGCCAGCCCGATCGCACACCCGATGACCCGGCGGCCGACTTTATCGAGCCGGACGCCGCGGTCTTCGGATGGAATCCCGTGTACCCCGCCCAGATCGGCACGCTCGTCGGGACGAGCTGGCTGGGCGGCTATCAGTTGGCCGTTGTACGCCTCAACCCTGTCCGATACGACTCGGGCCGTCGGGAACTGCTGCTGGCCGCCTCGATCACGGCAACATTAAGTTACGAAGAGACAGATGCCCCGTCGGATGCCGCGGTTTCGGTTCCCGACACGGCCAGGCAACGCGTGCTCGATCTCGTGTCCAATCCGCAGGATGTCGACCGATTCTCGCCCATGTACCAGGAGGAAGGCCTCCCCTCCGCCGACACGAGACGCCCATCACCGATCATCACTGCGGGCGACGGTACGGCCATTTACCTTCTGATCACCAGCAGTGCACTCGCCCCGGCCTTCCAGCCGCTGGTGGATCGTCGGACTCTCCAGGGCAAAACAGGTCAACTTGTCACGATCGAGACGATTCAGACCGCCTTTGCCGGCGTCGACCTGCCGGACAAGATTCGCAACTGCGTCAGGCAGTACTATCAGAATCACGGAACGGCGTGGGTGGCCCTGGGCGGCTCGGAAAGCGTGGTGCCGCCCCGCTACGTGGAGGGGAACATCCCGGTCGATTTGTACTACGGATGCCTCGACGGCGATTGGAACGCCGACATGGACGACACTTACGGGGAGGCCCAGGTGGACAACACCGATCTGTCGCCTGAGGTCTGGGTCGGCCGCATCCCGGCGCAGACTTCCGCCCAGGCAACGGCCTATGTCAACAAGGTCGAGCGATTCGAGAACACCCCGCCCGGCGGTTTCTCCGGCAGCATGCTGATCGGCAGCAACCTGAGCTGGTTCATGTCCGGCCTGGCACGCCCCATCGGCTACGATGACCACGACCCCGTCGCCGAGAGCGAAGCCCCGATGCGCAACCTCTATCGCAATGTGATCCAGCCTTATTGGCAGGCCATGCCGCTTGACCTGCTGTTCACGACCTACTCGACATGGGATACCACCGCCTGCGGCGACTACGGCGTGACGCCCGAACACATGACAGCGCGGCTGAACTGGGGCTATCACTACGTCTACCTGTGGGGCTCCAGCAACGGCAGCAGCGGCGCCGGGCTCGACGCGGCGATGGGAGCGGCGCTCACCAACAGCAACCGGCCGAGCATCATGTACGTTACGGCTTCATCAACTGCGGCGTACGACCAGCAGGAGCCGTGCATCAGCGAGGCTTTCCTGCGAAACGCCAACGGCGGAGCTGTGGCGTACGTCGGGGCCACCCGAAGCGCAGCCAGCACCGACTACCATGCCACCCTCTTCTTTAAGGAGGTCTTCCAGAACCGCCTGCCAACGGTGGGCGAAGCCTTCGGAACGGCGATGATGAAGGAAGCCCCGTATCGGATCTACAAGGACAACTGGCGATCGTGGTACCTGTCCCTTTGCCTTCATGGAGACCCGGCGATCTCGTTTAAGGATAGCGAGTCCGGAAGGCACCTTCAGATCATCTCACCGAACGGCTGCGAGATTCTTCCCGATAACGGCGACATGCTCATCCGCTGGAACGCCTCCGGCACGGGCTTTTCCGCCGACGAGATGGTGAAGCTGCAATACTCCGCGGACGGCGGCACGACCTGGCTGCCCGTTCCTGGCGCGCAGGAGCGACCATTCAACAGCCGCATATTCATCTGGGAAGGCCACCAGTTGCCCGCAGGCACTCGCTATCGCGTTCGCGTGGTGAGTCTGTCCAGCCCGACCGTCTACGACTCCTCCACCCGCGACTTCACGATCGGACCGCTCTACATCCTGACCTTTCAGTCGACGCCGAACACCAATCTGCTGGTGACCGGGACGCACCCCAACTACACCAACTACACCTACAGCATGCTGTTAAGTCGCCCCATCGAACTGACCGCCCCCGTGGTCAGCGGCTACAACTTCAGCCGCTGGGCCGGGGCCAACGGCAACACCTTGACCTACGACTCCACCCTGCGCTTCACGTGCCAAGGCAACAAAACGACAACCGCCGAGTACGCATCGCCCGTCGGATCTCGCAGCTACTACGTCAACGACGACATACCCGAAAGCGGCTTTGCGCCGGGCAACGACGACAACGACGGGCTCAGCCCTCTCAGACCGATACGCCACATTCAGCAGGTGTTCAACCGGTATGCGGATGTGGCGGCGGTCTATGTCTCTGCGGGTGTCTTCGAGGAGAACCTCCAGATCAGCCGCAGTTACTCGAACCTGGTCATCGAGGGGGCATACGGCGGCCGAACGGTCATCGACGGCGGATCGGTCGGTCGCTGCCTGACGCTGACCGGCGTCGGCTCCTGCACGTTGCGCGGGTTGACGCTCCGCAACGGCTGGGCCGACACCGGAGGAGCGATTCGGACCACCGCGTACGCCGTGCAGCTCAGCCGGTGCGAGATCATGTCCAGTACGGCGACGAACTCCGGCGGTGCGATTTACGTCGGCGGCGTCTCCCTGAATGTGAGCAACTCGGTCCTGGCGGGCAACGCATCCCCGATCGGTGGCGGCATCGATGTCTATCATTCGCCTGTGGTCATCGCCAACAGCCTCCTGCACGGCAACTCGGCGAGCGTGGTGGGTGGAGCGGTCTCGGGCCGGGGCAGCTCCCACGTGACCATTCGCGGTTGCACGCTGGCTGAGAATACCACAGCACAGCGGGCCGGCGGCCTGCTGGTCTCCGACAACGGGGTAGCAGATGTCGCAAACAGTATTTTCTGGTTTAATCATGCGTCCAGCGGGCCCCAGATGTATCTGGCCGGCGCGGCACAGCTCGCCGCCGCCTTCTGCGACGTCGAGGGGGGAGCTCAACAGGTGGCGAAAGATCCCCAGGCGACGCTGAGCTGGCGCGACAGCAATACTTCGGCCGATCCCGACTTCATCAGCCCTGCCGGGCCGGACGGCCATCCAGGCACCTGGATGGACAACGATTTTCACATTTCCATCCGCTCTGCCTGTCGGGACGCGGGCGACCCGCAGTTTGTGGCCGGCTTTCTCGAAACCGACATCGACGGACAACCGAGAATTCAATCCGGCCTCGTGGATATGGGAGCTGATGAGACGCCGCGACTTGCGGACCTGAACGACGACGGCGACGTCGATGGGGACGATCAGACCGAGTTTGAGGGCTGCGCGACCGGGCCCGGCATTCCCTACCACCCGTCTTCGCTCCCGACGATCTGCCCCTTGTCGACCGACGCCCAGGGACTTCTGTGGGCGGACTTGGACGGCGACGGGGACGTCGACCAGGCCGATTTTGCAGGCCTGCTGGCGGCTTTCACCGGGCCTGCCATCCGACCGGATCTCGATCGCGACTTCGACGTGGATGATACCGACATGCAGACCATGATGACCTGCCTGTCGGGAAGCCAGGCCCCCCAGAACGACCCAGGCTGCCGAGCCGCCGATCACGACGGCGACGAGGACGTCGACCAGACCGATTTCGGACTGCTGCAAAGGTGCTTGAGCGGCGATGGCATCATGGCTGATCCCACATGCGCAGAATGAACCCGCTCATCCGCCCAACCAACCTGAACGCCGGCCGGCGTGTCCATATCACGAAGACTCGATGGCACGGCGGTTGCCATGGATGGTGCCGAGGGGCTACGATATCGCCGTTCGGCTGGACAAGGCCTCGATCGGGTAACCATCCTTGGGTGCCAAGCAATCGGGCTCCGACGGGACAGCGACCGCCCTGCCACTGAGCAACCGGGCCGCGTGGGTGTGATAGATGTCGAAGGAAAGACTGCAAAAGGTGCTCGCGGCGACGGGGCTGGCCTCGCGAAGAGAATGCGAACAGATCATTCTCGACGGGCGTGTGTCGGTCAACGGATGCAAGGTCGACTCGTTGCCGGTGCTGGTTGACCCTGAGGTTGACAAGATCGCCGTCGATGGTCGGCCACTCCGGGCCGAGCGCAAGGTCTACTTCCTGTTGCACAAACCCAAGGGTGTGCACTGCACGAATTACGACCCTGACGGACGGCCGCGGGCCGTGGATCTGCTCGGCGGCGTCCGCGAGCGAGTCTTCCCCGTCGGACGGCTGGATGCGGATACGACCGGCCTGCTGCTGATGACCAATGACGGGGAACTGGCCCAGCAATTAACCCATCCTCGCCACGGCATTCCCAAGACCTACCGAGCCCATGTCAATGGGCGGGTCACTTCGGAGCAACTGGAAGACCTCCGAAAGGGCGTCTGGCTGGCCGAGGGCAAAACGCGGGTATCCGAGGCCACCATCATCCACGCCGCCCGCGACCAGAGCGTGGTCGAGATCACGCTACGCGAGGGGCGAAACCGCGAGGTCCGGCGGATTCTGGCCAAGATCGGCCACGCGGTCCGCAAGCTGATCCGCATTCGCATCGGTCCGCTGTCGCTGCGCGGCCTGGGACCGGGAGAGTTCCGGCCTCTGAGTTCCTCAGAAGTTCATCTTCTGAAGAAATACAGGCCTCCACCGCCGCGTGCGATGAAGGGCAGGCCGGTGCCAGCCGGGACGCGTCGGTCCGCATCGGAAGAGTCCCGAAACCGGCCAAGGCACCGGGAACCGGGGCGAAGGGCACCTCGGAGAAGCTCGACCGACTGACGCCCCTCTCGCCTNNCCGGAGGACCCAACACGTGACCGAACAGATCACCAGACGCAAACTCCTGAAACACGGCGCCGCAGCAGTCGCGTCGGCGGCGTTCCTCCCGGGCTGTATGCAATCCGCAAGGCTCACCTTGACCGGTGACCATCCGGCCACGGCGCCAAGCCACCCGGATTCGCCCGACAAGGTCGTCCTGGGCCTGTTTCCACGCGATGGCGAATTGAATTCCCGGATGGCGGTCCGAGAGGTCTGCCGAGAACTGGACTGGTCGTGGCTGCGACGAGGCGATTCGGTTTTCGTGAAGCTGTCGTCGAACTCGGGAGACGTGCACCCGGCCGCGACCTCGCCCAACGCCGTGCGCGGGATCGTGGCCGAACTGTTGGACCGCGGGGCCGGGCGCGTGCTCGTCGGGGATCAGGGCGGTGTGGAATACGTTCGCCTGGCCAAGGGAGACAAACGGCACGGCTCGACGGAGGCCCTGATGCGAAAGAACGGCCTGCACGAGGCGATCGTGGATTCCGGCGCCCGGCCGTATGCCTTCGACGAGTACGGCTACGAAACGGGGTATTTTCAGGCCTCGTTGCCACTTGGCGACTCGCACTGGCGCGAGCCGCCGTATGTCGCCAAGGTCATTCGCGAGGTCGATCACATCATCTACCTGCCGCGACTCGCGTCCCACGTTCTCGCCGGGTACACGCATGGCCACAAAATCGCGGTCGGCTGGCTGCGCGACGACAGCCGGTTTCAGATGCACTTCGAGGCCGGCAGCTTTCAAGAAAAGTACGTCGAGGTCAACTACATACCGGACATTCGCGAACGCCTGCGACTGGTCATCACGCTGGCCGAGCAGGTGCTGCTCAACGTCGGCCCAGATGTCGGCACGATCGCCACACCCGATTCCTGGATCGTCATCGCCTCGTCGCGGCTGGCCAACCACGACGCCGTGTCGGTCGCCGTGCTGGCCTACGTCGACGGCAAGACGCCGGACGGCGTGCATTTCATTCCGCCGGCCTACGGCAGCCTGTCAAACTTCGCCAACTGGACGTTTCTCTCTCAGATCGTTCCCGTGCACACGGGCATCCCCTGGGGCAAGCCGCGGATGCTGAGCTACCAGAGGCTTCGAACTCACCGCTATCAGACCGGCATTGCCTCCGACCTGGCCCTGTCGAGGGCATATCAGATCCTCGGCGGCAGGCCCACAAGCATTCCGGTCCACAGCGCCGGTCGGGCCCCCGACGCGGAGTTTCGCACGTTCCTCAGAGCCTATGNNGAGACGGTCAGACATGCGGCCTTGATGATCGCTCCCTCACCTGCAAGAAGCGGGTGAGGCACCCGCCGTCTCCGGGTCAAGCGATCCGACAGCGCGCGCACACGGACGACGAACAGGGCATCGCCGCAGTGGTACGAAGCCCCTGAACGGCTGCTGGGATTGGGTGGCTAATATATCCTAGTCCTGGTTCTGGAGTTCGTCGATATAACCGGTCATGCCCGTGCTGATGTTCGCGGCATTGCCTTCGTCGGTATCGATATGCATGGCCAGCCGGAAGCTCGGGTCCACGCGTACGCGCACGTCGCCGAAGACCAGCTCACGGGTCCCGGGCACGCGCACTCGTACGGTGAACTTGTCGCGCACGCCATAGCGAAGCGCATCCTCGGGCGTCATGTGAATGTGACGCATGGCGCAGATCACGCCCTTGTCGATGGTGATGTTCCCGGCGGCGCCTTCCAGGGTGATGCCGGGCGTGTCCTTCAGGTCGCCGGACTCGCGGATGGGCGGGTGGATGCCGAGCTTGAACTGCTCGGTCATCGCGATCTCGACCTGAGTGAACTTGCGGACCGGTCCCAGAACGCGAACCCGCTCGACACGGCCGCGCGGGCCCACCAGGGTCACCTGCTCCTGGCAGGCGTATTGCCCCGGCTGCGACAGGTCGCTCTGCCGCGTCAGCTGATGACCGGCCCCGAACAGGGCCTCGACGTGCTCCTGGGTAAGGTGAACGTGGTGAGCCGACACTTCGATGGGAATCGGCTCCTGCCGCTGCGCTTCGAGGGCCCGCTTGATGTACGTGCGGCTGAGGGCCCGCAGGGACTCGCGGGCAATCATGCGCTCTTCGTCCGTGGGCACGACCAGCACGGTGACTGGCGAATCGTCGGTCGAGATGCGGCGAATCTCCTCGCACGCATGGGCTTCGCGGTTGCGCTGCTCGTCCAGAATGATCCCCATACAGCGCAAACCCTGCAGGGCCACGGCGCGGACCCGGGCGCTGCCCTGCCCGATCCCGGCGGTGAAGATGATCACGTCCAGGCCGCCCATGGCAGCGACGTACGCCCCAATGTACTTACGCAATCGATAGCAGAATGCCTTGAGCGCCAAGAGCGCCCGATGGTTGCCCTCGTGCGCGGCCCGCTCGACTTCACGCATGTCGGACGAGATGCCCGACAGTCCCAACAGCCCGCTCTTGCGGTTGAGCAGGTTGTCGATCTGATCGGCGGTCAGTCCTTCTTCCCGTTCAAGAAATACCAGCACCCCCGGGTCGATGTCGCCCCCGCGGGTACCCATGATCAGGCCCTCGGCCGGGGTCAACCCCATCGAGGTATCGACTGAGCGGCCGTGATCCACCGCGCAGACGGAGGCGCCGTTGCCCAGGTGGCAACTGATGATCTCCAACTCGTTGACTCGTCGGCCGAGATACTGGGCGGCGGCCAGGCAGACATAGGCGTGTGAGGTACCGTGAAACCCATAGCGCCGCACCTTCTTGCTCTCGTAGTACTCGTACGGCAGACCGTAAAGATAGGCGAACGACGGCAGGGTGTTGTGGAACGCGGTATCGAACACCGCAAAGTGAGGAACCGAAGGAAAAACTCGTTGGGCCTCTCGGATACCGAGGAGGTTGATCGGGTTATGCAGGGGTGCCAACGGGCTGAGAGTCTCGAGCTCGCGCAGCACCTCGTCGGTGATGACCGTGGTCTCAGTGAATGGCTCGCCGCCGTGAACGACCCGGTGGCCGACGACGCTGATCTCCGCGGCCCCGGAGATAGCCCCCGTTTCTTCGGCGGTCAGTTCGGCGAACATGGCCTCGAAGGCCTCACGGTGGGTCCCTTTGGGCAGATTGCGAGCAACCTCTCCGCGCGGTCCGCGGCAGGTGTGCCGGGTGATGTCGGTGCCGATGCGATCGACCAGGCCGCGCATGTTGTTCGACTCGTTCTGGGTGTCGAAGAGGCAGTACTTGAGGGATGAGGATCCGCAGTTGACGACCAGAATCTTCTCCGGCCGTTCGCTCTTGAGACGCACGGCACACGGCTCTTCGCTCCTGCGAAAGGCGGCCATCTTGGCCGGATCCTGCATGACCGTCTTGAACCGCTCCGAGATGGTCCTGGAGATGTGTTGGACCGCACGCGGCTCGGTCATGATGACCGACGAGAAAAGACTGACCGGCACCAGGAGCACGCTGCATCGCGTCTCCGCGATGATGTCGACCATGGTCTTCTCGCCGGTCATGAGAACCATCTCGCCGAAAGTGTCCCCCGCCTTGAGACGGGCGACGACCTGCCGTTCGCCGGCCTCGGCAATGACCGAAGCCGAGGCCTCGCCTTCCAGCAGGACTCCGAGATGGGTCGCGTCCTCGCCGAATTCGACAATGGCCTCGTTGGGCTCGTAGGAAACGACTTGCGAGCCGGCGACCAGTTCCGCCAACCGGTTATCCGAGAATTGCGTGAAAAGGCCGACGTTCTTTTTCAGGAAATCTGCGGTTTCAGCGCTGTCCATCGTAGGCTCCTGTTGTGCGCTCGACAGGTAACGAACCGTGGCATTGTCGCCGGATGAGGCGGTGCGAACAAGTGCGGCCGGTGCGGGCGTCAGCCCTGCAAGCGGTGCCGACTCCGGCAGGGATGCGGCCGGGGTCTGGTCGTGCGAGGTGATCGGGCGGCGTCGCCGGGGTAAGCGGTGCGAGCGCCGACCACCCGCTGTACCGGGCCGTCAGGAAGGCCGGCCCAAGGTCCTTTGGGTGCTTCCGGTTGGACAAAGTCGAGGAAACCCGTTAAACAAGTGATCTATTGATTTGGCAAGCACAGGGCCGGTGGGGTCGAGGGCGAGGATTGTAGCTGATGCAGGCACAATTGCGTTTTCACGGAGCGGCGAAGGAAGTCACCGGTTCCATGCACCTGATCGAAGTCAACGGGGACGTCGTCTGCCTCGATTGCGGGCTGTTCCAGGGCCGGCGGGCCGAAGCCAACGCCAAGAACCGCACCCTACCCTGCGACCCGCGGAGCATCGGAGCGGTCATCCTCACACACGCCCACGTGGACCACTGCGGCCGGCTGCCGCTGCTGGTCAAGAGCGGCTTTACGGGAGCAATCTACGCCACACCCGCAACCTGCGATCTGGCCGAGGTCCTGCTGGCCGATTCCGCACATATACAACAGGAAGATACCGAGTACTGGAACAAGAAGCGGGTCAAGAAGGGTGATGCCCCCATCGAGCCGCTGTATTCCCAGGAGGACGTCGAGGACACGGTGAAGCTGCTTCGCCCGCGCGGTCTGCGCGAGACGTTCGACGTGCTTCCCGGCATGCGGGCCCGATTGCACGAGGCTGGTCACATGCTCGGCTCGTGCGGGGCGAAGGTCGAGGCTGACCTGAGGCCGGGCAAAACGCGATCGATCGTTTACACCGGCGACCTGGGACGCAAGGGGATGGACATCCTGCGAGACCCCGACCCGCTCCCCGAGTGCGACTACCTCATCTGCGAGAGCACCTATGGTGGGCGACAGCACTCCCGCCCCGAAGAGATGCGCGAGGAGTTCGCGGAGATTATCAAAGAGACCGTCGCCCGCGGCGGCAAGCTCATCATCCCGTCTTTTGCCGTCGGCCGCACCCAGGTGCTGGTGTATGAGTACCACATGTGCGTCCACCAGGGGTTGATCCCCAAGGGTATTCCGCTGGTCGTGGACAGCCCTCTGGCCGTGCGGGCCACCGAAGTGTTCAGAAAGCATCCGGAGGTGTTTGACGAGGAGTCCTCGGCGTTCAATCACCTCACCGGCGATATGCTTTCCTGCGACGATTGCGAATACACGCAAGACGTCGAGGAGAGCAAGCGCCTGCACGATCGCAAGGGGCCGATGATCATCATCTCCGCAAGCGGGATGTGCGAAGTCGGCCGAATCCTGCACCATCTCAAGAACAACATCGAAAACCCGATGAACACCATTCTGATCGTCGGCTTTCAGGCGGAGAACACCCTCGGCCGGCGGCTGCTCGAGAAGGCCAGGCAAGTGAAGATCTTCGGAGAGACCTACCAGGTGAGCGCNNGTTGAGCCGCTGGCCGATCGTCTGCGCCGCGTTTTTCTTGTCCACGGTGAAACGAGCCAATCAGAGACCCTGGCGGAGGCCATGCGCAAGAACGGCATCGCCGACGTGGTCATCCCCGAACCCGACCAGCGTTTCCCCATCGAGTAGGGCTTGTGGTCCGTGCAAAGGACGGATGGCCTGCCATCGATTCGCAGTCCGCTCAGCTTTGCCCGTCGATGCTCCCCACCTCGATCTGGAGCGCCTCGCGGCGTTCGATGCGCTCCACGCGACCGTCGCTGATCCACACCACACGGGTCGAGGCGGCCAACATCTTGTGATCGTGGGTAGCGCTGATGATGGTCACGCCACGCCGGCGATTGAAGGACGAGAGCAGCTCGATGATCTCCGAACCCGTCGCCGAATCGAGGTTCCCCGTCGGCTCATCGGCGAGAATGATGGCTGGGTCGTTGGCCAGGGCCCGGGCGATGGCCACACGCTGCTGCTGGCCTCCGGAGAGCTCGAAAGGCCGGTGTTCGAGGCGATCACCGAGCCCGATCATCCTGAGTAACTCGGCGCCTTTGTCGCGAGCTTCATCGTTGCTCAAGCCCGCAAAAATCATGGGCAAGGTGACGTTCTCCAGAGCAGTCATCACCGGAATGAGGTTGAAGGTCTGGAAGATGTAGCCGATCTTGCGGCAGCGAAGCCAGGCCAGTTCATAGACGTCGAGCTGGGCGATGTCCACCTCGTCGATATAGACCTGTCCGCTCGTGGGCTTGTCGAGACCGCCGACCATGTTGAAGAAGGTGCTCTTGCCCGAGCCGCTGGGACCCATGATCGAGATGTACTCGCCGGCGGTGATGTCGATGGTCACGCCGCGCAACGCCTCGACCTGCTGGTCGCCCATGACGTAGACCTTCTTCACGTCGCGGGTGCGGATGATGCTGTCGGCCCCGTCAGATGGCATGCTCACTCCTCGACCCTCAAGGCCTCCACCGGCTGCATCCGGGCGGCAACATACGCCGGGTAAATCGCCGCCAGAATGGTGATCAGCGTACCGACGACCATCGCGACGGCAAGGACCTGCAAGGCATCAATCGCCAGCGCCCCCAGCGGGATCGCCGTCGGGCCCACCGCCCATGCGATGCGAAACGTCGCCAGGAGAATGCCCAGCGCGGCCCCGACGGCCGAGCCGATCATCCCCGCAAAAGCGCTCTCCAGGAAGAACAGACGCACCACGAACGAGTAGAGAGCACCGAGACATTTCATGGTCCCGATCTCGCGGAACCGCTCGGTGACGCTCATCAGAACGGAATTAGCGATGCCGACCGTCGCCACCAGAATCGACAGGCCGGCAAGCCAGGTGTTGCGGCGCTGCTGGTTGAACCGCGCGGTTTCGCTGCCCAGGTCGATGCCCGTGCTGCGGGCGAGGGCGAAAACGGTGTTCGTATCGCCAGTCCGGACGATCGCGTCGGCCAGCCGCGCCGAGGTCATGACCCCGGCCATAAAAGCCACCGCCAGCACCACCCCGGCCAGCGTCAGCAGCGACCGCCCCGGCCGCGTGCGGATCCCGGCCGCGCAGATGCGAACCGACTGCCCCCACGGCAGCACGACCTGCTTGCCAACCGAGCCGGGATGACCGCTGGTTCCCGCGGGCATGTTGAGAGTCTCCAGGGACCGCCAACGCGAAATACCGACAGCAGTATTGTAGAGAAATGGTTCTTCGTGGACAAAGGCATTCACTCGGGCCCGTTTCTGCTATCGCAGGCTGGAGTATTTGCCCGTCAAGTGGCGGCGGGGGTTTGGGCGGGTTGCTCGAACCACGAGCTGCTGGCGACGCGGCGGGAGGGGCGGATGAGCTTGCGGAGGATGAAGGCGATGCGTTTGCGGTTGATCCAGATAGCCTCGAACATTTCGCGGAAACGCAGGTTGCGCAGGTAGACGTAGAGGTATCCCTGGAGCTGAAGGCGCTCCATGGTCTGGCGGGGCAGGTTCTTCAGTTCGAGGGCATTGCCGATCTGCTTGTTGAAGTCTTCCCAGTTGACGCCGATCAGCTTGTAGCCGCCCTGCCCGCAGGTAGCCAGCTCCCAGATCTGCGAACCGGGGTACGGCACCATCAAGCCGATGGCCACCGAGTTGGGATTGACTCTCGCGGCCAGGCGGATGGTGTCCCAGGCCGTCTGGCGAGTCTCATTGGGGTGGCCCAGGATGAAGTACGCGGCAAAGTCAAGTTTGGCCTCTCGCAGCACGCGGGCGGCGCGCAGGACATCCTCCGGGCCGACGCCCTTCTTCATGCGAGCCATGATCTGCGGGTTACCGGATTCCACCCCGAAGCCGACGCTGCTGAAGTTGGCCTCCTTGAGCAGCCTGGCGGTCGGCAGGTCGATGGTGTTGGCGTGAACATACGCCCAGAAGCGAACCTTACCGTTGATTCCCTCGGCGATGATGGCCTTGCACAAGGCGGCGGCGTGCTTTTTGTTGACCGTAAAGGTCTCGTCGTAGAAGTCCGTGGCCGTGCAGCCGAACTGCTCGATGTTTCGCTTGATCTCGGCGATGACGTGTTCCACGCTGCGGCGTCGCACCTTACGGCCATAGGGACGACTGCAGAAGTTGCATCCGAAGGGGCAGCCGCGCTGGCTCATCACCGGATACATGCGAGCGGGCGGAAACAGCTCCCAGGCAGGCATGCCGAGGTCATCGAGGTTGTCTGCAATCTCGCCCCGGCCGTTGACTCGAATTGTCTTACCCTCTCGGCTGGCGACGCCCTGAATACCTGAAGGGTCACCGCCGTCGAAGATCGCCCGCACGAACTTGTGGAACGCGATCTCGCCCTCACCGACGACGATGTAGTCAAAGCTGGGGAACTCTCGCAGAGTCCGCTCGGGCAGAAAGCTGCCGTGAAAGCCGCCGAGGACCACAATTGTCCCCGGGCATTGGGCCTTCACCGCAGCGGCGATCCTGTGGGCGGTGACGATCATATGCGTCATGGCCGTCAGCCCGAGGATTCGCGGCCGACGCCCGATAATCTCCCGGATTGTGTCGTCCACGCTGAGCCGGCTCAGCTTGCCGTCGATGACGGAGCACTCCACGCCGTTCTTGAGCAGATAGCCAGCGACGGACGCGATGCCGATTGCCGGGTAGTCCGGCGTGTCGTAACACTCGCGGGGAACCTCGGCCGGCGGGTTGACCAGGAGAATGCGCTCGCTCATGCGTGGGTCCTCTCAACAGGTTATCGGATGCCCGCGGGCAAGGGTGAAGCTAGCAGAGAACGGTTCAGGCCTTCGACAGGCTCAGGCCAAGGGGTTCGGGGTTCGGGGTTCAGGGTTGGGTGGATCTTGGTCCGCGGGCGCGGACCCTACCGGGAGCCGATGAAGAGGGTCCCCAGGGTGCGGAGCAGGATGGTCAGATCGAGCTCGATGCACATGTGCTTGATGTACCAGAGATCGAGCTGAAGCTTTCGCTGGGCGTCCTCGACGCTGGCCCCGTAGCGGTAGTTGATCTGGGCCCATCCGGTCAGCCCCGGCTTGATCACGTGGCGCTCGTTATAAAAGCGAATCTTGGCGGCCAGCTCGTCGACGAACTCAGGTCGCTCCGGTCGCGGGCCCACCACGGACATCGTCCCCATCAGAACATTGACCAACTGCGGCAGCTCGTCGATGCGAAGCTTGCGCAGATAGCGTCCGACACGGGTCACACGCGGGTCGTTGATCGCCGCCCAGGCGTGGCCGTTCTTCTCCGAGCCGACCATCATAGTCCGGAACTTGTAGAGCCGGAAATGACGTCCCAGCAGGCCGACGCGCGTCTGGCTGTAGAAGACCGGCCCGGGACTGTCGAGCCTGATCAGCAGGACGATCAGCGGCCAGAAGGGCAGCGTCAGAATCAGCCCGACGCTCGCCAGGACAATGTCCATGGCCCGCTTCATGATGAGCTGGGCCTCGTGATAGTGTTTGAAGTCGGCAAAGAGGAACCAGTTCGGCTCGAGCAGGGCCGCGGGCACCTCGCTGAGCACGTCCTCGTAGAAAGTTGAGAGATTCGTCACCCGGCAGCCGATTTTGAGGCATCGCAGGGCCTTGTCCACGGTCCATGGGTTCTTCGACGCCACCCGGCCGACGACCACCTCATCCACCTGATTCTCCAGGCAAATTTGCTCGATTTCGTCCACTGTGCCCAGCACGGGGTGCTTGCCGATGGAGCGGCCAACTTCCAGTGCATCGGTGGTGACGTAGCCGACCAGTTGGTATCGCTTCGACAGGCCGTCCCCCTGGCAATCCGGGGACAACTGCGACTTGCGGTCGGTGCCGACGACCAGAAACTTGCGGCTGTACCGGTTGACGGCGGAGCAGACGATCAGGCGGAAGGTCGGTGCCAGGGCAAGGTAGCTGGCCATGGACAGGAGCATGACGCGGCGGCTGTAGATCGAATACATCAGAAAGTAGATGATGATGTAGGTGAGAGCCGCGGCGGTCGCCGCTGTCAGGAAAGAGCGGGCCAGAATGCGCGACCGGCGAATCAGCGTCTTCTGCTCGTAGAGTCCGAAGACCAATCCCGCAACGACCATGGCAGGTGCCTGGACGAGGCACATCTGCCACCAGGTGAAGGGGACCCAGCCGCCCGTCGGCGTCCAGACAAGCACGCGGTAAGCCAGATACAGGCCAAGGGACAGGATCGCCACATCGAAGGCGCTCCACAGCATCCAGGGCATTTCCAGGAGCGTGTTGCCGAACGCGCCGAACCAGTTGCGGCCGACCGGCAGCGCCGGCGTTTCCGGCCTGACCAGCCGGAGACGGGCTCGCATGGGCAGACTGCCTGGCAACAAACCAGGATCGATGAAGACGCTTTGCGTCGGGGAGTCCATAACCGTCGCCCCTGTTGATTCTTCCTGGGTCTTGTTGTTATCGGCGCGATCGGCGAGGGGTCTGAGCTATGATCGTATACGCTTGAATGATTCGCTGCGGGGCTTACGAAAGATGATTGCCACTCGAGCGAATGCCCGCTGAGATCCTTTTCGGTCGACGACCTTGGCCGGTCCGGCGGGTGGCACGGATGGCCTGCCCGCCAGTGCACGCGACCGATCCGCTGGAAATGGTGCTGAAACCGGCGGAACCGTTTGAATATCGGACGTTAGGCGGGCGGAAACGAGGGCCTGGCAAAGCCCGAAAACCGCGGGCGTTACCTTCAGTGAGGCAAGCAGATGCCGATAAAACTGAGAGACTTTATTGGACTGATTTCCCGCATGGACGGAGAGCAAGCGGCATGCGCCCCAGGCCTGGATACTCGTTGATCGTGGCGGTCATGTGTGTATGTGCCCTGGCTGTCGATGCTGGCTGCAGCAAGCAAAAAATGGCGGCGCCGGCGGCTTACTCGGGAGCGACGCTCTGTGGCGACAGTTTTGGCGTCACAGGCGCCTCGTGTCCGACCACCGGTTTCGTCATTCTGGAAAAGCAGAAGAGCAGGGGGCGATTCCCCTGCCGCCTGGCCGTGGCCACGCTGGTGCCCGATCCGAAGCAGCCGTTCGCGGACCCCTTGTCCACCGAGTGGGCGCTGGGGGCAATCAAGGATGAGGATTCAACGTACTGGACCAGCTTGTTCAACACCGTGTCGGATATCCAGGGCGTGACGATCATGGACCCGCTGAACATGGAGCAGCCGGAGGCGAACCTGGAGACGATCGCCGCGACGGCCGCGGAGATGAAGACCGGGCTGAGCGTGATCTTCGGGCCGTCATCGGCCGATCCGGGCAGCGCTTCCATCCTCGGCGTGATCNNGCATCGCCTGGGTGCAGGCCCTGGCCGGTCCCGCGGACGCGTACGACCCGCCGCCCGACCGGATGCTCGGCGACCAGCGGTATGAAGACGTGAACTACATCGCCATCCGCAAGTTCCAGCAGCAGGTCCGCCAGTGCATGCAGGAACTGCGCTCCCGTGACACCCCGGCCCCGGCCACCCAGCCGAGCCCCTGGAGCACCGGCCGCAGCATCCCTTCAAGGGACCGGCAGCTTCCACCCATCTACATCATCCCCAACCGGCCGATGGACTGGTGAGAGCATCGCCCGCCACGATCGGCAACAGACACAGCCAACGAACGTGCTTAATCAATGTGCGAGACCACGCAGGCGTGTTTGCCGGAGGGCGTGGGGGGGATGTGGTCGCGGCGGCTGAGGCGAATGGCAACGTCATCACCCACGCGGCGACGTAAGCCGAGAAGGATGGCCCGTTCCGAATTGTCGCTGAACCGGGCGTTGGGGACGACATCGACGTCGAGTTCGTCCAACGACCGCTGGGTGATGCGAAACTGGCGGATACCGTCGACCTCACGGAGCACATAAATCAGGGCAAGAGCGTGCATGCGGCGGATCTGGTCGCCGGCGCGGCAGACGATCTGATCGGTCAGGCGCCCGCGAACCTCGGCCAGGGCGGCCAGCGATACGCCACATTCGCAGTGGTCCCCCGAAGCCGGCCAGGCGCGGGCCAGGTCGCCGGTGCGATAGCGGATCAGCGGCATGGCATACGTTTCCAGGTGCGTAACCACCACCTCGCCGATTTCGCCCGCGGTAACGGGTCTGCCCTGCTCATCGAGCAGTTCGAGGATGACATTCTCCTGCGGCATGTGCAAACGGCCGGCCGGACAGCCGAGCGCCAACAAGCCGCCGTCACGGCAGCCGTACTCGATGACGACGGGAGCACCGAACGCCGAGGCGATCGCCTCGCNNAGGGTCGACCAGCACCTCGCCGGTCACGAAAACCGCTCGCAGACGCGGTGAACCCAGCGATCCTGGCGCCAGGCCCCTCGTGAGCGCATGTCGCGAGAGAAGTGCCAGGCTGCCGGCATATCCATACAGACACACGGGACGCACCGCACGGATGCGGCCGATGTACGTATCCATGGTCGTGTCGGTCATGTCGAAGGCGTTCAGGATGCACTGATTCAGCAGGGCATCGCGCCACCGACGCAGACGATCGTTGGCCGCCAGCTCAATCGGCGCGCCCCAGAGCAGAATCTCCGGGTCGCCCGGCTGCACGCCCCACCACTGCCGCGAACGCCAGCGAGCGGCCCCGTCGGCCGCCTGGCGGAACCGGTCGAAATAGAACTTGAGCGGCTCGCCGCTGGAGCCGCCGGTGTTGTAAAGCCGCGGTCCGCCACGCGGGCAACCGAACCAGGTCATTTCGTCGCGATGCTCGCGGACGTCGTCTCGTGACAACAGGGAGAGTGACCGAAGAACATCCAAGGCCAGTCGAGGATCGTTCGGATCAATGCCCGCCCGACGGATGCGCCGGCCGTGGTATGGGCAATGCTCGCTTGCGATCTGGAGCAGCCGGCGCAGCTTGCGTTCCTGAATCTCGCGGATCGCCTCCTGCGGCAGATGCTGCGTGCGGTTCAGGGCCGCGAGACGCGGCATGGTGTCGCGCTGACAAAGCCGCTCGGTGAGCGGCCAGAACACCTGTCTGGCGAGCCGGCGGTTCATGTCGCCGCCTCCATCATGACCGCCGAACGGTCGATGCCGTCCGACGACTGTTGACCCGCCGAAACCGCTCTCGCCGCCAGCACGCGATCGAATATCGCGTACACCTCCGCGGCGACCTGCGCCCAGGTCCGGGCTCCACCCCATGAGGCAATGCGAGCCCGATTCCACGGTCTGACAAGAGCGGATCGCAAGGCGCCGGCGAGAGCATCGAGATCGCCGTCGCGGACGATCATGCCGAGCTCAGCGGAACGGATCTGCTCGGGGTTGCCGCCGACGTCCGTGGCCACCACCGGGGTGCCGGCCGCAAGGGCCTCGGAAATTGCGTTGTTCCAGCCTTCAATCCGCGACGAGTTGACCACGACGTCCGCCGCGTTATACAGCAAGTTGAGCTGTTCGCTGATGACGGGGCCCACAAAACGGATACACGGCGTGCCCGCCTGACGATTGCACCGCTCCATCATCCCGAGAACCTTGCGGGCAAACCACCACTCACCGCGACGGCTGCCGACGAGCACCAGACGGACATCGCCCAGCCCTTCGCGCAAGGCCGGTAAGACGGCAACCAGTCGATCAAACCCTTTGAGCTGCTGCAAATGGCCGACGGCAAGAACGTATTTCGCCGTTTGATGCCAACCGAGTGCGACCCTGGCCCACTGCCGGTCGACGAGGCGATACACGTCCGGCCGTATGCCGTTGGAAAGAACGTCCACGCTCAGGTCGCCGCCGCCGACCTTGTGAACCCACCCGGCCAGGCTGCGGCTGACCGCAATGCGGGCATCGACACCGCGGAGCATGGCCGCGATCTGCATCCGGCGCAGCGCACGGCGAGAAAGCCGAACGATCTTCCCCCGCACTGTGACGGACACCAGAATTCCCAGCCTTCGACCGGCCAACCAGGCACCCACGCCGTCGGGATATACGAAATGAGCATCAATCAGGTCGACCGGCGGCAGGCCGGCCTGCTTCTGTTGTTCAAGAGCTCGCAACAGCGTCCTGGCGTACGCCACTCCGTCGGTCGCCCAGCCGATCATCGGAACGCTGACCAATCGCAGGTAGGTTGCCGGCAGTGGCTCATTCTGCGGACTGATGTGTTCGGATCGGCGAAGCAGCGGACACCACGGTTGCGGCGCAACCACCCTCACACTGACACCGGGGCAACGCGCAAGGGCTTCTGCCCGGCGCTGAATGAAGATGCCCTGATCCGGACGGGCGGGCGTGGGATAACATAACGTTGTGGTCAGGATGTTCACGCCGGTGCCCCCTCACAGACGACGACCTCGCGGGTTCGCACGGCGCCTTTTCTCGTGATGCGATCGCCTTGCCCGGCTTTCATCGTGCCGGACCCTCGGGCGTATTGCCGCGCCCACAGTTCCAGCGACAACAAAGCCCACAGAATGTGACCATTCGCGCTGATCCCCTTCAGGTGTCGGTCGATCAAGCCGCGGACCGCAGCCTGGTCAACCCACTGCCCGCAAACCGCTTCCCTGGAGGCCAGCAGTTCGCTTGCCATCGCCCGCAGCGGTCCCCGGAACCAGTCGTTGACCGGCACATCGAATCCTTTCTTGCGACGCTCGGCCACTTGCGGCCCCAGCCAGCGCCGGACCGTATCGCGGAGCACGACCTTGTCGCGCCGACCATCGAGTTTGAGCCGGACGGGCATGCGGGCAACCAACTCCACGAGGCGATAGTCCAGAAGCGGCGTGCGAACCTCAAGACCCACGGCCATGCTTGCCCGATCGACCTTCGTCAGAATGTCATCGACCATGAGCGTTTTCATGTCGACGTACAGCAGGCGATTCAGCAACGGCGATGAGCAGCGGGCGAACAGGTCGCGCCCGCGAGCAAACGGATCGTACCCGACCACGCGGCTCCGTGTTTCCGGACGCAACAGCAGATCCGGAAGCATTCCGGCCGCCAGAGACGTGCTTCGCAGATGTGCGGTGATATCGTCGCACGCCAGGTTGCGCAGCGTGGCCTTGGCCCGCAGCGGGCGGGGCAACCAGTCGGCCTTCGGGTAAAGCCGGCCGGCCACTCCGGCCGTGGACCGCCTCAACCAGCTTGGGCACATCGAGCGGATGGATGCTTCCGCCAGGTCAAACCGATAACGCCGGTAGCCGGCCAGCATCTCGTCGCCGCCGTCGCCGGACAGAGCGACGGTAACGCGCTGGCGCGTGATCTCCGAAAGCCGGAGCATCGGCACGGCGCACGAGTCGGCGAAAGGCTCGTCGAAATGGCGAGCCAGTCGCTCGACAGCACCCGCGGCGTCCGAGCACACCATGACTTCGCGGTGATCGGTATTCAGTCGTGTGGCTACCTCACGGGCTGCCTCCCGTTCGTCACAATAGGGTTCGTCGAACCCGACGGTGTGCGTCAGCACCGGATCTTTCGAGTGGCGGCACATAGCGGCAACGACAGCCGATGAGTCGACGCCGCCGCTGAGAAACGCTCCCAGCGGCACGTCTGACATCAGCCGGATGTTGACCGCATCCTCCAACAGCGCGGCAAAATCCTCCGTCCATCGCTGCCTGACTCGCTCGTCGGGCTTTCCGGAATCGGCATCCCCGAATGGAATATCCCACCAGCGACGAACCAAAGTGCCGGAGGCGGTGCAGACAGCCATACAGCCCGGTTCCAGCTTGCGCACGCCGCTGAAACTCGTTCTGGGGGCCGGCACGTGGCCGAATGTGAGGTAATCCGCCAATGCCAGAGGATTGACTCTTTGTTCGAGGTCGCCGCAAGCCAGCACGGCCTTCAGTTCCGACGCGAATGCGACGCGGCACCCGTCGTCGGTCCAGTAGAGAGGCTTGACCCCGAGCCGATCGCGGACCAGCACCAGCCGACGCGAGCGAGAGTCCCAGATGGCAATCGCGAACATGCCGTTGAGCTGCTCGGCGAATGAGTCGCCGTGGTCCTCATAGAGGTGCGCGAGTACCTCGGTGTCGCAATGCGTTCGCAGGATGTGGCCGCGATCGCGCAGCCGCTGGGCCAGCTCCTGGTGGTTGTAGATCTCGCCGTTGAAGACGACCTGGATGGTTCCGTCCTCGTTGGACATCGGCTGTCGCCCGTCCGCCAGGTCGATAATGCTCAGCCGAGCATGCCCGAGGCTGGCATGGCTGTCTGCGTACGCGCCCATTTCGTCCGGCCCACGATGGCGCAGCAGTGCCGCCATGTCGCGACCCACGGACGTCTCATGGGGACGCAGTCCGGCGAATCGCACCAGGCCGGCTATGCCGCACATTCGGAATCCTCCGGCGCCTTTGCCAGGCGTTGGTTCTGGGGCGATGTCAGCGAATGATAAATCATCGAATACTGTCTGGCGCAAGCTTCCAGGTCATGTCGCTCCATGACGACGGCTCTCGCCCTCCGGCCAAACTGCGTGCGCTTATGGTCATCGTCGAGTGCTGCCGTGAGCGACTGGGCCAGCAGGTCGGCCCGGTCCGGCGGCACCAGCCAGCCCGTACCGTCGGTCTCCACCAGCTCCCTGTTCCCGCCAACGTCGGTGACCGCCGCCGCCAGGCCGCTGGCCATGGCTTCGAGAAGGGCCATGCTGCATGCCTCGTAGCGGCTTGACAAAACGAACAGATCGGCCGTCCGTAGCAACGCCGGCACGTCATCACGGCTGCCCGGGAACAGGACCGAGTTTCCACACCCCAGGTTCTCCGCCAGTTGTTGCAGGTCGTCGCGCAAGGGGCCGTCGCCGACGACCAGCAGGCGCGCGTCGAGTTGTTGTGTCACCAATTGCCGCCAGGCATCGAGGAGCACATCGACCGCTTTGACCGGCACCAGGTTGGCCACGCAGATGGCCAGCTTCGAGGCATCCGGGATTCCCAGTTTCCGGCGGACGCGCAGGCATTCGTCGGCGTCATCGGCCGGGTGGAAGCGGTTGACATCAACGCCGTTGGGGATGGTGATCATCTTGGCCGCCGGGAAATGCCAATCCTTGATCATCCGATCGGCCGCCTCGCGCGAAACCGAAATCACCGTGGCCGCCCTGCGCGCAGCCCAGCGATTCAGCCAGCGGCGGATTCGACCGGCCGGGACCGTGTCGATCCGCCCGTGAAACACGAGGGCGAGTTGAGTCGAACGCGAACGGCCAACCGCTCGGGCTGCATCCACCCAGGCCCCCGTGCTGAGCGCCTCGACCACGTCAGGCTCGAAATCGCGAATCACCCGCCGTATTCGTTTCCAACAGCTCCAGTCTCGCGTCTTTCGCCGCCCTAGTACCCAGGTGGTCGCCAACGANNGGTCGTCGGCCGATCTCAGAATACAAACACCGTGGGTCACGCGGCAGCTTTCGCCCGCCCCGCCGACCGGCGTCGAAGCTCGCATCAACTCGAGCAGGCAGCGCTCCATTCCGCCGCCGTACAGCGACGGAATCACGTGCAGCACGCGTATGCGCCGCAGGCTGCCCGGACTGCGAACATCCGCCTGCCGCGCCGGATTCATCGAAGGCACCACTGCCGTCATGCCGGTTGCCCTCCCATGGCCAGGCCGGGTTGAACCTGGTCGCCTTGACGCATCCAGTCTTCGAGCAACATGAGAACGGTCGCCTCCTCTCGGACCTCTTCGCGAATCTCGTTTTCAACGGCACGCTTCAGACAAACGGGCAGGATCACCATCCACCAGAAGCCCTCGGTGTAGAAGCGGCTGGTAAACATACCCCCGACCAGATAGACCAGCAGGGCCATTCGATTGGCGAAAACCATCATCTCAAACATCGCCGGGTCGGACAGATACCGGCGCGCCCGTCGCCTCAGGCGCGACAGCGTGCCCCAGGACATGATCAGGGTCAGCAGAAAACAGGCCAGTCCGAGGACCCCGGTCTCGGCGGCGCAGAGAATGAATGAGTTGTGGGCATCGCGGGCGATCATGTTCACCGACTCGGTGGCCGGGTTTCCGTAGAGCATCCGCAATTCGGGCGTGGTGTAGCGGTTGGTCATGCGTTGGAACTGTCCGACGCCGACGCCGAACGGGTGGTCCTTGATCATCTCCCACGCCGACGCCCAGATCAGCAGCCGGGCGGCTGAAGACACCTCGCGATCCTGGTGCGAGCTGACGATGGTCTTCATGCGCCCCCAGAACCACGGATCGCTGAGCTTGACGCCGCCGAGAAGACCAAACACCAGCATGTAGACCGCCCAACCGCGATAGCGACGAGGCACGTACCAGATGGCGGTGGCACAGGCGACCAAGCCGGCCATGAACGCCGATCGCGCGCGACACAACAGGATCGCGTTAACGCTGTAGCAGGCGGCCAGGAAGGCCAATACGCGGAAGCGCCAGTATTTCTGCCACAGAACAACCGCCACAAACGGCAGCAAGGCCAGCAGGTGAATCCCCAACCCGGTCGATTCGCGGAAATCAGGCCCGCCGATGCCGTCCAGGCGGTTGTGCATGAACGCGCTATGCGGTGCATTCTTGGCCTCGTAGCCGAGGTACAGGGACATCGCCGTGAACACGATCAACAGCAGCCAGACGTGCCGTCGGGTCACCACGACGTGGCTCATCATGAAGGCGAACAGAAACACCTTCCACATCTTGTCGATCGCGAAATTAGTGCGCTCGTTCCAGGCGACGCCGGTGACTCCCGACAGGAGCATGGTCAGGAACATCAACAGCATCCCCCATTCCACGGGATGCACCGTCTGTCGCCCGTAGCGCAGGCGGTTGAGATTGACGATCGTCCCGACCGCCAGGCATGCGGCGATGAAGTATGCGTAGCGAATGCCCAGCGGCTCAAGGTGCTGGCCCCACCAGGTCTCCTGCGGATAGACGTTGTACAGGACGATGTAGCACAGCACCCCGGCGATCGGCACCACGAAGGAGGCACCGGCGCTGCCGAAGAAGTAAAGCAAAAAGACGATGCTACGGATGGGCACGGGGCAGCGCCTCCCTGTCTTCGGCGTCATGCAGGCTGCCGGTCACACCCTGCTTCCAGTCATTTCCGTCCGAGTCCGTGGGTGCCATCGTGTCTCCGCGAAGAACGTCAAGAAAGTCCGCCGCGATGCGTGTCCACGAAAAGCGGGCCTGTACCATGTCGAGTCCCGCCGATCCGATTCGCCGGGCCCTGGGGGCGTCCACCAGCAGGCCGAACAACTCCGCGGCAATTGGCTCGGGCTCGTCGGCCGTGACGATGCCGACGTCCTCGCCCGTTGGCAAGCCGCCGGCGGCCACTGAAGTTGCCACGACCGGGCAACCGGCCGCACACGCCTCCAGGATCTTGTTCTTGATGCCCGAGCCGCCGAGCATCGGCGCAACGGCGACCTGCGCACGTTCGAGCCAGTCCCGGATGCTCGGCACCTGCCCGGTGACCGTCACGTTCGGCAAGTCGGCCAGTCTGCGCACGGCCGGGGTGGGATCCGCTCCCACGATGGCCAGCGTCGGCGCCTGGGAATGACGTCGGCCTCCCAAACCGCAGCGATACGATGCCAATACGAGAGGCCAGACCTTGCAGGCCATGAAACGCGCGGCGGCCTCATTTGCCGGAAAGCTCATTCGGCCGGTGAAAACCACGAGCGGTTCGCGAGGCCATCGCCCGGCAGCCGTCGCGTCGGCTTCCACGCCATTGGGAACCACCATGACCGGTCGTCCCGAAACCCGTGCGAGGCGGGCGGCATCCCCGGGGGCAACGGCGATCAGCCCGTCGAATCGCCGCAGAGCACGACGGCGGACGATCTGGATAGCCACGGCAGCTTTCACGCCGACCAGCGATCGGCGATAAGCCCGAGCCGCGCTGCCGCGCAGCAGCCACGGGTCATCGATCAAATCACAGACGATTCGAGGCCGCCGGCTTTCACCCCGCACCTTTGCAGCCGCCATCAGGCAGGCCACCGAGGGCATGTCAAAACCCACCACCGCATCCGCCGAGACGGCCAGGCGGCCAATCGCACCCACAAGCCCCGCGTGATAACCCACGAATGCCAGCGCTCGACGAACCAGGAAAGACTCGGAGTCAATCGCCGAACTGCCTGGACCGTTCGAGCTCGCTCCGCTGACCGCCTGCACCTCCACGCCGCCCATGACCTGCCGGGCGGCGGCCGCAACGAGTTCATCGGGCGCGATGCAGAGAACTTCGCAGTGCCGCTGCAACGCGGGCAGCAGGTGTGCGATACGGAGGTTCCGGCCATGGGCCAGGTTTGAAATGTCGAACGGTAGCGGAACCAGCAGCCTCATGCACAGTCCTCCGCGGTCATACTCACAAAAGGTGATTCATTCATCCCCGGCCAGCACAAGCTGGACCGCTCTCGGGCAGTGCCGCGCAGCGCCCGCAGCGTCCGCTCCAGCGTGAGGGCGATGCTGAAGCGCCGTAGGACGGACTCACGCCCGTTGTTGCCCATCCGTTCGCGGCCTGCGGCATCTACCGCCAGTGCGGTGAGCGCGTGGGTCATTTCGGCCGGCTCGAATCCGGCAAGCTGCCATCCGTTTTGCAGGTGGATGATCTGCCGACGCGCGCCAGAAGTCGGCGTGGCGATCACCGCTCGCCGACAAGCCATGGCCTCGGCCAGAGCCAGACCGAACGACTCAGTGCGACTGCACAACACAAACGCATCCAGTGCGCTGTAAAAAGCAGGCATATCCTCGACGAACGACACGAATCGAATCGCGTCGACCAGGCCGCGATCCGCGGCCAGCCTGGTCAGCGAGTCGTGCTCGCTCCCCCGGCCGGCAATGACCAGAAGGAGCGACAACCCCTGCCGCCGGGCAATGGACGCGGCCTCGATCAGCAGATCGATACCCTTTTCGCGTGACAGTCTTCCGGCCGTGCCGACGACGAACGGACGAGGCGAGACGTTGTCGATGCCCCACTCACGATGCCATCTCCTGCGCCCGGTCGCATCGAACTCAAAGCGATCGCAATCGACGCCGTGCGGGATCGCGAGCACCTTGTCGCGACAAACGCCCTGCCAGCGGACGATTCGCTCGCGGTCTTCGGCGTTGAGCGTAACGACGGCCGTCGCCGCCGCGCCCGCCAGCCTGTGCCTGAGCACTTGCGGCAGCCGCCAGCAGTGGAGGCCCTCGATCCGTCCGCCGAACCACTTGGCTGCCAAGCGACGGTGGTCACAGCCGTCAACCATCTGGTGGACCCAGACCGCCGGAACAGACGTCCGTTTTGCCAGCCATGGCAGAACCCAGAAACGCGGCCGGCCACAGGCGTTGATGATCACGCCGTCGGGACGCTCGTGGCGAAGTATGGAGGCGAACTCACGGGTCAGTCCCCGCAAACTGCGGGTGCGAGACCGGGGAACGATGTCGAGCCGAATGCCGCTCTCGCGAGCAACGTCAAACACCGCTTCGTCGCAGTCCGGCCCGGGCAGCCAGCAAATCGAGGCGTCCAGCCCGCGCCGTCTCGCCGCCAGGGCCATCGCGACCATGTATCGCTCCGCACCTCCGAAGTGTGGGGCGTCGCTGACGAACATGAGTTGACGAATCATCCGCCTCATGCGGTTTTGCTCTTCGCGACCGACATCTCGCCGGACCGGTTTCCGAGCCACGGACCAACGCTGCAACGAGCGCGCAGAGAGCGCCCGGCGCATCGGAACACCATGCGATAAATATCGGTCTTTGCTTATCGCAGTTGAGGTGATATTGAGACGTTGAGCGGGTCCGCGCTCGATGCGGAAACGCCGCTTGAGGTCGCTTGCACCCGGGTATTATCGGCCGTGTCCGCGGCCCCGATCTCGATATCGGACCTACCGATGGCATGTGCCACAGGCGAGGCTTTTTCGTCCACGGCGACGTCCAGACAGGCGGCAAAATCCTTCGCGACGCAGGCCCGGTCATAACGGTCAACCGCGGTCCAATTTCGCGTCCATTCGAGCCGTCCGGAGAAATGGTCGGTGATGATCCGTTCCATGGCCGCCGCCACCTGCGGTGCGCCCTCGAAAGCAGTCACGGTCGATGCGCCGGCCTCGCGGACGATGCGGGCGGTATCGCCATTCGTCGGCACGAGTGCCAGCAGATGCGTCGGCAGAGCCAGCAGTTCGAAAGTCTTTCCCGGAATGCTTGTTTCGCCGTGCCGGCACTGGGGTACGACAACGATGGCGCATGCGGCGCCGGCGGTCATTCGCACGGCCGCCGCGTGGCTCAGGTATCCCGCCAGACTCAGCCAACGCGGGTGGTTCTCGTGCCATCGCCGCCGCTGATCGGCATCGAGGGTTCCGGAAATCACCAGACGCACCCGGTTCGCCCACTCCGGATGACGGTCAAGCACGGACTGCAGCGGCGTCACGATGCGGCTGACTTCGCGGCGCCCGTAAAAGGCCCCTGCGGCCACGAAGACACACTCTTCTCTGTTGTCCGGTGTGATATCAAGGGCTGCCGCCAGATCGTCACGGTCGAAGCCGTTGGTGACGCAGCAGATCGACTCGGGCCTGCGGTCTGTGAATCGTCGTCGGTACTCGTTGGCCAGCGAAGGGCAAGTGGTGATCA
>MTKZ01009493.1_pt1 | contig 29826 bp, 29 predicted proteins | sample 1042781 | NCBI WGS metagenome assembly MTKZ01 (sample SAMN06212207, study PRJNA360539) | anaerobic digester metagenome | biome: Wastewater treatment plant; material: sludge; isolation source: anaerobic digester fed with sludge from wastewater treatment plant | place: Denmark: WWTP Viborg ... | reverse complement strand
CCTTGCCGGGCGAGTAGAGGACTTTCACCTCCAAGTAAGTGCGCCCTGCCGGGCGCACAACGAAAAGGGCCGGCAGATTTCTGCCGGCCCTTTTTTTTGCGCCATTCGCGGCGGCATGGAACGGAAACTGCCGACCGATCGGGCACGTCTTCGATGCCCCGGTCGCCCGGCGCCGCGCGATCGGAACGCTTTCCGCAAACGGTGTGAATGTTCGCCGGGCCCTGCCGTTTGATAAAGCCCCCTGTCCGCTATCCGGCGGACAGGTATGCGTGGATCGCCCGTGCGGCCTGCTTGCCCGCGCCCATGGCGAGGATCACCGTGGCGGATCCCGTCACGATGTCGCCGCCGGCAAAGACGCCCGGACGGGTTGTCTCCCCCGATTCCCCCCGGGTGATGATGTAGCCGCGGCGGTTCGTTTCCAGCCCGGGCGTCGTCGCCGGGACGATCGGGTTGGCCATCGTTCCCACCGCCACGACGACGGTGTCCACATCGATCACGAATTCGGACCCGGGCACGGGCACCGGGCTGCGCCGCCCGGAGTCGTCGGGCTCGCCAAGCTCCATACGAATGCACCGCACGCCCATGACCCAGCCTTCCCGGTTCCCGATGTAAGCGACCGGGTTGGTCAGCAGGCGGAACTGAACGCCCTCCTCCCGGGCATGGTGAACTTCCTCCTTCCGGGCGGGCATCTCCACTTCCGTACGGCGGTATAGGATGTAGGCGTTCTCCGCCCCCAGCCGGAGCGCGGTGCGCACCGAGTCCATCGCCACGTTGCCGCCGCCGATGACGGCAACGTTTCTGCCGCGGACAATGGGCGTGTCGTACTCGGGGAAAAGATAGGCCTTCATGAGGTTGGAGCGCGTCAGGTACTCATTGGCCGAGTAGATGCCGCTCAGATTCTCCCCGGGAATGTTCATGAAAACCGGGGCGCCGGCGCCGACGGCGATGTAGACGGCGCTGAAGCCCTCGGCAAAGAGATCGTCCACGGTCGCGATCCGGCCGATGACGGCGTTGGTCTCGATCTTCACCCCCAGCCGCTGCAGGTAGTCCACCTCCGCCTCGACGATCGCCTTGGGAAGGCGAAATTCGGGAATGCCGTACACCAGCACGCCCCCGGCCCTGTGAAGGCCCTCGAAGACCGTCACTTCATAACCCAGCTTGACCAGGTCTCCGGCGATGGTCAGGCCCGAAGGCCCGGCGCCGACGACGGCGATTTTCTTTCCGTTTGACGGCGCGGGCGCCGGGACGCTCGTCTCGCCCGACATCCGTTCATAATCCGCGGCAAATCGTTCCAGCCTTCCGATCGCCACGGGATCGCCTTTCTTGCCGAGGATGCAGACCTGCTCGCACTGCTCCTCCTGCGGACAGACACGGCCGCAGACGGCCGGGAGGCTGTTGGTCTCCTTCAGGATGCGGGCGGCCTCCAGGAATCTTCTTTCGGCGATCGCATGAATAAACTCGGGAATGCGCACTTCGACCGGGCAGCCGGCGATGCAGCCGGGTTTCTTGCACTGGATGCAGCGGTTCGCCTCCGCCACGGCCGTCTCTTCCGAAAATCCGAGGGGAACCTCCTCGAAATTCCGCACCCGGACGGCCGGATCCTGCTCCGGCATCGCCTGGCGGGGGACCTTTTCCTTCTTCGGCTTTCTTTCCTCAGTTTCCATGGCATCCGCACCGGTGCCGTTCATAGGCTGCCCCTTCCTGTTCGCGATACATGCGCAGCCGGCTCGCCAGGAGATCGAAATCCACCTGGTGGCCGTCGAATTCCGGGCCGTCGACGCAGGTGAACTTCGTTTTCCCGCCGACGGAGACCCGGCAGGCGCCGCACATGCCCGTCGCGTCCACCATGATCGGATTCAGGCTGACGATGGTCCTGATCCCGTGGGGCCGGGTCAGGTCGGCGATGACCTTCATCATGGGGACCGGACCGATGGCAAAAACCTCGTCGATCCGCTCGCCCGCATCGATCAGGTCCTGCAGGACCGTGCTGACGAAGCCGTGAAAGCCGTAGCTGCCGTCGTCCGTGGCGACGATGAGCCGGTCGCTGACCCCTTTCATCTCCTCCTCCAGGATGAGCAGCGCCTTCGTCCGGGCGCCGATGATGGAAATGACCCGGTTGCCCGCCTGCTTCAGCGCCGCCGCCAGGGGATAGACGACCCCGACCCCCACGCCGCCGCCGATGCAGACCACCTGGCCGACCCGGTGAATGTCCGTGGGGTTGCCCAGAGGTCCCTGCACGTCTCGAAAGGCGTCGCCCGCCTTCATGGCGGACATGGCCGACGTCGTCTTGCCGACGACCTGGAAGATGATGGTGATCGTCCCCTGCCCGGGATCGGAATCCACGATCGTCAGGGGGATCCGCTCCCCCTTCTCATCCATGATCAAAACAACGAACTGTCCCGCCTTCCGCTTGCGGGCGATAGCGGGGGCCTCCAGAACCATCCGGACGACGTTCTCCGACAGATCGGTCTTCTCAACAATTCGATTCAAGCTGTCTGCTCCTGATTGATTCAGATGTTCCGTTCATCCCGCGCACGAAAAAATGAGGGAGCCGGATGGCTCCCCTTCGTCATGGCTGGTTATCGGTCCCGCTCCGCCGGATCTGCAAATCAGGGAGACGAGGCCGGCTCGGCCGCACACCGCGACGTCGCAGGTTGAAAGGCGGCAAGGCGCGGATGCTTCCGCCAATGCGCTAATATTCCTTGGTCAGCTTGTCCAGCTCCGCCAGGGAAAAGACCGGTCCGTCCTTGCACACGTACTTGCTGCCCACGTTGCAGCGCCCGCACTTGCCGATGCCGCATTTCATCCGCATCTCCAGCGACGTGATGATGTTCTCCTTCGAGAAACCCAGGTCGAAGAAGACCGGCAGGGTGAACCGGATCATGATGGGCGGGCCGCAGATCACCGTCACCGCGTTTTCCGAGCTGGGCGCGACCTCCTTGCAGACCGTGGGGACAAACCCCTCCCGGCCCGTCCAGCCCGCATCGCCCTTGTCGACAGTCACATTCAGATTGATGTCGGAGCGCTTGCCCCACACCTCCAGTTCGTCCTTGTAAATCAGAAGCCCCGGGTTCCTGGCGCCGTAGATGACCGTGATGTTGCCGAAGCGGGAACGGTTGGATTCGTGAATCATGTAGTTCAGCAGGGACCGCAGCGTCGTGAAGGCGAAGCCGCCGCCCACGATCACGATGTTTTTGCCCTGCAGGTATTCGATGGGCCAGGAATTCCCGAGGGGGCCGCGGACACCCATGAGGGTTCCCGGCTCCATGTCATGCAGGGCGCTCGTTACCACGCCGGCCCGCTGTACGGTGAACTCGATGTAGCCGGGCTGCGTCGGCGAGGAGGCGATCCCGATGGGCGACTCCCCTTTGCCGAAAATGGAAAGCTCGCCGAACTGTCCGGGGATATACTTGAATTTTCCCTCATCCTCCTGGTTGACGAACCGGAGACGGAAGGTCTTGATGTCCTTCGTGTCCACTTCCGTGATGATTTTTTCAACGACGACCGGATACGGTATGTATGGATTCTGCATGACCACTCCCGACTCTATAATTTCGAAATGTCTTCCACGATCTTTCTGATGTCGATGTTCACGGGGCAATACATGACGCACCGGCCGCACCCCACGCAGGCGATGGCGTTGAAGTTGTCCACATAGTACTTGAACTTGTGCATGGCCCGCTGACGCCAGCGCTCCTTCTGGGAAGGCCGGGGGTTGTGGCCGGACGTTTCCTTGGTGAAAAGCCAAAACATGCAGGAATCCCAGTTCCGCAGGCGGATTCCGTCCTTTCCCTTGACCTCGTCGCTGATGTCGAAGCAGTGGCAGGTCGGGCAAAGGAAGGTGCAGGTCCCGCAGCCGAGGCATTTCTGGTGGATGGTGTTCCAGAAGGGATGCTCGAAGCTGACATCCAGGATCGGTTTGATCGCCTTCGCCGGAATATGGGACTGGATTTCCTGCGCGGCCTTCGCGGCGATCTCCTTTTTCGCGGCCAGCGTCTTGTCGTCCGCCTGGGGGGCGTCGGCAAAATAGGCCAGCAGTTTTTCGCCCTTGGCCGTGATGAATTCGGCCAGATAGCCCTCCGGCCCGATTTCCGTCAGCAGGATGTCCGCGCCCTCCGATGCTGTGGGGCTTCCGTCGACGGAGGTGCAGAAGCAGGTCGTGTAGGGCGGATGGACGCAGGCCAGGGAGATGACGGTCGTTTTCTCCCGTCTGTCGATATAGAAGGGATCCCGGTACTTCTCCTGATCGAAAAGCATGTCCAGAAGGACATAGCTGTGGGCGTCGCAGGGCCGGACGCCGAAGAGGACCGCTTCCTTCGCGCCCTCGGCCGGACTGTCAAAGACCATGCCCTTTTCCGTCCGGGTGTATTTCATCATGCGTTCCGTATGGGGAAAGAAGAAGTTCTTCGGGGCGTTTTTCGAGTTCGCAAAATCGATCAGGGGCGCCTGGCCCTTGTCCAGTTGCTTGAAGAGCACATTGTCTTCCACTTTCACCGGAGCGAAAACAGGCAGGTTTTCGGCGATCTTCCCGATGATGCCGGCCAGCTTTTCCTTCTTGATTAACCTCGTTTCCATGTTCTCCCTATGACCCCTCATCCAATCAGTGTTAGGCTCTTCATCAGCGGCCGCGGATCGACGTGATGCAGCTTGAACCAGCCTTCCGGACCCGGCAGCCCCAGCGCCAGGGCGATCAGCTCGGTGAAGTAAAAAACGGGAAGCCGCACGGAATCGCTTGCCCGCAAGTCCAGATTGGCCATGCACACCGGGCATGCCGTGACGACGCAGTTGGCGCCGGCTTCACGGGCCATGGTCATCAGCTTGTCGACCATCTTGCCCACGATGTCCGTCCGGCTGATCGTCAGCGACCCGCCGCAGCAGTCCGTCTTGTAGGACCACATCCTGGCCTCGGCCCCCAGGGTGTTCAGGATCCGATCCAGAAGCACCGGGTTTTCGTAGTCGTCGAAGTTGCAGACCTCGGGCGGCCGGAGCAGGAGGCAGCCGTAGTAGGACACCGGCTTGAGCCCCGTCAGCCTCTTTTTCACCATGCCTTCCAGCCTGTCGAGGCCGATTTCCTTGCAAATGATGTCGATGGGATTCCGAATGGAGATCGCGCCCTCGTACTTGCCGCCGACGATCTCCTCGATCTCGCGCTTCAGGGACGGGTCGGCCTTGAGGTGATGCTCCGCCGTCTTGAAGCGGTTGAAGCAGGCCGCACAGGGAACCATCACATCCATGGCATCCTTTTCCGCCGCTGCCAGGTTTCGGGCCGGCAGGGCCACGGACAGCTTGAAATTGGTGCTGTGGGCAGAGGTGGCCCCGCAGCAGGACCAGTCATCCACTTCCTTCAGCTCGATCCCCAGCGCGCGGCTGACCGTCCTGACCGACTGGTCGTACTCTTTGGCCGTGCCGTGGAGGGAGCATCCCGGATAATATGAAACTTTCAACGATAGCCTCCTTCGTGTCTGTTCGCGACGCTATGCCTGCTTCGTCTTCTCGAAAATCTTGCGGACGGCGCCGATGTTTTTGGTTCGGGGCGAGACCAGCGCCAGCTTGCCCTTCATGAACATGTCGATGCCCATTGCCATGTCGGAAAAGAGATCTCCCGATTTGAGCTTGTACTGCACCATCATGGTGGGCTCGTTGATCCGGCCGCCCATGCGAATGTTGGACAGGAAGGCCTCGTGAAACTTCAGGATGTTCTTTTCCTTCGCGGCCACGCCGGACTCGATGGCCATCTGCCGGAGCGCATCCATCATTCGGGCGATGTCCACCTCGTTGGGGCACCGCGTGATGCATGTCTCGCAGGAGGCGCAGAGCCAGATGGTGGCGCTGTTCAGGACCTCGTTCCGGCGGCCCATCTGGATCATCTTGATGACCTTGTTGGGGTTGTATTCCATGGCAAAGGCCAGGGGACAACCGGCCGTGCACTTCCGGCAGTGGTAGCACCGCTGGAGAGGCACCCCGTTGATCTTCTCGTTCACTTGCTCTAAAAAGGTCTGCATATTCACTCCTAATGACTGCCCCCGCCGGGATGATAGATGAAGTCCTCCTTGTCGTTCTCCTTGAAGGTGCTGAGCGGCGCCGGGACGTCCAGTGAGGCGCCGGCCCGGTGTTCGAAGAACTCGAAGGCGTCCTTGTCCAGCTTCTTGAGGAACTTGCGCAGGTCCACGCCCATCGGGCAGACGCTGATGCAGGAACCGCAGTCCACGCATCGGCCCACCATGTGGTACATCCGCATGAGCTGGAACATCTGGGTGTCCGACCGGTCCTCACCGATCCCGACCCACTGCGGCTGGCTCTGCTCGGCAAAGCAGATCCGGCAGTAGCAGGAGGGGCATGCGTTCCGGCAGGCGGCACAGCGGATGCACTTCTCCATCTCCTTGGTGAAGTAGGCCCAGCGCTCCTCGATGGGAAGCTTTTCGAACGCCTCCACCTCGGCATATTCCGAAGCGGCATCCATCGCCGGCGCCGGATCGCCCGCCATGACATCGGAAATCACGGGATTGTTGAAGCGGCAGGTCAGACAGTTGTCGGCCAGCACATCCTTCAGGGCGAACTTCTTCTCGCCCGAGGCCGTCCGGACGGTCAGGTGGTCCCCGTCCACGGCGCCATCCAGAATTTCCTCGCCGTTCAGCAGGACAGCCAGCTTCTTCCGGTCCACGTAACCGGTGCAGGGGACGCCCAGGATCACGACCTCGCTCCGGTCGTACTGCTTTTCCACGAGGTGAATCACGATGGAGCGCGAGGTGCATCCCCGCGCCACGATCCCGAAGGCTTTCTTGATCCGGGCCTCCGGCTTGACCCGCTTCTGCGACTCCCGGTGCTGCATCACCAGGTCGTGGACGAACTTCGCCAGGTTCTGCGTGCAGAACCGGTTCCAGACCAGTTTTTCCGCGTCGTCGGGGTTCGTGATAAAGCAGGGGGTGGCGGTCAGCGGCAGGGTCCCTTTTTCATACCCGACAACGACATCCACCTGTTTCTCGATGAGCAGCTTCCTGGCTTCTTCCCGAAGTTTCTTTTCGATATTTTCCACAGTTCCCGATTCCTCGTTCCTTGATTTTTCCTAAATCCTCTTGACCAGCTTATTGGCCGGCCCCATTTCCCGGACCGCCTGCGTGACCCCCTTGATGACCTGGGCGAACCGGTCTCCTTCGGATGCCGAAATCCAGGTGAATATGGTTCGGTCGCCTTCCACCCCGATGTAGTTCAGGAAACTTTTTAACGTCGCAAACTTGCGGCGCGCCACTAAGTTTCCAGACAGATAGTGGCATTCACCCGGGTGTCACCCGGACACCAGAACGCCGTCGGCGCCTTCCTGAAGGGCCTTCATGACATAAAAGGGATTGATCCTGCCCGTGCAGGGGACCCGGATGATCCGGACGTTGGGCGGATACTGAATCCTGCTGATCCCCGCCAGATCGGCCCCGGCATAGGTGCACCAGTTGCAGACAATGGCGGCGATTTTCGGCTCCCAGCCCTCTTTTGCTTGATTTTCAGCCATACCTTCTCCTTCCAGCGGCAATGCGGCCTTGTCAGCCGTTCACTTCAGTTCATATTGAATATCTGAGCCAGCACTTCCTCGTTGTTGAAGCCGTTCAGGTCCACGGCGTTCATGCGGCAGGAGGCCGTGCACACGCCGCATCCCTTGCAGAGCACCGCGTTGACGACGGCGCAGCCCTCGTTGAAATCCACCGAAATGGCGCTGAAGGGGCAGTTGATTTCGCAGAGCCCGCAGGCCATGCACCGCTCCTTGTTGACGTAGGCGGTTTTGCCCTCCGCCTCGATGTAATCTTTGGTCAGGATCGTGCAGGCGCGGGATACCGCCGCATAGGCCTGCGTGATCGCCTCCTCGCTGAGCTTCGGCGCGTGGGCCATGCCGCACATGAAGACGCCGTCCGTTTGAAAATCGACGGGACGCAGCTTCACGTGGGCCTCGAGGAAGAAACCGTCCTGGTTGGTGGGCACCTTGAGCATCTTGCCGATGTCCTCGTTGCCGGGATTGGGGACGGTCCCGACGCTGAGGGCCAGCAGATCGGTCTTGAGCTCCACCCTCTCGTTCAGGATCGGGTCGAAAACCGTCACGGCGATCTGCTTTCCGTCCTGGCGGACCTCCGGCTTCCGGTCCTCATCGTAGCGGATGAACTTGACGTCCAGCTCGCGGGCCTTCTTGTAGTAATCCTCCTTGAGGCCGAAGGTCCGGATATCCCGGTAGAGGATCGTGATGTCCTTCGCGGGGTCGGCCTCCTTCAGCTTCAGGGCGTTCTTGATCGCCTCGGAGCAGCAGTAGCGGCTGCAGTACGGGCGCTCCTGGTTCCGCGACCCGACGCACTGGATCATGACGACGCTCCTGGCCGCCGCCGCTTTGGCGTCTTTCCCGGCGATCAGATTCTCCAGTTCGCGCTGCGTGACGACCTGCTCCGACTGCCCCTGCAGATACTCTTTGTTCTCCAGTTCGTAGGCGCCGGTGGCCACCAGGACGACACCGTGCTCGAACTGGGTTTCCCCTTCTTTTTTCTGCTCGATCGTTGTCTTGTAATTGCCGATGAAGCCCTCGATCTTCCTGATGTTCGCGCCGGTGTAGACATGAATGAGCTGGCTGTCCTTGACCTTCTGCAGCAGGCCGGCCAGATTTTTTTTCGTGTCCAGCCCCTCCAGGGTGTAGTGGATGTGGCGGTAATTGCCGCCCAGCTCGAACTCCCGCTCCACGATGTGGGACTCGAATCCCTGATCGGCGAGTGCCAGCGCCGCGGTGATGCCGGCCAGCCCGCCGCCGATGATCAGCACGGCATGGTTGACGCTGAGCTGCCCCGGCTTCAGGGGCTTCAGGTACTGGGCCTTGGCGATCGCCATGCGCATCAGGTCCTTGGCCTTTTCCGTCGCCGCGTCCGGTTCGTGCATGTGGACCCAGGAGTTCTGGTCGCGGATGTTGGCCATCTCGAAGAGATAGCGGTTCAGGCCTGCTTTCTCGCAGTTTTCCTGGAAGAGCCCCTCGTGGGTCCGAGGCGAGCAGGAGCCGACGACCACGCGGGTCAGGTTTTGCTCCTTGATCACCTCGCCCATTTTCACGGCCGTGTCCTGGGAGCAGGTGAAGAGGTTGTCCGTCACATACACCACGTTGGGGAGGGTCTTGCAGTACTCGACCACCTCGGGAACCCGGACGACGCCGCCGATGTTGATGCCGCAATGGCAGACAAAAACGCCCGTCCGCGGGCCGATGCCCCGAATGTCGTTTTCCAGCGGCAGTTCCTCCTCGCAGGTCATGGTTCCCCGCCGCGAGGCCAGCAGCCCCTGGGCGCAGGCGGCCGCGCCGCTCGCCTCCATGACCGTTTCCGGAATGTCCTTGGGGCCGCCGAAGGCGCCGCAGACGAAGACGCCCGGCCGGCTGGTCTGGACCGGATTCTCCAGCGAGGTCCTGCAGAACCCGTGCTCCTGCAGTTCGATGCCCAGGGCCCTGGCCAGTTTGGCCGCCTCCTTCGGCGGCGTCAGGCCGACGGACAGGACGATCATGTCGAATTCCTCTTCCACGAGGGTCCCGTCTTCCCGGACGTACTTGACCAGCAGGTTCTTGCTCTGCTGAAGCTCCTTGACGGTGGAGGGCATGGAGCGGATGTAGCGGATGCCGTACTCGTCCTTGGCACGGTTGACGAAGCGGTCGAAATCCTTGCCGTGCGCCCGAATGTCCATGAAGAAGATGGTGGGCTCCAGGTTCTTGGCGTGTTCTTTGCCGATGATGGCCTCCTTCGTGGCGTACATGCAGCAGACCGACGAGCACCAGCTGTTGTCGCAGGAGGTGTCCCGGGATCCCACACACTGGATGAAGGCGATCTTCCGGGGCTCCTTGCCGTCCGAGATCCGCTGGACGTGCCCGAAATAGGGGCCCGAAGCCGAGAGGATCCGCTCGAACTGGATGCTGGTCACCACGTTGGGATAGATGCCGAAGCCGTACTCGCCGCGCAGGCCCGCGTCGAAGGCCTCGAATCCGGGCGACGCGATGATGGCGCCCACCTCGATCTCCTCTTCCGCGTAGGTGTCGTCATGGTTGATGGCGCCGGCGATGCAGGCCTCGACGCACTGGTAGCATTCGGAGCAAATCCCGCAGGAGAGGCAGCGGTTGGCCTCCCGGACGGCCGCGTCCTCGCTGAAGCCGATCCCGACCTCCTGGAAGGACAACTTCCGCTCTTCCGGTTTCATGTGGGGGTACTTTTCCCGGGGCGCTTTCGCGAACTGGGATGTATCCGCCTTGTCCGCCAGGCCTTTGGTCCAGTCCTTCTCCCGGCCCGCCTTGATGTCCTCGCCCCGCAGGTAACGGTCGATCGAGATCGCCGCTTCCTTTCCGGCGCCTACCGCCTTTACCACGGTGGCGGGACCGGTCACGACGTCGCCGCCGGCAAAGACGCCGGGGACGTTGGTGGCGAAGGTGACGGGATCGACGTCGAAATTCTTCCACTTGTTGATGGCGATGCCGCTTTCCGCGGGAATGAAGTCGAGATCCGCCGCCTGGCCGATGGCCGGGATGACGGCGTCGCATTCGACAATGAATTCGGAACCCTTGATGGGGACGGGGCGTCGCCGCCCGGAGGCGTCGGGCTCGCCCAGTTCCATCCGAAGGCATTCGATCCCCGTGACCTTTCCGTCCCTGCCGACGACGCGGACCGGCGCCACCAGGAATTCCATCTTGATCCCCTCCTCCAGGGCCTCTTCGATCTCCTCCGGCGAGGCGGGCATTTCCTTCCGGGACCGGCGGTAGAGGATGAAGACCTCCTTCGAGCCGGTGCGGGTGGCCGTCCGGACGGCATCCATGGCCACGTTTCCGCCGCCGACGACGGCGACCCGGTCACCCAGGAAGACCTTCTCGCCCAGATTGACGCGCTTCAGGTAATCGACGCCGTGAATGACGCCCTGCATCTCCTCTCCGGGGATGTCCAGCTTGCTGGAGAGCATGGTCCCGCAGCCGATGAAGACGGCATCATAGTCCTTTCGCAGCTTTTCGAAGGGGACATCCTTGCCGATAGCGGTGTTGAGGTGAATCTTCACGCCCAGGTCCTCGATCACCTTGATCTCCGCCTTCAGGACGTCCTTGGGGAGGCGGTATTCGGGGATCCCCACCGCCATCCAGCCGCCGGCCACGGGCAGGGCTTCAAAGACATCCACGCCATATCCGTTCGCGGCCAGATAGTAGGCGGCCGTCAGGCCGGACGGACCGGCGCCGACAACGGCAACCTTTTTATCTTTTTTCTCCTTGACTTCCGGGATGTAGCGGGTCTCGGCGTTCAGGTCCAGATCGGCCACGAAGCGCTTGAGGTGCATGATGTCGATGGGCGCTTCGACCTTGCCCCGCATGCAGGCCTCCTCGCAGGGATGGTTGCAGACCCGGCCGCAGACGGACGGGAAGGGGTTCTCCTGTTTGATGAGCTTGAGGGCTTCCTTGTACTTGCCCGCGGAGATGAGGGCCACATAGCCCTGGACGCTGATATGGGTGGGACAGGCCGCCTTGCAGGGGGAGGTCCCGAGTTTGTCGATGGCGTAACCGCTGGGTATGGCCTGGGGGAAATGGCGGTAGGTGGCCTTGCGCTCGTTCAGGTTTTCGTTGAAATCCGACTTGACGGACACGGGGCAGGCATTGGCGCAGTCGCCGCAGCCCGTGCACTTGTCCAGATCGACAAACCGGGGGGCCCGGGTCAGCTTGACCTTGAATCTGCCCGGCTCGCCCTCCACGGACTCCACCGTGCGGCGGGTCATGATCTCCACGTTGGGATGACGCCCCACTTCCACAAGCTTCGGGGAGAGGATGCAGGCCGAGCAGTCATTGGTGGGAAAGGTCTTGTCGAGCTGGGCCATGACGCCGCCGATGCTGATCCCGTTCTCCACGAGGTACACTTTCATACCGGAATTTGCGAGGTCCAGGGACGCCTGAATACCGGCGATGCCCGACCCGACGACCATTACCGCGCCGACTTTCTCGTTATCTTTCAACACCTTTTCACTCCTGTACGGATTCGATTCGAAATTTAAAGAACATGGATGACGCGCCTTACGCACGGCCCATGCACAGGGGGGACCGCAAACCGTGCGAGCGGTTATCATGATTTCACAGCCCTGTCAAGGTTAGATTTCTTGCCAGATTTCTTGCGACTGAAAAAATCGGTAAAATCACTGGAATAACAGGGAAAACAGGCTCTTGTCCGGCAGACTTCGGAACGGCTGCCCGCCCCTTCCCCGGATACCGGTGCGGCCCGGTTCAGAAAGCGCAGGCAGGGACCGCCTGGCGGCGTTCGGACGCATACCCTGCGCCCGGCAGGTGAACGGCAAAGGCGATGTACCGGCCGTCGTGGCTCAGGCTGATGTCGATGTCCGCGGGCCGCCCTTCCATGAAAATCCTGGGGGGGCCGGATTCGGCACCCATCTTCTCGCGGCGGATTCGAATGAAATAGGGGGAAATCCTCAAGGCGGAAGCCAGATAGTGAATGGTCTCCAGGCGAAGCGCAATGGAGGGATCGGCGGGGCCGGTCAGTTTTCTGACGAAGGCGCGAACACCGGAATCGGGCTGGGCCGTGCGGTATGCGCCGTTCACGACCGCGACACAGTGGACATGGCCGGCGGAGCGGAAACAGGAAAGCTCGACGGGGCCCGCGGGCGTCATGACGACGCCGCAGTGTGCAGCGGACCGCTCTTCCTCGATGCCGGACGCCATCGAGATGCCATGCGGATTGCCCTGCCCGCAATCACCGGAATATGAACGATCTTCAAGAGCGACCGAATACATTCGGGGGATGAAAGGGATCCCCTGTCTTCGCTTGACGGCCGCCTTGAAGGCGGCCTCTTTTGCGGCCCACAGCATCCAGAGCACCGCATCAGGCGCGTCGGCGCCGTCGATCCGTTCCCGCTCCTCAGGGGTGAAGACACGGGAAACGAAGCGCCGGTCCCGGCTTTTTCCCCGGTTTCCCGGATGGTTCAAGTCCACAATATCGTTGCCGATGCAGATCAAAGTGCCTTTCCTCCATTCCGGCCAGATGCCGAACGATCTGACCCGCAAGGTCCCGCTGTTCCCGCAACCCCCGCAGCCCGTTCCGGCAGGGCCGGAACTCCTCGAGCATCACCGAAAACGATTCGCCCCGCCGGGGCAGCGTCCCGTAGACATCCTGCCCGTCGCCCCGCAGATAGACGCACGCCACGCGGCAGTCCGGGTGGTCCTGAAGAAAGCGCCCGACGCCGTAAGAGAAATCCTCCCGGTTGACCCGGCCGGTCCGGGATCGGCCCCCCTCGGGAAAGACCATGAGGTTCTGCCGCCGGCGCAGCAGATGATCGCATTTCGCGAGGGCGCCGCGCATTTCCTCCCGGGCGCCGCCCCGTCTCACCGGAATGCACTTCGCCAGATAGCACAGGGCGGCCAACAGCTTGTTTCGATTGAAGTTGGTCCGCTCCGGCAGGTTCCAGGGCAGACTCCGGTAAGCCGTGAGGTGCCCTCCCAGGGACGTCATGGAGTAGGTCATGATCATGGAATCGACCATGGTCAGATGATTGCCGCAGACCAGCCAGGGCCCCTGATGGCCCTTCCGGAGTTCCGCCCATCGTTTTCGGGTTCCGGCGAGGTCCCTGACGCGCCAGCCCGCGATGCGGATCAGGAGGAAATAGGCCGGCGCCAGGATCCAGGCGACCGCGAGCCCCAGGAAGGACTGCAGACGGATCTGAAAAGCCGCGGGAAAAGTCATTGCTTCTTCTTGACCAGTTCAACGGCATCGCCGATGGTGCGGATCTTGTCGGCCTCGTCGTCCTCGATCGTGATCCCGAAGACGTCCTCGCACTTGATGATCACATCCACCAGGCGGGCGGAATTGACCTTGAGATCGTCCAGGATGTGGGTGGCCGGCGTGGCTTTGTCCAGGAGGGTCGCGTCCTTCGTGTACACCCTCAGAATGCCGATCATCTCCGCAAAAATCTGTTTCTCATCCATATGAAAACTCCTTTGATTTTGTTTGCGCTTTCAATTCTCTTCCCATTTTCGGAAGATCAGGCAACTGTTGACGTCGCCGAATCCGAATCCGGCCTTGGCGACGATCTTGAGGCCGGGCACGTCCACGGCCTTTCGGGGGATTTTGTCGGCGAAGCGCTCCAGTTCGGGGTGGACATCCTCGCAGTTTGCCGAGGGATGGACGAACCCCCTGTGGATCTGCAGGACGGCGGCGACGCTTTCGATGGCCCCGGCGGCGCCGAGGCAGTGTCCGATCAGTGATTTCGTCGCGTTGATCAGGGGAAAATCCTCCGGCGGAAGGCCGAGCGTCGCGGACCAGTTCCGGACTTCCATGGGGTCAGCATAGGTGGCCGTCAGGTGGCCGTTGATGGCGTCGATGTCGCGGGGCGAAACATTCGCGTCCGCGATGGCCCCGCGGATGCAGCGGCTGACGCCGTCCGGGTTGGGCGCCGTCATGGACCCGCCCCGGCGCTGGCCGCCGCAGTTCAGGGCGCCGCCGAGGACCTCGGCGTAGATGCGCGCGCCGCGCCGTCTGGCCGTCTCCAGATCTTCCAGGACCAGCACCGCCCCGCCGGCGCCGGGAACGAAGCCGCCCGCGGTGGCGCTCATGGGCCGGGAGGCCTGCTCCGGCGCTTCGTTGAACTTCCGGCAGATGACGCGCATCGCGTCGAACCCGGACCAGATGTAGGGCGAGGCCCCTTCCGAGCCTCCAGCCAGCATCCGCCTGGCCCGGCCCGTCCGGATCTTCAGCATGGCCTCGATGATGGCCTCGTTGCCGGTGCTGCAGGCCGACGAATTGGAAGTCACCTGGTTCCCCAGTGCCAGCAGCCCGGCGATCCGGGCGCTGGTGCCGCTGTTCATGACCTGCTCGACGATCCGGCTTCCCAGCCTGCGGACCTTGCCGTCGTTCACCATCGGCACGACGGAACGGGCGATCGTATCCATGCCGCCGATTCCGGATCCGATCACGATCCCCGTGTCCCAGTCGACCCGGTCGTCTTCGGGATCCGGGATGTCGAAGCCGGCATCCCGCCAGGCGTCGATGGCCGAGACGGAGGCATAGCCGATGTTGTCGTTGATCGACAGCAGCTTTTCATGATCGAAATACTGCTTGCGGATCCTTTCGAAATCCTGCGGGATGCCGCCCACCTGGCAGGCGAAATTCAACTCCTTCAGCTCCGGGATGAAGCGGATCCCCGACCGGCCCTCGCGCAGGGCCGACTCAAAGGCCTCCAGCCCGTGGGCATTCGGCGCGGTCACCCCCATGCCCGTAATCACGACTCGCTTTTTCATAAACGGACCCCCATGCCGGCCAGCGTTCCCCGGCAGACGACTTCCCCGGTCTCCCGCTCCGCAACAATTTTTGCCTTCAGGCTCCCCATGCGAAAATAGACCTTTTCCCCCCGGAAGACGATCCGCTCGCCCGGCGCCACGATCCCGGTGAATTCCACCGTTTCGGCGCAGGTGAACAGGGTGCTGATTCGCTTCAAGTCATCCGGAGACGATCCACTTTTCTTCATGGAAAGGTACAGCCCGTGGGCGACGATGCTCGTCTGGGCCATGGCCTCGATGAGGATGACGCCGGGCGTCACGGGACGTCCGGGAAAATGCCCCCGGTAGAAGTACTCGTCCGGCCGGAACCGGTAGGCGCCGATGCTGCGATCGTCATCCAGCTCCAGCAACTCGTCGATGAAACGGAACGGCGGCTGCTGGGGAATCGCCTTCAGAATGATCGCCTTCATTTGTTCGTCAGCCGCCATAGAGCCCCCCGTTGACGTGGATCACGGAGCCCGTGATGTAGCTCCCGCCGTTGGCCAGGAAGGCCGCCACCTCGGCCACTTCGTCCGGCCTGCCCATTCTCCCCATGGGAATGCCGGCGAGGATGCGTTCCCGGACCTCTTCCGGAAGGTCCGCCGTCATGTCCGTGTCGATGAAGCCGGGCGCAATCGAATTCACAAGAATGTCCCGGCCCGCCAGCTCCTTCGCGAGGGACCGGGTGAAGGCGTCCAGGGCGGCCTTCTCCATCGTGTAGGCGATCTGCCCCCCGTTGCCCGTGTGTCCGACGACGCTGGTGATGTTGATGATCCGCCCCCGGTTGCGTCGTATCATGAACTGCCGCAGGATGCGCTTGGTCAGGTACCAGGTCCCGCGCGTCAGGGCCCGCTGCTCGTCGAACTGTTCGAGGCGCATGGCGTGGATGTCGGCATTGAGCGACAGGCCCGCATTGTTGACGAGGACGTCCACCCGCCCCGCCTCGTCCTTGATCCGCTCCACGATGCCATCGACATCCTCTTCCCGCGACAAGTCCCCGCGGAGCAGGAATGCTTCACCCAGCTCGGCCATCAGGGCCCCGGCCGCAGCGGTGCTGCGCCGATAGTGAATGCCGACCCGAAAGCCCTTCTCCGCCAGCGCTCGGGCGCAGGCGGCCCCGATGCCCGTGGCGGCTCCGGTTACAACCGCAACGGGTTGGTCCGGCTGACCGGATGATGCCATCGCTTCCCCCTTCATGCCGTGCAACCGGCCGGCATGCGCCCTTCCCCGGCGCTTTCCGGCCAGGGGTAACCGCCATAGACGATTCCCCGGAACAGGCCTGTCCGGGCCTGACGGACCTCGGCAACGGGCTCGCCGTCGACGGAGATCGCGCCGTCGCCGATCACGATGCCGGCTCCCGAATCGGCCAGAACGGCAAAGCGGCGAATGTCGATTTCGAAACGTACGACTCGGTGGTAGGGCCGGATCTGGCCGGTAAAGGCCACCCCGTCGCACCCCAGCGCCCTCCCCGCACCCAGACCGCCACGCCAGGTCCCGTAAAATCCCAGGAGCTGCCAGACGGCATCCACGCACAAACAGCCCGGCTGCACCGGGTCCCCGGGCATATGGCACTGGAAATACCAGGCGTCCAGGCGGATGTCCTGCTCCGCCACGATCTTTCCCCTCCGTCCGTCGGCCTCGATCCGCAGGATGCGGTCCACCATCAGGAACGGCGGGGCGGGCAGCCTTGCCTCGAATCCCGCCGGGGGATCCGCCACCAGGCTGCCGCGGGAAAAGGCGATCAGGTCAGCCAGGCCGAAACTTTTCCTCTCCCGGAATTCCCGGTAACCGATTCTCATGCTTCACATCCCCGCAAAATGCGTATCATCGATATCTTTCCGTCATTCCTCGACTACCAGCATCAGAGACGCCCAGCTCAGCCCCGCGCCCACGAAAGCCATGGCCAGACGGTCGCCCGGCTTCAGATCGCCCCAGCGCTGGCTCACGGCCGCAGGCGCGCCCGAGCAGCCGGCGTTGCCGAAGCGGACCACATTGTGCCAGTGGTGATCCTCCGCGATTCCCGTCCGCGCGCAGACCGTCTGCAGGATTCCCAGGTTCGCCTGGTGTCCGGCGAAGAGAAAGCGATGGCCGTTGCGGCCGTGGGAATCCTGAAGCATTCGGACGGTGTCCGTCATGCGGCGGATTGCAAACCCCTGGACGGCGTTCCCCTCCTGCCGGAAATAGCCGGTACGGGGAATCGACGCCTTCCGCCAGGCCGACGGCCGGGCATCGCAACGGCAGTCCTGAACATGAATGCGCGACGGCACGGCCGCCGAGACGACGGCCGCCGTGCCGCCGTCCCCGAAGAGCACAGCCGTGTTCCGGTCCGAATAATCGACGCAGCGGGTGAGGCTCTCCGGGTTGACCACCAGGACGTAAGGCGGAAGCGCTTCCGGCCGCATTCCGCTCAGAAAATGCATCTGCACGCCAAAGGTGGCGCAGGCGGCATTCATGTCGAAACAGGGCGCTTCGATGTCCAGTTCCGCCGCCACCACCGCCGCCTCGGCGGGCGTGACGTGGTCCGGGGCCGAGCTTCCGGAAACGACGAGGCCGATGTCCTCCGGACCGAGCCCCGCCCGATCCAAGGCCATTCGGGCCGCCGCCGCGCCGATCCGCGCGTTCGTATGGCTGCTCGCCTCCAGCGCCGCCCGCGGATCGCGGTTCCGCGTCGCCTGAATATAGTCCAGGGAAAGGGCCGTGCGGCGCTCCTGAATGCCGACCCGCTCCATGATCCACTCCTGGGTCGTGCCGATGTCCAGCTCCTCGAGGAAACGGTTGGAGATCACGTTCTCCGGGTGGAAGTGACCCAGACCGTGCAGGTAAAGCGCCATCAGACCAGCTCCCGGCCGATGATCATGTTCTGGACCTCCCGGACGCCCTCGTAGATGTCGAGGATATGGGCGTCCCGGACCAGCTTCGAAATCTCGTATTCCGACATGAATCCGTAGCCGCCGTGGAGGTGGAGCCCCTCGTTCGCGCAGAAGAGGGACGCCTCCGCTGCGGCATTTTTCGCCAGCGAGGCGTAGAGGCCGCCGTCCGGCGCCCCCGTCTGGAGTTTCCAGGCGGACTTCAGCAGGGCCATCTCCGCCATTTCCACTTTTTTCCACATGGCCACCAGCGATTCCCGCGCCACTGGAAGGTCGCAGATGCGCTGGCTGAATTGGCGGCGCTCCCGGGTGTAGGCCAGCGTGACATCCAGCGCGCGCCTCGCCAGCCCGACGCCGATCGCCGCCACCATGGGCCGGGCGTAGTCGAGGACATCGACGATGTAGCGGAATCCCAGACGCCGGTCCCCGATGATCTGGTCGGGGGCAATCACCACGTCCTCGAAGGTGACACCGGCCGTGTTGGACAGGCGCTGCCCGAGCTTGTCCTCCGCCTTCGCGACGACGATTTTCCCGCCCGCCGCGATGTCGATCTCCCGGATCCCTTCTCCATCGCCCTGCATATCTTCCGGGGAAACGGACCCGGCGGGAACGACGACGCAGGCCATCAGCGAACTGCCCGGCTTTCCCACCTTGCAGAAGACCGTGAACTGGGATGCGTAGGAGGCATTGGTGATGAAGCATTTCGTTCCGTTGAGCCGGTACGAGCCGTCCGCCTGCTTGCTCATGCAGGAGATCATGGCGCCGTTGTCGGAGCCTGCACCCGGTTCGGTCAGGCAGAAGGAAGCCAACAGCGGCCTTTCGACGAAGGGGCGGAGGAACCGCTCCTGTTGTGCGGCGCTCCCATGACGGGCGATGATCACGTTGGCGAGATCGTTGCACATGGCCGACGTGGCGATCCCCGAATCGCCGTAGGAAAGCTCCATGATGATCAGCGCGGACGATACGGCGTCGATCTCGTACTCCTTGATCGCGTCCGGAATGCTGAGATTGAGGATGCCCGTCTCCCAGGCCTTGCGGATGATCTGCATGGGGAAAACGTGTTTCCGTTCCATGTCCATGACCTGCGGCAGGATCTCCGTCCGGACGAAGCGGCGGACCGTGTCCACATACATCTGCTGCTGATCGTTCAGATGGAAGTCCATGTCTCAATTGCTCCCGAACAGCCGGGACGCCGAGGAAAGCGTCGTCACGGACAGGCAGTGGACATCGATCGATTTGAAAAATTCCCGGAGCGGCCGGGCCGGGCCGATTTCGTAGATCCGATCGGCCTCCGCGGCGATGGCTTCCATGTTGTCCACCCAGCGGACCCGGCTCCCGATCTGGCAGGTGAGGGCGCTCAGCAGATCATCCGGGTTCGTTTCGTGGAATCCGCCGGTGAAATTGGAAGTGACCGCGACGGCTTTTTTCGCGTCCATCCGTTCGCTCAGGGACTGGAGGATCCTTGAAAATTCGCCCTCCACACAGCGCATGAACCGGCTGTGAAAGGGGGCGCTGACATTGAGGGGAACGAAGCGGAAGGGCCTGCCTTCCTCCAGGACATCGACGATCCGGACCGCCGCCTCGGACAGGGCCTCCGCGGCCCCGCTGAGAACGATCTGCTTCGGCGAGTTGACATTCGCGATATCGACGGGAAGATCGGACAGGGCGTGATCGAGGTCGTCGGCATCCAGCGCGTCGGCAATCACCGCCGCCATTCCGCCCAGGCCGGCCGGGGCCGCCTCCTGCATCAGCCTGCCCCGCGACTGCACGATCCGGACGGCATCGGAAAGGGGAATGACGCCGGCCGCGACCAGGGCGGTAAACTCGCCGAGGCTGTGACCCCCGTAAAGGGACGGATGAATCCCATGCAGCTCGCAAAGTCCCCGGAACATTGCCAGTTCCGTCGTCAGCAGGCAGGGCTGCGTGTACTCCGTTCGGTCCAGCCGCTCGTCGTTCCCGAAGCACATGGCGGCAACGTCCCAACCCAGCGCATCCGATGCCTCCTCGTAGGTCTCCCGGCAGACGGCGGCGCGGTCATGGAAGTCCCGCCCCATGCCAGGCCGCTGGGCGCCCTGCCCCGGAAAGACCGCGGCCACCCTGTTTCTTGAAGCCGTCATCTGCATGCCTCCCTTGTGAAAAGTCTTTTCGGCGTCGGTTGCAATCAGGAATCGTGCCAAAAGGGCCATCCGGCAGGGAAATGAATCTCATGTTTTTGTAATGATTGATGAATATTTTACAGGAAAGATTTCCGCGGATCAGAACAGCATTGTAAAATGAAGGGTAAAGGTGGGTAATCCCGTTCGCACCGGGAAGAGTGCTTCACACCGGGACAGCACGGATTTCTTGTAAACGGCAGAGCATCGCCCGGGCAGTCATTTAGCGAAAAAATCACGCGCCGCTACATGCGGTCGCGAGGATTGACATGTTCGCTTCAGCGATAAACATCTCTTCGATGCCCCACCTTCACGATCCAAATTGTAAGCTCTTTCTCCTGAACGGAATAGATAATCCTGTACCGCCCTTGTCGAACACGGTATCTCTCTTGCCCTGTTAGTTTTTCATGGCCTGGGGGTCTCGGATCTTTAGAAAGCGCCTCAATGCAATGGATAATCTTCCTTAAATCTTTTTTGGGTATCGCACGGAAGTCTTTTTCGACGGATTGTTTGAAATAGATTTCATATTTTGCCATCGATTTTCAGCCTCTTGATCATTGTTTCGTAACTGATTAAGGGCTCTTTAACTCTTTCCCCAAAAGCTGCAATGTCTTCAGCGTCTTCCGCCAGAGATTCTTTGATGGCATCATTCACTAATTTCGATAGAGACTGTGATGTTTCAACTGCCTTTAAGCGAAGAGCTTTATGTAATTCCGGGTCCAGGTATACGGTGGCGCGTGTTGCTGCTGATTTCATATTATCACCCCCCATGTTGTTATGTATCTATAACACCATAACGTCATAGCAGCAAGGATTTTTCTCTCTTTATGCGAACGATGGATCGTTACAGCCCCTTGGGGCGGGGTCTGCTCGAACGGCCTTGATCGGCGGAGCGCGAGCGGAGCCAGAGAGGGCGGTCGAAGCAGGTGTTCGACAGCGACGATCGGACGGATAATGGAAAATTTCCAATGGCTGTTTCCACAAACCAAGTCCGAGCTTTGCCTTGACAACACCGAAGCCTCTGGTATGATTCGCACGTCGCGGTTTCAGGAAGGATGTGTGGAAGCGGCCCGGGGACAGGGGACATGGCGTTGAAAGAGGAACAGCGGTACAGAAGCTGGGTGGAAGTCGACCTCGATCACTTCACCCAAAACTGGAATGAGATGAAGCGGCTCGTGGGCCCTGCCGTGCGCATCATGCAGGTGGTGAAGGCCGACGCCTACGGGCACGGCGCGATGGAAATCGCCAATGTGGCGCTGAAAAACGGCGCGGCCTGCCTCGGCGTCGCCAACGCGGATGAGGGCGTTCAGCTCCGGGTCAGCGACATCAGCGCACCCATCGTCATCCTCAGCCCCTCGCCGGATTACGAAATCGGCCAGATCATCAAGTACAACCTGACACCGTCGGTCTCCGACATCTGTTTTGCCCGGGAGCTGCAGAGGCAGTTCCGCAAGGCGGGGATCAAGGCCCCCATACACATCGAGGTGGACACCGGGATGGGCCGCGGCGGCACCATCCATTACGAGGCCTTCGACATGATCCGGGAAATCCTCGCATTTCCGAACGTCGTTGTCGAGGGGATCTTCACCCACCTGGCGGCCAGCGAGGTGATGATCGAGTACAACGACCGGCAGTGGCGCCTGTTCAAGGATCTGCTGGACAAGCTGGCGGCCCACCGGGTCCGGATTCCCGTCCGGCACATGTGCAACAGCGGGGGCATCCTCAATTACCCCGGGTTCCACCTGGACATGGTCCGGCCGGGCATCATGTCCTACGGCATCTACCCCTCGCCCGACACCGCAGGAAAGGCGAGCCTCGCCCCGGTCATGAGCTTCAAGACCCGGATCGTGCTCATCAAAGAGTTTCCGGAAGGCTACAGCATCGGCTACAACCGGACCTATATGACCCACAAGCCCACCCGGATCGCGACGATCCCCGTCGGCTACGGGGACGGCTACGACGTGCTCCTGTCGAACCAGGGCGAGGTGCTCATTCAGGGAAAGCGGGCCGCCATCGTCGGGCGGGTTTCCATGGACATGTGCACCGTCAATGTCAGCCACATTCAGGACTGCCAAGTGGGGGACGAGGTGGTGATCCTCGGCCGGCAGGGAAGCGAAGCGATCACCGCCAACGAGATCGCGAACCGCATCCGGACCATCAGCTACGAGATCCTGTGCGCCCTGGGCAAGCGGGCGCCGCGGGTCTTCCTGCAGAAGGGCAAAACGGACACCGTGGCTCCCCGCCTCCGGAGGGTCTTCATCCCCGACGAGGAAAAATCCCTTGCCCGCATCGACAACATCCTCCGGCATTGCCTCCAGACCCGGGCGCGCAGCGAGGAGCTGGGCGACGCCATCTACTACGAGATGTTCGAAACCCTGTTCGGCAAGGAGGACCGGCAGCTCGAGCTGCGGACGAACTTCCGCTACGACATCCACATCGAGGAATTCACGGAGGCGGAAATGGCCTCCGATCGCCCGTCCGGAGATGATTTCAAGGTCACCACGCGCATCGAATACACCAAGGCCCTCAGCCATCCCGTCTTCATGATCGGCTGCGCCATGAATAACGAGCAGCTCGCCTCGCTGTTCGACGATAAGCGGTGCGAGTACCGCTGGCTGCTCGGCCAACGCGACGAGGCGATCACGGAAAAGGATTTCCGGGTGAGCCGCGTCTGTATCGACGATGATCCGGTCCCCATCATTCGGACGGAAATCACGGACCGGGGCTACGAGGTCTGGTGCGGCGGCGAGGATCTGAAGAAAAAAGTCAACCGCCAGGCCAGGATTGCAATCGAAATCGTGACCAAGAAATCGAAGCGCAACAACCTGTTCTCCGTTTATCTGGTCTACCCCACGCGGGGGCTGGACATCCGCTTCAACTACGAGGGGGCGCGCGTCCGGAATGTCCGGGAGATCAGCTTCTTCGCCGGGAGGAACCCCTCACCGGTGATCACCCGAGTGAAGGACCGGTCCATCACACTCCGGATCAGCGACGACGAGTGGATCTTTCCCACCAGCGGCGTCACATTTATCTGGGCGTAGCCGCAGCCCCGTCACCGGTCATGCGTTCGACGGTCCGCCGGCCGCGGCCCGGACCTTCAGGCCGTCTCCGGCCCGCCCTACTTGCACGGTCTTCCCACCGCCCGCCGACTGTGATATACGGCAAAACATTTCCTCGACGGTAAAGCCGTTGTAAAGTATGAAATGCGGCACGAACCGTAAAAAAATAATTGGAAGGGGCGCCTCAGCCGAACGTGCAGCCGACCGGACGCGATCCGGGCGCGATGCCCGCGGCGGCGCGACTCCGGGAAGAGACGATGAAAAAACTGCGCATCGGGATCATTCTGGGGGGGATGTCTTCGGAACGTGAGGTCTCCCTCAACAGCGGAAGGAACGTTCACGACAACCTCGACCCCGAGCTGTATGGGGCCGTTCCCATCTTCATGGACGCCGAGGGGAGGCTGTGGGTCATTCCGTGGCAGCTCATCTCCCAGAACACGACCCTGGACATCTCCGACCACCTCGAAGGGGAGGCCCGCCGGATCGCCTACGAGGACCTGAAAAGGGAAATCGATTTCGCCTTCATCTCCCTGCACGGAAAGTACGGGGACGACGGCTGCATCCAGGGGCTGCTCGAACTCCTGAACATCCCCTACACCGGCCCCGGCGTCCTGGCATCCGCCCTCGGCATGGACAAGCATCTCCAGCAGAAAGTCCTGATGTCGGAGGGAATCGATGTGCCGCGCAGCATGGTCGTTACCGCATGGGACTGGCGGGAAAGGCGGGAGGCCGTCCAAAAGGAGATCCTGGAGCGGTTTTCCTTCCCCTTCTTCACGAAACCGACCCGCGAAGGATCGAGCGTCGGCGTCACCCGTGTGGACGATCCGGCCGGCCTCGCGGCGGGCATCGACGCCGCCCTCCAATGGGACAACGCCGCCCTGGTGGAGGAGTATCTCGACGGCATCGAATTTTCCGCCATCGTCCTGGAGGACGATGGAGAGGCCCGGGTGCTGGAACTGACGGAAATCTACCCGCAGAGCGCCTACTACACCTATGACGACAAGTACATGCCCGGACGATGCCGCAAATTCACGCCGCCGAAAAACATCCCCCGCGAAACGGCGGATCGAATCCGGGAATCCGTGCTTCGGGCCTACCATGCCCTTGGATTCCGCTCCTACGGCCGCATTGACGGATTCTGCCTGAAGGACGGCCGGATCCTGATCACCGACCCCAACTCTTCATCCGGCATGGCACCCTCCTCCTTTTTCTTCGAGCAGGCTGCCAGCGCCGGCCTCCTGCCCGGGATGATCATCTCCGCCCTGATCCGGAACGCCCTCGCGATCCACCGGGACAAGAAGGGCCCCCTCTGAAATTCAGCGCCGGGCATGGCGGGAACGGGAATGCATTTTCGCTTGCACTGGACGGGATTATTTGCGATGTTGCCGCGGATTCTAAAAAATGCGCGGATGCGCGGATGCGGGCGTTTTCAGGAGGTTTCATGAAAAAAAAGCACGGGGTGGTTCTGGCCGCGCTTGCCGGATTTCTGATCGTGACCATGCTGTCGGCAAGCGCCGGCGCCGTGGAATTCGGCGCGCGGGGATTTCTGTGGATGCCCAAAATCGAGGGCACGATGCGTGCGGACAAAGACGGAATAAAAGGCGACAATGTAGACATGAAAGACGATCTGGGGCTCGACGATGAGCTGACCTATTCCGTGGAAGTCTATGCCGGAGGCGGAAACCATCACTTCAGCGTCATGTACACGCCGCTGGATTATTCGGCGAGCGCGAGCATCAGCCGGCCCATCACCTTCAACGGCCAAGCCTATCAAACGAATTCCGTCGTCGATTCCAGCTTCAAAATAAACATGTTCGACGGGGAGTACCGGTACGACCTTGTCAACCTGGAGAACGCTCTGGGAGGCTTCTCCTTCGGGCTGCTGGGAAGGGTGCGGTACATCGACGGCGAAACGAGGATGTCCTCCGCGGAACTGGGCGAGCAGAAACGGACGTTCACCGCCGTTCTTCCCATGGTCGGGGCGGGACTGCATATCGGGCTGATCGCCAACATCCTGGAGGCCCGCGTGAACGGCGCCTGGACCGGCTACTCCGGCAACCAGTTCTACGACGCCTCGGCGGAGATTTCCGTGACCCCCTTCCCTTTTCTCGACATTCACGCGGGTTATCGCGTCATGAAGCTCGAACTGGACGACATCAGCGACATTTACGCGGATGTGGATTGCAACGGGCCTTTTGTTGGAATTTCCATCGGTTTCTAAATCCAAGGAACAACAGCCATGGCTTCATCAACGGATCATCCCGCCGCCAAACTCCGGGTCGGCATCATCATGGGGGGAGTCTCATCGGAAAAGGAGGTCTCCCTGGAGAGCGGCAGAAACATCTACAGCAAGATCGACCGCCGGAAATACGATCCGGTCGCCATTTTCATGGACAGCAGGGCGGCCCTCTGGGAAATCCCGATCAAACTGTTGATGCGCAACAGCACTCGGGACATCGAGGAGGACCTTCCCGACGAGGCAACGCCCATCGCCTATGAGCAGATCAAATCCCGGGTCGACGTGGTTTGCCTGGGGCTGCACGGCAAATACGGAGAGGACGGCTGCATGCAGGGGCTCCTGGAGCTTGTACGAATCCCCTACACCGGCTCGGGCGTTCTGGCCTCGGCACTGGGCATGGACAAGTGGACCGGCCGAAAGATCCTGTCCATCAGCGGCATCGACGTGCCCCGCACGCTGCCGATTTTCAGTGGACAATGGACGCCTGACAGCCGCGAGGCGATCCTGAAGAAGATCGCCTCGGAGATCGGCTACCCCTGCGTGGTCAAGCCCACCCGGGAAGGGTGCAGCACGGCGGTCCGGAAGGTCGTCTCCGCGGACGGCATCCCCGAGGCGCTGGAAGGGGCCTTTGCCTGGGATGACACCGTCCTGGTCGAGGAATTTCTGACCGGCATGGAGGTCACCTGCGGGGTCGTCGGGAATCACCATCCCGTCGCGCTCACCCCCTCCGAGACGATCCCGACGACGGCGATCCTGTCCCTGGAGGACAAATTCCTCTACGGGCAGGGCGAGAACAAGACCCCGGCACGCCTGCCGAAGGAAACTCTGGAAAAAATCCGGGACATCGCAGTCCGGAGTTTTCAGGCGCTCGATCTGAAGGGCTATGCCCGGATCGACATGTTCGTCACCGAAAGCGGTCGGATCGCGGTGCTCGAGCCCAACAGCCTGCCGGGGATGACGCCCTCCACCGTCCTGTTCCATCAGGCGGCGGCCGCCGGGATCACGCAGGCCGACCTGATCGACCGCATCATCCAAAATGCCCTGGAGGCGCACGCCGCCAAGAAGGGACCCCTCTGAGAAGACCGGACCCACGCCCTTCCCGTATGCCGCCGGAGCGCCCGTTATGAGGCAGGGGCGCGGCATTCGGCAAAAGACCGCGCGGCGCACGGTCATGGCGGCCGTCCGGGCGGCCTCACGGGCGATTGCGTTCAGGTGTTCATGAAATTCGGCGCAAAGCCCTGGAAGCGATCTCCCGCACGTCGACCTCTTCCCTTCGGTCAGAAGCCCGATTTTTCCATCCAGACCAGCAGGGCGACGATGGCGATCGCGACCCCCGGAATCACCCGCCAGGGATTCACCCGGAGCAACTGCGGCATGGTCATCTCACCGAAATCACCCCTTCCGATAATTGCCCGCTCCAGCTTCGGGTAGAATTGCGCAAAGACCCCCGCGCCGATCAGGACGCCCGCCATCCCTCCAAGCAGGGCGTCCAGGCTCCCCTGACCCGCGGCGCCGGCCAGGGTCCCGGGGCAATAGCCCAGCAGGCCGAATCCCGCCCCGAAGATCAGGCCTCCGGGAACGACCGACCCGAAGGAACCGGCCTTCGGGTGCAGGGCAGCCAGGCCGAGACTGCGCAGCAGGTGCACGCCGATCATGCCGGTGACCACGGCGGAGAGCATGACCTTGACCATCGTGAAGTCCCTCAGAAGGAGCTGGCCGATGATGACGTCGTAGCGGGTGACCCCTCCCTTCTGGAGCAGGAATCCGAAAAAGAAACCGGCCGCAAAACCGATGACCAGTTGAATTTTTCTGTTTTCGTGCAGGCTGCCCGGCATCATCCGCGTCACTTCGGAAAATATTGAAAAATCAGCCGGGCCGTCACAACGCCGCCGACAAAGAAGCAGAGGGTCGCGATCCAGCTGCCGACGGCCAGTTGCAGGGTGCCGCTGATCCCGTGGCCGCTGGTGCAGCCTCCCGCCCAGCGGGCGCCGAACCCCAGCAGAAATCCTCCGGCCATCGAGGCCAGCCAGCGAAGGGGGAACGAACCGCCGAAAGCCGCCATCCATCTTTCCGGAACCCACTGGATCTGAAACTGGCCGGACAGGACCGAGGAGGCGAGGGCGCCGAAGAACATCCCGAGGACCAGCATCCATTCCCAGTCGATCTCCGGGACGAATTTCCGGTAATAGGGCTTTTCGAGGACCTTGGCCCCGCGGAAGAGCCTTTCGATCATCCCGCTGGTCCGGGCGAAGGCGGTGGAGCAGCCGAGGGCCCGGTCCGACAGCAGAAAGGTCAGCCAGCTCAGTATCCCGATTCCGACCCCCGCCGCGTAAGGCGACCACCTTTCCATGATGAGCCATTCCACGCTGTGATCCTCACCTCCCACCCGATCCTGCGGACAGCGCCGGTCCGTGGGGAAGCGCGCAGACCGGACATTCGGCGCCTCCTGTGGCGGCATTGTAAGCCGTCATGCCGCCGGCCAGATTGGAGACGCGCTGAAAACCGCGCTGCTTGAGAAGGCTTGCCGCAAGCGTCCCCCGCTGTCCCACGTTGCAGATGGCGACGATCGACGCCTCCGGGTCCAGTTCCCCATGTCGGGTCCTGAGGTCGGGAACCGGAATATGGATGGCGCCCTCGATATGGCCCCCCTCGAATTCGCCGACGGTTCGCACGTCCAGAAGGACGGCCGATTCGCCGCTGCAGATCCTTTCGTTCAGATCCTGAACGGAAAGCTGGGGAACATGACCCAGGGGAAATCCGGAGGCGGCCCAGGCAAACGAGCCCCCTTCCAGAAAGCCCGTCACCCGGTCGAGCCCCACCCGTCTGAGAAGAACCGAGGCCCTTTCAACCTGGTCCCGGTGATCGGCGACCAGCAGGATGTCGGCTTCGGGCGGAAGGATCCATCCGGCGAAGGTGCTGAAGTTGCTGGTCAGATCGATGTGAAAAGATCCCATGACATGCAAGCCGCCGTACGCATCATAGGGCCGGATATCGAGCACGGCCACACCGGCGCCCTCGGCCCTGCGTGAAAAGGATAGGGGATCGAGGGGCACGGCGGCGGAAAGGCTTTTAAGCCGGGCAGGTCCCTTCCGGTTGGTCTCGCTGCAGCGGCTGAAGTGGTCCGGGGCCGCGGGCATCCCGGTCGTCAGCCGCCGAATGAACTCCTTCCGGTCCGGGATTTGCAGCGCGTAGTTGTGCCGCTTTTCATATCCGATGGTGGACGTGCGCTTTGCCGATATCTCTCTTCCGCAGAGGGAGCCGGCCCCGTGCGCGGGATAGACCTCGCAGAAATCGGGCAGGCCCATCAGTTTCCGGTAGAGGCTGTCGTGCAGTTCCCCCGCCAGTTTCTCCGCGATCCCCGGAAACAGGTCCGGCCTTCCCACATCACCCACGAAGAGGGTGTCGCCGCTGAAGAGGGCCACCGGATCTTCGCCCCTTGACCGGTCCGCGACGACGTAAACGATGTGCTCCGGTGTGTGGCCGGGCGTCTCCAGAACCAGGACATCCATGTCTTCGATATGGAACACATCGCCGTCTGCCAAACCCGTGTGCGCGAAGGCGCACCCGGCGGAGCGGGGGGCATAGATCGCGGCCCCGGTCTTTTCGGCCAGGTCCATGTGACCGGAGACAAAATCCGCGTGAAGGTGGGTTTCGAGGATGTGCGTGATCCGGACGCCCAGCGAATTCGCCGCATCCAGATACACCCGGACGTCCCGCCTCGGATCGATGACGGCGCAGCTTTTCGACCCGGCGAGCAGGTACGAGCAATGGGCCAGTCCGGAAACAAAAAAGGGCTGAATGAGCATGTCGGGCCTCCTTTGCCTTGGCGGTCGGCCGAAAGCAGGGGAAGGTCATCCCTTCCCTTGCCGATGGTCACGAATCATCGCTTTTTCTCTTTTCGTCAACCGGCGGGGCGACATCGGCCGGCGCGGCCCATCAATATCACATTTCCGAAGGGCGGAAAAGATGCAGAAACCGGCATTTCACCGGCAATCACACCCTCACCGGCACATCGAGACCATTCATAAGGCCAGGCGCCGCCGCTCAGGATCAGATCCGGGAGGATGAAAGACCGGGAATTTAAGACCGTGGAGCGAAGGGAAACGTCAAGCGAGCGGACATCGACTCTTCGTCCGATTTCCCCGCCGTATGCATTCGGCGATCGATGCCGGGCCACCCCGCTCGTGAGACGCAACGCAATTGCGAAAAAAGCAATTCAGGAAAAGCT
>MTKZ01016622.1_pt1 | contig 29850 bp, 28 predicted proteins | sample 1042781 | NCBI WGS metagenome assembly MTKZ01 (sample SAMN06212207, study PRJNA360539) | anaerobic digester metagenome | biome: Wastewater treatment plant; material: sludge; isolation source: anaerobic digester fed with sludge from wastewater treatment plant | place: Denmark: WWTP Viborg ... | reverse complement strand
TTTTCAGGGCACCCATCTACCTAAAATAGCACAACTATTTTTTAGCAACTGTAGAAGATGAGTTGGACTGGTCCAGGCCAAGTTTCCCGGAGCTGAACTCTGCTACCCTTGAAACGGGTAGTCGCAGACTCCGGCATCTCCTCCGCATCCGGGTTGTTCATCCGAAGAATTAACGGAGTTGTTTCCGGGAAATGGTTGACATATTATTGGCTTCCGGTTTATAAAAAAGCAAACTGGAGGGCAGACCTCAAACCATGGCATGCGGAAAAGGAGGAGGATGTTTCCGTGGCTATGCGTTGGCGGTCTCCAAAACCCGGACGGCCGGTCTGTCAGTGAACGAAAACGACGCCACAGCGCATCCGGGGTGTTATCCGCAACACCCGAGCCATGTTTAGCGTAGCTTTTCTCATAATCCATGTGTTTTGATTTGAAGAAATGGGGCGGGATGGAGGCTTGAATGCCGCATAAGCGTCAAAACTTCAACCTGATGCTGGGCCTAATCGTAACCGCTCTTTCCACCTTCGGGAATGCCGATCGAATCGTGTCCAAGGCATTTGCGGCCTCCGCGCCGATGGCCGTCACACTCAACAGCAGCCTGGCAGCGCCCTGGGGGCTTGCCTTCCTCCCCGATGGTCGGATGCTGGTGACGCAGAAGGGCGGCAGTTTGCTGATCCTGAGTAACGACGGCAAAACCATTCTGGCGTCGGTGAGCGGTTTGCCGGTTGTGGCGGCTTCCGGTCAGGGAGGCTTGCTGGATGTGGCGCTGGATCCGGATTTCAAGACCGACCCCTGGATCTACTGGACCTACGCAGAGCCCGGCAGCGGCAGTGAGGCGGGCCTTGCCGGGACGGCCGTTGCGCGCGGCCGTCTCGTCGGCAGCGACTTGCAGAACGTGGCCGTGATCTACCGTCAGGTCCCCAAGGTCAGCGGCGCCGGGCATTTCGGATCGCGTCTCGCCTTCCGGGGCGACAAAACCCTGTTCGTCACGCTCGGCGAGCGCCAGAAGGGGAGCCCGGCACAGGACCTCGCCACGACGCTCGGCAAGGTGATCCGCATCAACCGAGACGGGACCATCCCCCCGGACAACCCGGGCATCGGGGGCGCACGGCCGGAGATCTGGAGCTACGGACATCGCAACCCGCAAGGCGCGGCGATCCGCCCGGGCAGCAGCGAGCTGTGGATCAACGAGCACGGACCGCAGGGCGGGGATGAACTCAATCGCATCATTGCCGACGGCAACTATGGCTGGCCGCTGGTGAGCTACGGCTGCAACTATGGCGACCCCGTCGGCGACGCCTGCCGCATCGGCGGCGGCATCCACGCGCCGACCTACGTCGAGCCCGTCAGCTACTGGGTGCCCACCTCGATCGCGCCCGCCGGACTGCTGTTTTACACCGGCGGCGGTTTCCCGCAATGGAAGGGCAACGCCTTCATGGGGGCACTGGCCGGCGCCGCGCTCTGGCGTGTCGTTCTCAATGGAAACACGGAAGTCTCGCGCGAGCGTCTGTTCTCCGAACTGGGCGAGCGTATCCGGGATGTGGAGCAGGGACCGGATGGCTGGATCTATCTTCTCACCGACAGCGGAAAACTGATTCAGATCCGATCCGCAAAAACGTTGCCATCGGCCCACCTGCTGCTTTTTGACTGATCGCTATCCGATCCCGCTATTGAGCAAGCGCAGTTTTTCGCCGGGCCTGGATCCGTCGGTTTTCCCGTGGAATCCGGTGAGGGATTTCCAAATGAAGCGGAAACCGTTCCGGATCAGAGAGGATGTTTCCATGCGGCCGCGGTCGAAACAAGGGTCCGCCTGTCCGGCAACCGTGGATGGTTCCGGTTAAAAAAGTGCCATTGGATCTCCGGATAAGGGGGTGTCATGAAGAAAAGCGGATTATTCCTTCTTGCGATGATTCTGATTTCGGCTCCTCTGGCTTCGCTGGCTGCTTCAAACCCAACACACAAGTCCCTTCTCTTCGTGGATGATTACCAGGAAAGGCTATACGACAGGCCCGAAATCACCGATTTGTTCCGGTCGCCGACGATCGGTCCTCCGGAATCCGCCGCCTGGTATGAAGGCTGCGAGTCGGCAACGGCCATGCTGGTCAGCCGCATGGACGGAATGGCCGTGGAGGTGAACGTCCCCGAGGGATGCCATCTCGATTACATCGGAAATCTGGGCCAGGCTGTCGGCAACAAGGTTTTCCTGCTCTCCTGGGATATCGAGATCAAAGCCGTGAACGGCGGGGGCGGCATGTTCTTCGTCCGTTTCCCGAGAAACGACGACGGCATGCAGGTTCTGTTCGGCTTCCTGGATGACGGCCGCGTGATCCGTTTTGACGGAAACCCCAGCTTGGCCACGCTGGTTCACGTCGGGACTTTCCAGCAGGAAACCCGCTACCGCGTATTCTTCCTCTGGAATCTCGTGGCGAAGACCTATTCGGTCTTTTTCGATGGGGCCTGGATCATCGACGGCGAGCCCATTCCCGGCCACTTCAAGGTCGACACGATCGAAAATTTCGGGTTCGACATCAACCAGTCGATCGCGGAACAGGCAGGCCTCCCTCCGGCTCTGGGCAACATCTACTACGTGGACAATATCAAGTTTGGTCCGTTCCGGGAGAAACCGTGTTCCCTCCCCCAACTGATGCTGCTGTTGGGAAACTGACCGGAAGGGTATCAACCCCATGGACATCGTCACGGTCCTCACCAAGATCGTCCAGGAACAGCAGGGCTTGATCATGGAACAGCGGAAGGCGGCCGAGGAGCAACGGGACATCAACGTCGCCCTCTATTATGAGAAGATCGCCCGACTGGAGCGTCTGCTGGCATCGAAGTAAACCAAGCGCAGATTGAACGGCAAATTTAAGAACCCGATTCGATGTCAAGGGAAAAGCGCTTTTTAAAAAGCGCTTTTCCCTTGACATCGAAGCCGCCCCTCTTTTATCCTCCGCCCGCACGAAAGCCATACCCTGATTGATTTGAATTCCTGTTCCTCTGGCCCAGAAACCGGCGCCTGCTCGCCACGACCGAAGACGAAAAGGAGCTTTTGGCATGAAACGATCCTTGCATTCCCCCGTCTGCAAACCCCCTCTGTTGGTATTTTCCCTGGCGCTGTTGTTCTCCATTTCCGGTGTGATGGCCGGTTTTGCGGGGACGATCTATACGGTCACCAACACCAACGATTCCGGAGACAACTCCTTGCGAAAGGCCATCGAACTGGCGAATCAAAACAGCGATCTGGATACCATCCAATTCAACATACCCGGAGCCGGTGATCAAATGATCAGCGTATACAGCCCTCTTGTTATTACGAATCCTGTGATCATCCAAGGGCCGAACGCCAACGGCGGGGAAATCTGGCTGAACGGCCAATCAGCATCTGCCGGATCCGCAGTATATTCAGGCCTTCAGATCGAGGCTTCGGGATGCACCATTCGCGGTCTGGTTATCGGCAATTTTACGGGCAACGGAATCTATGTCGGGAAAACAGATGCCGATGTCAGCAATACCACCATTGCCGGAAACCAAATCTCAGGCCAATTCGTAGCGGGGAACAAGAAAAGCGGCATATATCTCTTCAGAACGACCAACACCATGATTGGGGGATCGACACCGGCCGACCGCAACATCATTTCCGGCAATAATGAGTACGGCATTGTGCTCCATTCCGGAGGCAACAACATCGTTCAGGGTAACTACGTCGGGGTTAATATCGACGGGACGGCTTCACGATCAAACGGTTACAGCGGCATTTACATTGCTTACTCCGACGGAAACACCATTGGAGGAACGACCAGCGCGGCGAGAAACATCATCTCCGGGCATTCGGAGATCTCCTCCGGCATTAATCTATACAACGCCTCGGAAAACACCATCCAGGGAAATTATGTGGGCACGAATGCGGCGGGCACGGCTGCTCTCCCAAATTTTGATGGAATACAAATCAGCCAAGAAGGCAGTTCCAACAACACCATCGGGGGAACGGAATCCGGGATGGGCAATCTCATCTCAGGAAATGAGGATGCCGGCATACGCCTCGTGGTCTCTTCTCCTGGAGCCAACAACCGGGTTCTGGGGAATACCATCGGCACCAATGCCGCAAAGACGGCTGCGATACCGAATTTACACGGCATTCGGGTACATATGGGCGACGGGGTCGTCATCGGTGGAACTTCGGCCGGGGCGGGTAATCTGATTTCCGGAAATGCGAGTAACGGAATAATCATTCCTTACGCTGGTGTCGTCAACACCGTGATTCAGGGCAACCACATCGGCACAGACGGAACGGGCGCCGGCCCCTTGGGCAACGGGTCGCAAGGCATCGACATCTATCAGGCTTCAGGAACAACCATTGGCGGTACCGGCGCAGGGGCCGCCAACACCATCGCCTACAATGGCCGTACCGGAGTTCGGCTGTCTTATTCCAATAGTCCGGCGCCGGAAATCAGGCATAACAGCATCCGTGGGAATTCCATTTATGGCAACGGGATACTGGGCATAGATCTGTCCCCCAACGGTGTGACGCCCAACGACCCCGGCGATCCGGACACCGGCCCCAACGAGCTGCAAAACTTCCCGGTGCTGACAGGCGTGCAGGCAAACGGCGGGCAGACGCGGGTCAGCGGGACTCTGAACAGCATTCCCGGCAAAACCTACCATCTGGACTTTTTCGCCGGCGGGTCCTGTGATCCGAGCGGTTACGGCCAGGGAGAGCAGTATCTGGGAAGCACCCAGGCCACGACCGACTCCGGCGGGAATGCGTCATTCCAGGCGACGTTGAATGCCCGGCTGACCGGCTCCGGCGTTGTCACGTCCACGGCGACGGACCCGGACGGCAACACGTCCGAGTTTTCGGCCTGTCATCCCTACACCGCCAAGGGCGGGTCGGGGCTCCCGGGCATCCTGATGCTGCTGCTCCAGGACGGGTAGACGCCCATTTCCAGCACTCAAGTGCACCGTCAAATAATTTCTTGACTTTCGAAGGCGGCCGGAAGGGGACTCACAATCCAATCAGAAATGGTCAAACAAGTCAGCGGCTGATTGAAATCCTTCCATAAGGGATATCGCCCCGATCCGCCAGCGCGACGGCAGGCTCGATCCGGTCTCCCGCATAACCCGCTCCCGAGCCGATCCTGACACTCTTCATGGCACAACCCCGTCCCAAGGATGGTTCATGATACTGCAAGATGGTTGGACAAGGCAAGGGGAACAGACAACATCCCATGAAAGCGAGATGGGCGGTTTGCGCTCTTGCGCAGCAGATTTCAATCGGCAATATGCGGGTGATGTTCGAAGTCAAACGATCTTTACTGGTTAGGTATCCACCTGCAAAGACGCACATTCAATATGTGTGGGAAGGCGAGGATTGCGGAAAGGACTGCTCGAAGTGAAAATGGCGGATGATCATCAGGAAGAAAGAGAAACATCCCTGATTTCTTTTCGGGAAATTTTCCATAACTGCCTGTCATGATTGTTCACCTGAGAATTTCAGATGATGGGCCATTCCAATTTCATTCCGATTCTTCTTCGATTGGTGTGACCAGAACCTTATCCACCCTGCGCTCGTCCATATCCATCACCTCAAACCGCAGCCCGGTCCATTCAAAGCGATCAGCGACGTTCGGTACACGACCTAAATGCATCATGACAAAGCCGCCCAGCGTATTGAATTGCCCTTCCTCCTCTTCCGGGACATGACTGACGTGAAAAATATCCTTGAATTCATCGAACGGGATGCTGCCATCCAGGAGCCAGGATCCATCTTCCCTTCGCACAGCTTGGGATTGATCGAGGGAATGTGCGGTTGCCAGATCGCCGACCATCGACTTGAAGACATCCTGAGGTGTTACGATGCCCTGGATCGCCCCATATTCGTCAACAACAAGCGCCACATGCCTGCCGGACTGCCTCAGAAGTTCCAAGAGATTAAGCGCTGGAAAATGTTCCGGGACGAACAAGGGCTTTATCAGGGAGTTCTTTAGATCGGGTTGCTGACCGGACGACATTACCGCCCACAGGGTTTTTAGAGATGCAACGCCCACAATGTTGTCTTCGGTTGTCTGGTACACGGGAAAGTTGGAATGCCGGCTCTCGGATATTTTTTGCCAGTTGATTTCCGGAGAATCATCGAGATCCAGGGATATCATGTCCGGCCGGGCTGTCATGATGGAATTGACTTTCCGGTCAGTGAGGCGGAATATCCGCTCCACCATATCCTGTTCCCTTTTCTCAAAAACACCACTCTGGGTGCCCTGATCAATCAGGATTTTGACTTCCTCTTCGGTAACTGGTGGTTGCTCCGACGGTTTGATGCGAAGAATCGAAAAGACCGCATTGGTCGAAACATTCAATAAATGAACCACCGGCAAGGTCATTCTGGCCAGTGCCCGCATTGGCTTGGCCACCATTGTGGCGATACGCTCCGGATTGTTCAGTGCAATTCGCTTTGGCGCCAATTCCCCGACAATCAGGGAGAGGTAAGTGATCGCAATGACTACAAACCCGATGCTGACGGTTTCACGATACGGAGCGAGCACGGGGATTCTTCCCAGGTACAATGCCAATTGCGAGGCAAGGGTCGCACCACCATAGGCGCCAGCCAGTATTCCAATCAGTGTGATTCCGATCTGAATGGTAGAAAGAAAGGAACCGGGTTCGTTTGCGAGCTCCAGGGCGACACCTGCTTTGGCACTTCCTTCGTTGACCCATTGCTGCAGCCGGGCCTTTCGGGAGGAGACAACTGCAATTTCAGACATTGCAAAGATGCCGTTCAAAAAAACAAGGAACAAGATGATTGTAATTTCAGCCCATATGGCAGACACGATATAAACCTCCTGTGATCGTTGAAACCATCGGTTGGCAGCTTGAAACGATCCGGAATCTCCATGGCTCGCCAGCGTATGCCGTCGCAACCCATCGCGAAAATAAAGCACCCCCCGGCCAGAGAGATTTTGAACAACCGCGCGATAGTCTGATAGACTGCCTCTTGCTCCGGGTTGATCCCGATCAACCATGATTGCGGGCGGAATACCCGCCTTCTTCGGCTCAAAGGCGAGAACGGATTTTATCTGCTGTTCCAACGGCGATTCTGAATATGCAGGCCGTTCCGAAGATAGCCTACATTCGTCACCAGATCCTTGTGATACATGCCGGCATTGATTGCGGAGACCAGATTGAATTCCTTGCACCACCGGGCGGTCGTGCGGGAACGGCTCCCGTGTTCCGATGCAAGCAGCAGCTTCAGTCTGGCCTTCGCGGCATCGATCCGGACAACATGGATGGCCCTATCTTCGATGTCGAGCAGGGGCATCACCGGAAAGACGCCGTATTCAACGCCATGTGCCAGCGCTTTCCATCTTTCACCGGTTTGACCTGCCGAAAGCGGGGAGGAACTCAGGACAATTCCCGGAAGAAACGGAACAATTCAGATCAATGCCCGATTCATGGCTCAAAGTTCGTTATGGAGGATGGGGTGAACAGGATCGTTGCTGAAACCCTGCTTCAGGGTTTGAATCGTCCGAGCACGCTGCCCTGCCCTCCTTCCTCGAGGCGAAAAATAATAATTTCACCCGAAGAGGGGTAGACACCCGTCAGGGCGGTGATGTTCACCTGATGGGTGATCAGAATTGTGGGACTTCCGGCGGGAAGCGCCCGGATCATCCTCTTCACTTCCAGGGTTTGTGCCTGCTCCGTCGCGCCATCCCGAAAGAACGAGTTCAGAGCCGGAAACACTGAAACCTTGCCGAGATCGATCAGTTTTGCCGTTTCCAGACAGCGGCACCACTGGCTCGAATAGACGGATGCTTTTCGAATCCCCTTCTGCCGGAAGTATGACCCGATGCGGCGAGCCTGGGCCCTCCCCTCATCGGAAAGATTCCTTTGCGTCGTGCAATCTTCGACATGGAACCCGGTGGGATCTCCAACGCCCGGAGCGATGGCATGCCGGATAATGGCAACGGCCCGCCCCTGCAGCAACTCCGTCCATGGAGAGTTCCGGATGGATTGCGGGGCGGCCGTCCCCGCCAAAGCGAGGCCCAGAAAGAAGAGCAGGCTGACGCCAGCCGAAAGCCGCTGCCTGCTTTTCGCAGTCCGGGTCGGATCCGTCCGGAAACATTGACACCGCACGACCCCGCCACCCCGTATACCCCCATCATAACGTTGACGCCGAAGGATGACAACGGCTCCCTTCCGCGGGGCAAAGCAGCTTTTCATGGCTCTCCAAATCATGACAATTCACAGGTCTTAAATTCCGGCGGCTCCAGGATGATTATTTTGTTGCGCCTCAGGTATTCCGGGAAACCGTACAGGCGCTCGCTTCTGTACTCCATCACGACGGCATCAACAGGGCAATTGTTCAAACAGCCGAAGCAGGCCAGGCACCGGTCCCGATCGACTGCCTGTCGGGAGGGGTTGATGGCTCTGGTCGGGCATTTTCTCACACAGGTTTGGCAACCGATACATTTGTCTGCATCCACCGTGTGTTTGCTGATCATCTTTTTGTTTAGCCAGACCAGGGGCAGCCAACGCAGTCCTTCCCGCATGGCGATTTCATAACCGGGGGAAATCGTTTTGCCATGAACAATTTTTTCCAGAATGTCCGCCGCAAAACCCCTCACCCGGGCAAAGGTTGCCGCATCGGGAAGATGCCGGCCTGAAATCTGCTTCGCGTTGTTCCAGTTGGGTGTTGGATAGGATGCGACATTCCGGAAGGCGTCCCTTCCGACAGGCACTCCGCCCTTGTCCGCCAATAATTTGAGAATGTGCGTCGATGCGTTATGCTGATTGCCCTCCGGGCCGCCGAAGGAAACGAAGGCGGCTACCGGCGTTCCCGTGATCGGAGGAATCGTTTCCAGCCAATCGCGGATGTTGGAGGGCGTATCGTAATAAAATACCGGCGTTCCCATGACAACCAGATCATAATCGGGCAGCAGATTTTTATCGAATTCCTGCATGTTGCGCACCGCCACCGTCAGGCCCTTCTCTTTCAGGATGCAGCCGATCAGCCTGGCATACCGGCGCGTCTGGCCCGTCTGGCTGTACCACAAGACCAGCGCCCGTTTCGGATTGCGCGTTTTCAGGACAGGATCAGATGCCCGGCTTTTGCGCGGCAGGGAGGCCGAAAGGCACAGCGCAGCGGCCGCAGCCGCGAAAGTCTTGAGAAAGCATCGGCGCGTGTTCATATTCAATGATGATAAAAAGTTCATCTTCCGGAATCCTTCTGCAGGAGTTGTCTTTCCACCATCCCGCATTGCCTGAATGCACTCTCTGCTCGATCAGGAAACGGATCAGCCAGGCGCGATGCGGCCCACGGAATTGCGGCGGTGGAACGGCTTGTCAAAACGGCATTGCCACGACCCGGGTGAAGGACATCCACACGCGGCTTTCCTCGGTCAGCTCGTCCGCGGTGGCGGGACCCGAGGCCCTGATTTCGAAGGGACCCAGAGCAACGCGGTAATCCATTTCATTCCCCAGGTAGATCTTGCGGATCAGGCGCCCGGGAATCGCACCCGGCGCCGGTCGGCCCGAAACCGCAATGGACTCGGGGCGCACTGCCAGCACGACCTGTGCGCCCGTCTTCATTTCCGCATGGAGACGTCCCCTGAGGTGAACGGGGCCCGGGACATCCTTCAGGGCGACGATCCCCTCGGCGTTCTCCACGGCAATCAGGGTTCCCACCAGAAAATTGATGAGACCGATAAAATCCGCCACAAACCGGTTGGCGGGGAATTCGTAGATCTCCTTCGGACGGCCCGTCTGCTGAACATATCCCTTGTCCATGACGACGATCCGGTCGGACATGACCATGGACTCCGCCTGGTCGTGGGTGACATAAATGACGGTGATTCCCAGTCGGCGCTGCACATCCTTGATCTCGAAGCGCATGCTCTCGCGAAGCTTGGCATCGAGGTTGGACAGCGGTTCGTCCAGCAGGAGAAGGGAAGGTTCCGCCACCAGAGCGCGCGCCAGGGCCACACGCTGCTGCTGCCCGCCGGAAAGCTGGCTGGGGAGGCGCTTCTCCAGACCTTCCAGATGCACCAGATCCAGAACGTGATCCACCTTCTCCCGGATCGTTTTTTTGGGGGCGCGTCGCACTTTCAGGGGATAGGCGACATTGTCGAAGACGTTCATGTGAGGCCATACGGCGTAGGACTGAAAAACCATCCCGATATTGCGCTCTTCCGGAGGAATATAGGTTTTCGTATCCGCGCAGCTCACCAGATCGTTGCCGATGAACACCCGCCCCGTCGTGGCCCGTTCGAAACCGGCGATGATCCGCAGGGTTGTCGTTTTCCCGCAGCCCGAAGGCCCGAGGAGCGAAACAAACTCACCTTCACGAATCGTTTCGCTGAATGCCGCCACGGCCTCCACATCGCCGAACCGTTTCGATACGTTTTCCAGTCTCACGTCCGCCATGATTCACCTTGGTCCTTTCCGCCACCAATCGTCAGATCGCGATCTTCCCCTTCGTGATTTTCGACACCAGCAGGTTCCCGAACAGGACCACGACCAGAATCAGCACGGCCAGAACGGAGGCCGCCTGCTGGTTCGAATAGGTCTGCATCTCGTAGAGGATCACACCCAGATTGTGCGTCCCGGGCCCATAGAGCAGGATGGTCATTGTCAGTTCGTAGAAGGTGGTCATGAAAACGAGAAACCAGGCGGCAATCAGGCCCGGCCGCACCAGCGGCAGGATGATGTCGCGGAAGCTCTCCAGCCACCGGGCGCCCGAGATCTGCGCCGCTTCCTCCAGCGAAAGATCGATCTGCTCCAGGGAAGCGCACACCGTGCGGACGGAGAAAGCCAGGTACTTCACGATGTAGGCCACAATCAGGATTGCGAAGGTATTGTACAGGTTGAGCCCGTATTTGCCCGAGAAGGCGATGATCAGGGCGAGCGCGATGACCGTGCCCGGCGTCGCGTAGGGAACGGTCGCGATGAGGTCCGCCGCACGGGCCAGAGGGCTCTTCACCTTCACCCGGTAATAGGCGATGAGACTGGCCACCAGCAGCGCCAGGGTCGCCGCCACGATGCCCAGGAAAAAGCTGTTCCAGAACGCCTCCAGGGCCGTCTTGAAGGTCAGAATGTAACCGTAGTGCTCCAGGCTCAGGTTCTCCAGGGTAATCGGCTCCCCGAAGATCCGGATGAAGGAAGTCACCACGATGGCCCCGATGGGCAGGATGACCAGCAGGATGCCCAGCAGACCCGACAGAATGAGGGCCGGCATCTTGAACCGGCCCAGCGACACGGGCAGGACGCGGGCGCTTTTCCCCCCTACCAGGGTGTACCGTTTCCGGCTCAGCAGGCGGTTCCCGATGGCCATTGTGACGACGGCGATGACCATGAGAACGACGGACAGGGCCGTCGCCTCCCGCATCCCCGAGGTTGTCCCCATATAGACATACTGGATGACCTGCGTGGAAAGAACGTAGATGCGGCTCGGCATTCCGATCATGGCGGGAACCCCGAAGGCGGAGGCGGAGGCGGCAAAGACCAGGAGCCCTCCCGCGAAAAAGCTCGGGGAAACCAGTGGAAGCGTGACATCCCAGAATACGCGCAGGGGAGAGGCGCCGCTGATGCGGGCGGCCTCCTCCAGGGTATTGTCCATCTGCTCCAGGGCGCTTGCCACATTGAGGAAGGCCAGCGGGTAGTAAAACAGGGTCATGACCCAGACCAGGCCGGGTACGGTGTAGATGTCAAAGGGGCCGGGCGCGGCGGCGCCGAAATACGACACGAGCATCTTGTTGACGTATCCCACGCCCGGGGTGAGCAGCAGAATCCACGCGATCGCCCCCACATAGGGCGGGATCACGTACGGGATGAAAAAGAGGGAGCGGAACAGGCGCCTGTAAGGCAGGTTGCTGCGCACCACCAGCCAGGCAAGCCCCGTGGCAGAAATCATGGAGAAGAACATGGTGAGGCCGCACACCAGGAGGGTCGTCACCACTGCATCCCAGTTGCGTTCCTTGCCGTAGACAGCGATGTAGTTCTGGAGACTGATCTCCCCTTCCGTGCCCAGAAAGCTCCTCAGAACAAGAAGGACCAGGGGGAGAAGAACGAATACGACCAGAAACAGAAGGGCGGTGCCGATAACGAGATTGCGCGCGCTGAAGATTCTCCCGATCGAGCCCATGAAACGCACCGCTCCGCAGGGGGTAATTTCCGCCGGCCCGCGTTTGGCCGGGCCGGCGGGGGAAGGAACCGTTGACTTAGCGGAGAACGGTCTGGTCGAACTTTTCCTTGACCTTCTCCGGCTCCCGGCTGATGGCTTCCCAGTCCATGGGAAGGGCGAATTTGCTGATCTCGCCGATCTTCATGATGGCATTGGGCGGTGCGGGCATGTCCGGCCGGACCGAGTGCATCCAGCCGTTGAGGATCGCCTTCTGTCCGTCCTTGGAGAGGAAGAAGTCATAGACGGCCTTTGCCGCAAGGGCATTCTGGGTGGTCTTCATGATCGCGATGCCGGAAGGGTTCACCACGGGTCCGTCGGAGGGATAGACGAATCCGAGCGGCTTTTTCTCCCCCATGGCCTTCAGGACATTTTCCTCAAGCAGCATCGCCACGGCGAGCTGTCCGGAGAGGAGTTTTGTCTCCACGGCGCCGTTTCCGGGCTCGCAGGCAATCCGGTTTTTCCGAAGGGCTTCGAAGAAGGGCCAGCCGTGCTTGGGCGAACGTACGAGCCCCGCCGTTCCCGCAAAGGCGGTGCCGGACAGCAGCGGATTCGGCATGCCCACTTTCCCGCGCCATTTCGGGTCGGCCAGATCCCACCACGTCTTGGGGAGGTCCTTGGCTGCCACGAGATTCTTGTTGTAGGCGATGCCGATGACGTTGATCCGCACGCCGGAATAATAACCCTCCTTGTCGAGCCAGGCCGGCAGGACATGCTTCGCGTTGGGCGACTTGTACTGCAGGAGCTTCCCGCCGCGTTTGAGGGTGTTGTAGTAGGCGGGATCGGCGATCATGATCAGGTCCGCCTTGCTCGTGCCCTGCTCGAACTCCGCCACGAGCTTCGCGATCACCTTTTCGGAGCCCCCATAAAACCACTGCACGTCCAGGTCGGGAAATTTCTGCTTCAACACCGGCTTGAGCTGCTCGATGATGTGCAGATAGATCGAACTGTAAATCATGACCTTGCCCTTGACCGGCTCCGCGCCAAAGGCCGAACCCGTGAACACGGCCGTCATCAGGATCATGCCCGCCGTCAGTGCCGCCCATTTCGAATGCATGCCTTTCATGTTTTCCCGTTCCTCACTTTCCGTATTTTACCGATTAATGATTTTGACGATCTTCGGCCGGCGGATAGAGGGACCCGTTGCCGACGCCCCACTTTTCCGGCTTGTCTATATGAAAAAAAAGGCCGTTTTGTCAAGGCAAGACGGCGAGATCTTCCCTCCCCATCCAGAAGAGCAGGTCGGAGAGGTTCATGCGGGAACGGATGAAGGGGGAGAAGGACACGGCCCAGCGCAATTCATCTTCCGCGGTCGGCGGGTTCGTATCCTCCGGACGGCAGGGCAGTCCCGCCTTTTTCACCAGTGGTTCCAGTTCGCCGGCCCGCAATGTCAGCCGGGCCAATTCCCGCCGGACGTCGACCCAGGACTCAGCAAAGGATGCGATCCGGGACCGGGCAGCAGCCCAGCGCGCACACTTTTGCCGGTATTCCGATGAAAATTCCGCCCGGGCCGCCTCCAGTTTCTCCCGGCGTGGATCCTTGAAGGATGAGTCCTCGCCCGGCGGAAGGGGAGCGCCTGCCATGCGCCCTCCCAGGACCGCCAGGGACCGCCCCACGTCCGCATCCCGCCAGGCGATATCCCTGAGACTATCCAGCCCCAGCAGCCGGTCGATGGTCCGGGCGCTTACGAGCGAGCCCAGCGCAACCTGCTCCCCGTGAAAGACAAGATCCCGGCCCGAGGCCAGCCTGAGGAAGTCGAGGCCGTGGCTGATGACATGTTCGAAGCCGGAAAGCGGTGTGGTCTCCCCCGCCGTGGACATGGAGATTCCGGCCATGGCCAGCGCGGCGGCTGTGCAGGCCGTCGTTTCCGGCGGCAGGGGNNCCAGGCGGTAGCCCAACAGCCAGTCGCCGTAAGCGACGAAGCGCGCCAGCAAGTCCCCGTACCCTGCCCGGGACATGCGGATCGGAGCGCATTCCAGAAAGGGCTTTACCCAGAAAGCGGCCGATACCGGCCTTGAGGGAAGGGTGCGCTTCGCCCCGTGGAAGTCAATGACGGCGAACGCCGAGGTAAAGGCGGTAACCGTCAGCGCCGTTGGAATGGACACGAACGGAACAGCGATGTCTTCCATCCGGAGCGCATGCTTCACCAGGTCGGTGATGCTTCCGGAACCAAGAACGACGGCGGCATCACCCTTTCTCTCACGGACCGCGCCCCGGACCCGCTCCAGGCAATCGTGAGAGGCATGGATGTCCCCGGGGATTACAGACAGTGCCGCGGATAGGTCGATCCAGTTACAGGAAATGCCCGCTTCGCCGAGCAGACCGCGAAATTCCCTGTCGATGTCCCGCGTCGGCCCTTCGGAGCATTTCTTTGCAGCGCCGTCCACATAGACATGGATTCGCCCATTTGCCGACATGCATGTCCGGGACCAGTTCAGCAAGGCCGCACGGAGTTCCCCCAGAGACTCGGCATAATGCTGGACGGGGACCAGAAGCGCCTTTTCCCGGTCCTTAAAGATTCCTTCCTTGTCCAGCGCTTGTTGAAGCGTTCCAAACCAGCGGTTCACCGCATTCGCATCCTTGACCTGCAGAGTGGATGAACATTGTAGCCAAGGACATCCCGAAAGTAAAGCAACCAGCGAAATGAACAGCGAAAAAGATTGTTCTTCGAAGAAGAATCTTCTACAATGCAAAAGCTTGATTTCTTGATTCCGCCCGTGGCTGAAAAGAGGGTCGAGCGCCGGGATGCCGGAAAGGAATCGTCTGAGGAGGGTGACATGAAGCGAAGCGCAAAAAGACCGCCGGTTCCGGACCGGCTGCCCGTGCAGGTCGACGATTGCCCCTGCACCCAGGTTCGCTGCCATCGCCACGGAAACTGCGTGGAATGTATCCGCGTGCACCGGACGAGGCAGGAACACATTCCCGAGTGTCTGCAGGAAATGTTCCGCGTCCATATCGGCGCTCTGGCCGGACGGGTGGAGTACGGGATCCTCGATCTCCGGCGGACCCCTGCATATTGGGACAGGCGCCTCGGAAAGGAGGGTTCACCCTCCCGGGGCGGGGAGCAAAGCGCACGCGGAAAAAAGCCGTCGCAAAGACGGAAAGCGCCCCGGAAATTGAACAAACACGGTTCCTCCGGGAGATCGCCGATCTCCGGGGCATGAGATGTGGAGTCAGCCATGAATAAGGAAACTGTTGACATTCTCGTCCATATCGTTGTCGCCATGGTGGCTGGGGGACTGATCGGCCTCGAGAGAAGCTACTACGGCCGGCCGGCAGGATTTCGAACCCACACCCTGGTCTGCATGGCATCGAGTCTGCTGATGCTCGTGACCATATACCAGCGGGACTGGTTTTCCGCGGCGATGGTCGAAACGGTGCGGGTTGATCCCACCCGCATGGCGCAGGGGATCATGACGGGCATCGGATTTCTGGGCGCCGGCGTGATCATGAAGGAGGGGGCTTCCATTCGCGGACTCACGACCGCGGCATCGATCTGGATCACGGCGGCCATCGGCATCCTGGCCGGGGTGGGCTTTTACAGCGCGCTCACGGTCGTGACGGTTCTGACCCTGAGCACCCTGACCCTCTATCGTTTCGTGGAAGAACGGCTCCCCATGCTCGTTTACGTTCAGGCCTTCATCCGTTTTCCCCGGGAGCGGGCGCTGACGGAACCACAGGTCCGGGCCCTGATGCACGAAAACGGCTTCGGCGTTTCGAACCTCGCGCACGCGGTCACCCATGACCGGAAGTTTTACGAGTACGAGATGATCGTCAAGACCCGAAAGGAGGAGAACGTGCGGCGCCTGTCCCGATGCCTCGCGGAGAACGACACCGTGGTCGAATTCCGGATCTCTCCGACGGGGGATTGAGTCCGGAGAGAGAAGGTCAAGCGGCGCCCTCCTTCAACCCTTCCCGACCTTCAGGCCGACCTGCCTTGTTTGCCCGCCCGGCAGCCGTTTCACATTCGGCTCACCCGACAAACTGTTAATCCATTCCACCGCATTCGGCTCACGGCCGATCCTGCCTGCTTCAAAGCACGGCGCCCATGCCCATCGCTGTCGTGACTGCGGCGGGTTCGCAGATATTGAATTGACAAGAAGCGCCGATTTGCTCAGTATCGCCATCGGTTCCCGGCGCGGATTAAAAAGATTTCCCTCACGAACGAACGATGGATGCTGGAAGAAGATGGACGGACTGAAGAACAAACCGATGTACGCATACCTCATGGTGCTGGTGATCTGCGCAAGCGCCGGCTTGCAGGGATGGATGGCCCTGTTCACGAACTTCGCCAAGGAAGTCGTGGGCGTAAATGGCTTCCAGATCGGCGTTGCGCAGGCCGCCCGTGAAATTCCCGGCTTTCTCACTTTCATGGTCATTTATTTGCTGATCATCATGAAAGAGCACCGCCTCTCGGCCTGGTCCGTCGTTCTCCTCGGGATTGGGATCGGGGCAACCGGCTTTTTTACCACTTTCCCCGGCCTGCTGATGACGACGGTCATCATGTCCATCGGTTTTCACTATTTTGAAACCACCAACAAATCGCTCACGGTGCAGTACTTCGACAAGATAGACGCCCCGATCGTCTTCGCGCGTCTGCGGGGATACGGGGCACTGGCCAATATCGGGGTCGGAGCCATCGTCTGGATGCTGTCTTTCCTGCTGCCCTATCGCGTCAACTTTCTCCTGCTGGGCATCTTCATTGCATCCACGGGAATCTATATGCTCTCGAAGAATCCGGCAACCGGGGAGGGTGTCCGCCAGCAGAACAGGCTCGTCCTGCGACGGAAATACTGGCTTTACTACACACTGAACTTTCTGAGCGGCGCCCGGCGGCAGATTTTCACCGTCTTCGCAATCTTTCTTCTGGTCGAAAAATACCGTTTGGCCGTCAGCACCATTGCCGGCATTTATGTCCTGAATTATGCGCTCACGTTCCTGACCAACCGATACATCTCCAGGGCGATCAACCGGTACGGCGAACGTGTGGTCCTCTCGCTCGAGAGCGCCAGTCTTTTTGTCCTGTTTTTGGGGTACGCGTTCATCGAAAGCGTCTGGGTTGCGGTCATCCTGTATGTGCTGGACAGCATCTTCTTCAACTTTTCCATTGGGTTGAACACGTACCTTCAGAAAACGGCCGACGCCGGAGATCTCGCGCAGAGTACGGCCGTCGGATTCACAATCAATCACATTTCGGCAGTGGTCATTCCGCTGATCGGGGGCAGCCTGTGGTTGCTGAACTGGAAACTGCCCTTCATCATCGGCGCCTGCCTCACGGCTGTTTCCCTGTACTTTACACAGAAGATACCGGCACACCGGCAACGGAGAGACAGCGACACGCAATGCATCGAGTAATTGCACATAATTTGGGTACAACTTTTCTGCCTGATGCCCATTCGGCGAATTTGGACTCCACGGACCGAACCACATCGTCGAGCGTCGGGAAATATCGGTCGTGCAGCCAGAGTTTTCGAGTCAATTTCCATAACCGCTCAATCGGATTCAGATCAGGGCAGTACGGAGGCAGAACATCCAATACGAAGCGGGGCGCTTAGTTGTTTCTCCAATCGGCATGGAGCTTGGCATGATGGTACCTGGCATTGTCTGCAATCACAACGACGCGCCGCCCGCTTCGAGAACTGGCCTACCGGAGACGCTTGAGAAACCGATGGAACGTCATGGCGTTAAACTTCTCCTCCTCTCTTTGGCAAACCAGTTTCCCATCGCGCAAACGGACAGCTCCGAAATAGCCCACACTCTTGCGCGTGGGATGATGCAACAGGACGGGGTCCTTTTCCTCCGGTGGAACCCACATCAGACACCGCGATCCATGTTGCTGAAGGGGAGTCCCCCAAGAGACTGCTGACCTGGGGGCAACTCATCCCGTTGCCACCAGCAATATGCCATGGAGACGATGGTCGTACCGTGATTCTTCTGGACGACGAATCTCATCCTGCAATCCCGGAACAATTGTCAACGCATCGGCTGTTGCGTTTTGTATAAAATCTATATTGGACAGATGTGCACAGAGATAATTTCTGAAGTGTGCCACTCATGAAAATATGCCTTGACGGGCAAAAACATCCCCCATATACTCCAAACCGTCAAAATCAATGCATTATTTGAGCAGTTATCCATCCATACCGCATCGGTCCACCCGCGATGACGGAGGATCCCTCCGGCAGTGCATCCGTTCGAACGTGATTTCAGGAATGATTCTTGGAGGTGATTATGGACATCAAATTTAAAATCTGGCTGGAAAAGGACGGTCATGCGCTGTTCGGCGAGGGACGCGACCAACTGTTGAAGGCCATCGACGACTGCCACGGCCTGTACGGCGCCGCCAAACAAATGAAAATGTCCTACCGCGCTGCCTGGGGAAAAATCAAATTGACGGAAGGGCGCATCGGCAGAAAGATCGTTGAGGTGGGAGAGGACAAGAAGCTGCACCTGACCCAAGACGCCAGAAGGCTTCTCTCGGAATTCGAGAAGCTGGAAAAAGATGTCGACGAGTTTATCAGGGCGCGCAGATCCCCGTTTGTCTTGCTTAAAGACACAACCGTGAAAAGCGACGAAAAAAAATGAATCCGGCAACAAAATCCCGCCTTTTGTCCGGCCATGCTCCGCCGAACATATGCTTCAAGATACATAACTATATGATTTAATTCATATTTTTCTTGACAATCCCTCAAAATCCTCTATTCTAACTCTGACAGGGCGGCCGGAGCATTGCGGCGCAGGCTGTCGGGACAAGAAAATTTTGAACGTCGGATGGCGTTCAGAAGGAGGCAATCGCAATGGAAGAGAAGTATTCGATGAGAAGAAGAGGATTTTTGAAGCTGGCGGGAGCAGCCGGTGTCGCCACCGCGATGACGGCTTTTCCCTTCAGGAACATGCGGGCGGCCTGGGCCTTCGGTGATCATCCCCAGGAGAAAATGCCCTACCGAATCACGAAAAAAGTGCCACAGGTTTGCGCACGGGCCTGCGAAGCGGACTGTGCCTATCACGTTGTGGTCGGTGTTGACCCCGCCACCGGTCTCGAGCGGGCGCTGACCCTGGAAGGCCGTCCGGACGATCCCGTTTCCAACGGGAAATTCTGCATCAAAGGCATGGGATTCGTTGATTCGATGTACGATCCGGACCGCCTGATGGTTTCTCTGAAGAGGACCAACAAAACGAAGGGAACCGACGTGGATCCCGGTTGGATTGTCATGAAGACGGAAGATGCGGTCAACGAAATCATCGCCAAGATGAAAACCTACAAACCGGAAGAAATTCTGATGGCGTCGCCGGGCGATCCCTATACCAACCGCCTGTGTCAATCCATCGGCTGCACCCGGAGCGATCAGCGGACGGAATGTTTCGGCACCCATTACTACATCAACTGCCTGACGCTGACCAATCCGCCGAACAAGTTTTATTCCAGCTGCTACACGCCGAGCCACCATGTGTGCGGTTATGATTACGACACTTGCAAGTACCAGGTTTGGTTCGGGTTTGACTCTTTTTCCAAGTGCGGCAAGGCGGGCATGCTCAATCACTGGGCGACGGGAAAACGAAACGGGGGCAAGATCGTCATGTTCAACCCGGTCCGCACCCCCATGACGGACAATTTTGCCAGTGAGTATTACGCGATCAAGCCGGGCACCGACCTGGCCGTTGCGCTGGCCATGATCAATGTCATTGTGGCCGGCAAAAAGTACAACAAGGTTTTCATGACCCAATATTCGGATGGAGCGGCTCTGGTTGACGTGGAAAAACAGGCGCACCTGAAAACAGCCGACGGCATGTTCCTGGCCTGGTCCACAAAAAACAAAAAAGCCGTACCCATTGATCGATGCGATGCTCCGGCGCTGGACGGCACATTTACCGTGAAGATCGACGGACGGCCGGTCAAGGCCAAACCGGTTCTGCAGCTTCTGGCCGAGGCGACGAAGGCCTGTACGCCCGAGTGGGCCGCGAAGATCAGCGACGTTCCGGCCAAGGCCATCAGCAAGATCGCGCGCGATTTTGCGGCTGCCGCACCCTACGCACTGATTCCCACGTACAAGCGCGATGCGGCAGGCCCCAATTACGCCAACAGTTGGCGGCTCCGCCACGCCATCCAGATTCTAAACGCCCTTGCCGGCTCGATCGACCATGAAGGCGGCATGCTCCTGCTGCACGACGTGAAGATTCCCTGGATCGACGAAATTGCCCCGCCCGTGGCGCCTTATCCCGAGCAGCCCGCCCAGCCGGTGGACTTCCGCAATGAATTTCCGGTCACCGATGACATTTACCGGAAGAAGGATTTTTCGGCACCGGGTCATTACGGCATGGTGGGATGGGGGCTCTACAAGACGACCCGCGCGAAGGTAGCCTTTTTCAGAAACCCGCACCGGGGGCTGTTTGCCATGATCCATTCCCAGATGTTCGAGGCCGCTTCTCAGAAGCTGGAACTCGTCGTGGACTGGAACCTGTATCTGGACGATCTGGGCTACTTCTGCGACTACGTCGTGCCGGCACCCCACCAGTTTGAAGAGGGCAAGATGGACCTGCGCCTCTACTATCCGAAATATCCCTGCATCGTCGGCGGTACGCCGGTGCAGAAATCACCGGGCGACCAGATCGGCTGGGGCGGCTTTGCCATGAAGATCGGTCTGGCTCTGGCGCCGAAATACTGGACGACGGATGGAAGCGGTGATCCGGCCAAAAAAATCCCGACGAATCTGAGCGATGCCGCGGTCAAGCAAGCGGGCATTGCCGAGAATGCCGCCGATTTCATGAAGAAGGGCGGTTTGTGGATCGACAAAAAAGCCTATCGGAACTACAAGCAGATTGAGCAGATCGGCTACGGCAAGCCCAGGGGAAGAGTGAAGATGTACATCAACGAGTTTGCCGAAGTCGGTCACGCCCCGCTGCCCATCTGGCATGCTCGCTGGCATGAAGCCACGGGAGACTACAAGTTCTCACTGCTCATAACCCGGGCGCCCTGGTATATGCACGCCGATCCCAACTTCATCAACAACCCTGTCCTCAAGGAAGTGACGATCCGCAACCACATGGATACGGTATGGATCAATCCCGAGGCAGCGGCAAAGCTCGGTCTCAAGGAAGGCGACGGCATCATCCTCGAGAACGATCCGACCTACATGAAGGATCTGCCCCGGCCGCAGAAAGCCAAGGTGCATCTGACAAAGCGCATCACCAGAACCGACTGCGTTTTGTTGTTCCATGGCATCGGGCACCGGGCCAAGAACCTGAAGGTGGCGGCCAATTTCGGTTACCGGGACGGCGATTTGATCCCGCAGAAGGATCCGGCGATGTTAAAGAAGTTCGATCCGACCGGAATGGGTTGGGTTGAAGATGTTTTTGTCAGCATTAAGAAGATGTAGTGAGGTGACGAAATGAAAAAATATGCCATTTTACTGGATGACACATTCTGTACGGGATGCAATTCCTGCGCTTACCGGTGCATCCAGGAGTTCAGATATCACGATCAGGCGTCAAAGGGACTCTTCAGAACCTTTGTCCAAATCAATGACGACGGCCTTTATCAGAAGCGCTGCATGCACTGCCTGGAACCGGACTGTGTCGAACACTGCCCGGTGAAAGCCTTGACCAAATCGGAATACGGTCCGGTACTTTACGATGCCAAGAAGTGCATCGGCTGCCAGACCTGCGTCCGAGTGTGCAAGTTTCATGTTCCCCAGTTCGACGCGGACACAAAAAAGATCGTCAAGTGCAGCATGTGCGCGCACAGAGTCAGCGATGACAAGAAACCGGCCTGCGTGGAGGTTTGCCCCACCGGCGCGCTGCAGTTCGGCAAATATGAAGCGATGAGGAAACTGGCTTCGAAAATGGCCAAAGAGAAGAAACTCAAGCTGTACGGCTATGAGGAAAACGGCGGAACCCACCTGTTCGTTCTGGCCAAGAAAGATCCCACGACGTTCGGCTACCCGAAGGTGGCGAAGAAGGCCCTCAAGGGCAAAGCCTCGCTGGATGGGGAACTGGGCGTGCCGGCACTCGCAGCGCTGGCCGTTGTCGGCTTCCGGAAGTACAGCGAGAGAAGAACCCGTATTGAAACGGAGGCCAATAAGGAAAAAAAATAACGTAAACAAGAAGCGAAATCCGGCGGCGCCAGCGGGCGCTGCCGGTTCGTTTGCCGGTTTTGTCGGCCCTTGGACAATCCGGCAGGAATGTGTTAGAGGTAACGTATGAGCAACTCAAAAACAACAACGAGCCGGACCGGACCGAGTGATCGCTTGATCGGTCTGCAGGCCAGGGTGGCGCTTTTCAACCTCCTGGCGCAGGCGTTCAACTATCCCGATCAGCTCCTCATGGAAAAACTGATCTCGGGGGAATTTACGGCTGCATTGGGCGAAGCGCTCGGCATCCTTTCGCCGGAGGCCGCCTGGACCGATCGGATCGCGGTCCTGGAAAGAAAATACAAGGCAACCGCTCGGAGCGCGGAAGACCTGCTGCTGGAACTGGAAAAGGACTACACCCGGCTGTTTTTTTCGTCGAAACCCCGCCTGGTTTATCTTTTCGAATCCGTTTACCGGGAAGGAAAACTGCTCCAGGAATCGACTTTTGAAATCGCGAGGCTGTATTACGAGGCCGGGTTGAACCTGGTCGACGATTTCAAGCTGCCGCCCGATCATATCGCGGTAGAGTTTGAATTTATGGCCTACCTGTATTTCAACGAACTGGAAGCCGTGAAGAAGGGTAGCCGGGAAAACGAGGCGCTGGCGCAGAAGCTCCGGAAAGAGGCTTTGGAAAAGCACCTCGCGAATTTCGGGCGGGTGTTTGCGGAAAAGGTCGTGGCCCATGCCGCGACGGATTTTTATAAGATCATGGCGGCCGTCGCCGCCTCCACGCTCGCAGTCAGCCGGTAGAGCAGGAAACCAAAACTTTAACACACGCTGTTTCAAGCGGCCCGATTGGACGGCCTCAACGGCGGATCGCACCACTCCGGAAGCGCCGAGAAAAGTCCTCACGCCCGCAGATGCATGGATGGCCCTGGTCGGGCATTATTTCTCACACAGGTACGGCAGCCGAAACCTTTTTCTGCATCCGCCTGTGTTTGCTGACGATCTTTTTGTTCAGCCGGACCGGGGGCAGCCGGCGCAGTCCTTCCCTCCTTGCGATTTCATATTCGAGGGGAATCGTTTCGCCAGGAACGATTTTTCCCAGAATGTCCGCCGCGAAAGGCCTCACCCGGGCAAAGGTTGCCGCGTCGGGGAGATGCCGGCCCGAAATCTGCTTCGCGTTGCTCCATTTGGGTATCGGATGGGATGCGACATTTCGGAAGGCATCCCTTCCGGCAGACACTCCGTATTTGTCCGCCATCAGTGAGAGACGGTGATCCCCGACTTCAGGAAGGTGTCCGCGGCGGTCGTCCACGCCGCTTGGGGAATCCAGCGATCCGCCGCGCCGTTTTCACGGACGGACCGGAAGCGCTTCTCCTCGTGGGGCTGCGTGCCCCCGATCAGCACGCGCTTTTCCCCGATGCCGGCCAGACAAAAGGGATCCAGGGCCATGAAGGCAATGTCGTCGTGTTCGATCATGCCGGCATTTTCTTCGAGAACCCGGTGGATTCGCTCGCCGATCCGGTCCACGGGCAGGACGGCAAATGCATCACCCAGGCTGGAAAGAATGGAGGTGCGGACGCAGAAGCGCAGCAGGTCGTCGAAACCGTCGCTGTAAAGGACCAACCGGAGATTCCGGTCCCGAATGCGATATTCGACCACATCGACGATCTCCGGGCTTCGGCCGGCGAAGTCCATGTTTCGCGCGGTCTGGAAGACGACACTGCCGCCGACGGAATCCATCAGCAGCGCCACGCTGTCGCCGCCATGCGCCACCGTAAGGGCGATGTCGTCTCCGTCACCGCTCACGGCCGCGCAACTGAATGTGGTCTTGTGCTGATACTTTTGCCGCGCGTACACACGCCGGTTGATCAATTCCCTCCAGTCCGACGCCGTCTTGGGGACGCCGTCCTGCTGCAGGGCATCGGACAGCCTTCGCAGAATGTCCCGCGACGCCCAGGGAAAGCGCTCGCTCCCGTCCGCCACCGCGAAGACCCGGTGGCGGAAGTCGAAATAGAGGCAGTCGCCGTTTCCGTATCCGCTGCGGACCTTGTCCGTTCCGGTCACGAGGCTTCCGCTCAACGCTCCCCTCAGCCGAAGGGCCCGTTTCGCGGCATTGATCTCGATGACCGGGAACGCATCCATGGATCAGTCAACGACCCGGAAGTATTCGATGTCCCGGATGTTGCCCTTGCGCTCCTTTGCCCACACAGGCTCCACCCGCGCACCGACCTTGACCTTGCTCTCGTCCTCCAGATCGATGTAGTGCTGCAGCAGGGTGTCGGCGCCGTCCAGCCGGATGAAACCGTACCCGTATGGGACCGGTTTCTGGTGCCCGGTCTCCGGATCGATGAAGGCGAAGCGCAGAATGGTGAACGTGCCGATCACGCCCTTCGGGCCGACTTCGACCCAGTCGTTCATTTCGACAAAGCATTGACCGCAGACGCCCCGCGGCGGCACATAGACCTTGCCGCATTTGGGGCACTTCAGTCCCATGAGGCGCTTGTGGTCGCGGGTCTCCGTGAAAAACTTGCTGCCGTGCATCCCCACCGCATATTTAAAGGGCTGTGCCGCTTCACCGGATTCGACAATCAACTGTTCCTTTTCAGCCATGATCTCACCTCTCAATTCGGTTTTTTCTTCCCGTGAAGGAGCATATTGGTCCACATGCACCCTCCGAAGCCGGTGCTGACGGCAAACCGGACGTCCGGAACCTGCCGCCCTTCCGCCTTGCCCATCACCTGCATCGCCGCCTCGGCGCAGCGGATGAGCCCGGTTGCGCCGATGGGGTTGCAGGCGATCACGCCCCCGGAGGGATTGATCGGAAGCTCTCCGCCCATGTCGGTGTTGCCGTCCCACACGTACCGCGGCGCCTCGCCGTGCCCGACGATCCCCATATCCTCGATCCAGATGAGCCCGGCAAACGAATAGGGCTGATACATCTCAATCACATTCACTTCCTTTCGAGGCTCCTTGATCCCCGCCTTCTTGAAGATCTCCCGGGCGCATTGCTCCATGCTGGTCAGCCGGCCCCAATCGACATCGCCCAGGTAGGAATAGGTGTTGTGCGCCGATGTCCCCCAGAGCCAGTCCGGCACGGTGCAGATCTTCTCCGCGCTATCCTCGCTCGCCATGATGACCGCGCAGGCTCCGTCCGACCGGGGACAGACATCCAGAAGGTGAATGGGATCGGCCAGCATCGGAGAGGCCAGCACGTCTTCCAGCGACACCTCCTTTCGGAGTTGGGCATGGGGATTGTTCATCGCATGCTTCCGGTCCCGCACGGAAACGCGGGCGCCGTCCCTGTCGGTGGCGCCGTAGCGGGCCATGTACGCTTGCGCCTCGACGGCCAGCCCGGAGATGGCGCCGGCAAAAACCTGCCGGTCCCAGATGGGATCGAAAGCCGTCGTGATCGCGCCGGTCGTGTCGGATTCGGAGTTCTTCTCCCAGCCGATGATCAGCACCTTGTCGAACATGCCGCTTCCGACCATGTGATAACCGCCGATGGCCAGAGACGCGCCGGTCGTGCCGCCGGTGGTGATTTTGAGGACCGGCTTCATCACGCCGCCCGAGCCGTCGACGCTCCAGCAGTCCACGTAGTTGATCCCCTCGAAATGATCCATATTCCCGATGAGAACGGCGTCGATGTCCTTCATCTTCAGGCCGGCGTCGGCCAGGGCGCGCTGCACCGCTTCGTTGATGAGCTCCTGACCGTTCACATCCGGACGATGACTTTTGTGGAAGGTCTGTCCCGTTCCGACAATCGCTACTCGCTTCGCCATATCGCTGTTCCTCCTACTTTTCCCCGTCCAGAACCCAGACGCAGTGTGACTGGCCGCAGAGACCGTTGACGCCATGGGCAAGGCCCGTTTTGGCTTTCCTGACCTGATGCCCGCCGGCATCGCCGCGCAACTGCAGAACAATTTCGGCAATCCGGTAAAGACCGGCTGCGATCACGGGATGACCTGCCAGGAGACCGCCGGACGGGTTCACAGGCATCCGCCCGTCCACGTTGAATTCGCCGGCCCGGAGCATACCGGCTGCCTTCCCGTACTCGGCCAGCCCCATCTCCTCGAGCCAGAGCAGCTCCTGGTAAGTGAAGGCGTCATAGAGTTCGACGACATCGATTTCCTTCTTCGGATCCTTGATCCCGGCCATGCTGTAGGCTTTTTTCGCGGCCTCGGCAAGCGCGTTGCTCCTTGCCAGATCGCGGTCCCCGAAGAAGAAGCTGTCCGTGCAGAAGGACAGGCCCCGAATCCACACGGGTTTCTGCCTGAACTTCGTTGCCGCCGTTTCATGGGCGATGATCACGGCGCAGCAACCGTCGGAGACGGGCGAGCAATCCAGTTTGTGCAGCGGGTCCGCGATCATCTCCGAGGCGAGGACATCCTCGACGGTGATTTTCATGGGAAGCTGGGCCATGGGGTTCTGAAGGGCGTTTCCGTGGTTCTTCACGGAGACCAGCGCCATCTCTTCCGGTTTCAGCCCGGTCCGGTGCATGTAGGCGTTGGCCTGCATCGCGCAGGCAGTGATCATGTCCATTCCGAGTTCCCGTTCGTAAATGGGGTCGAAGGACGCATTGGTGATCAGGCTGGAGACGCACTGCGAACCCTTGGAATGACCCGTGACCAAGGTTGTCTTGTAGGAGCCCGACAGCGCCCGCGCATTGGCGTAAAAGGCGCCGAACGTCCCGTCGCCCTCCACGCAGGAAATATTCTTGGTTGCCGCGCCGCTCGCGTCACCCACGGCCATGAGCGAAATCGTGCGCCCGTCCCAGAAATCGCTGGACGTGGTCACGACGTTGTCGATGTCGTCGATGGACATCCCCGCATCGTCCAGCGCCCGGTTCACGGCCTCCCAGGCCATGTCGGCAAAGGTTTCCCCCTTCTTTTCCGCTTCGATCTTCGTCATTCCGACGCCGATAATTGCTGTTCGATCCATGTTTCCTCCCTACCGGACAGGCTTGAAATGTGAGATGTCGCGGATGCCGCCCGTCCGAGATTCGGCAAAAACCGCCTTCACCCGCATGCCGATGGCCACTTCTTCCGGCCGCACTTCATCCAGGTAGTGGAGCAGGGCTGTGTCGGCCCCATCCAGTTTGACGAGCCCCCAGATCACGGGCGCCTTCCGATCCGCCGGTATCGATTCCAGCCGGCGCCGGGCGATGCTGTAGGAAACCAGCGTCCCCTCGCCGGACAGGTTCACCCACTGGGTGTTTTCCGTGAAGCAGGACGGGCAGACCCTGCGCGGCGGCATAAACACCTTCCGGCAATTCCCGCAGCACGGGGCAATGATCTTCCGTTCGTCCCTCAGGCTGATGAAGAACCGGCTGGCCGTATCACCCGCCCACCAGCTGTAAGGCACGCTGATCTTGCTGTTGTGAACCATGGGTTCAATTCCCTTGAAGACCTCTGACATTCCTGTCGCCTCCTCTCTGAAGTTGCTGTTGCGTCTATTCTTGCCGGACGGCTCACAGCAGGATCATCCCTGCCTGTCCGTCATTTTCCGGTAACGCCTGCGACCCTTATGCTTCAAGGCATGGTCGCATGAGCCGCGCCGTCCGGACTCGTTGCGGGAGCAATAAACGGGTTTGATTTGTCGATATTTTCAGGAGCGCGGCCGTTTAAAGCATAAATTGATTGACATGTCAATCAATTTATGCGGCAGCGGTGCGCTTTCCGGCAAGCGCCCGTCATGCCCTGCGCCCGTCAGTCATGAAGGATGCTACATGAAACCGAGAACCTGCGGTAGCCAGAGCACCAGAGAGGGGAAGAAGACCATGGCCACGAGCCCCAGGGCCATGAAGAGGATCAGCCAGAGGACCCAGCGCACAGTCGACTCCATGGTCGCGCCCGTCAGCCGGCAGCTTACCATGAGGTTGACGGCCATGGGCGGGAAGAATTGGCCCAGGGCGATGACGTAGGTCATCATCACGCCGAACCATACCAGGTCCCAGTTGAATTCCGTGGCGATCGGGATGATCAGCGGGCAGAAAATCAGAAAGATCGAGATCCCGTCGAGAAACATGCCCGCGATCTTCAGGAAAAGGAGAAGGATGAACAGCACGGCCAGGGAATTTCCGCCGCCCAGGGCCACCAGGCCCCGGGTGATGGGATCGACGATGCCGAGCGTGGCCGTCGCCCAGGCGAACACGCTCGCCAGGCCGATTACGATCAGGATGACGGCGGAAGTCTCCGCGGACTCGATGAGCAGATCGAAGACGTCCCGCCAGGTGAGCGACCGGTAGACCACGAAGCCCACGAAAAGGCCGAAGACGACAGCCATGACCGCGGCCTCCGTCGGGGTGAACCAGCCCGTGCGCAGCCCGCCCAGGATGAGCACCGGAGCGGACAACGCCCAGGAGGCGTCTCGAAGGGAAGGCCAGAATTTCGGCCTGGGTTCCGTGCTCTGATCGACACCGAAGTTGTATTTCAGGCTGAGGTAAAGCGCCGGGATGATGAGCAGGACGCAGGCCATGATCCCGGGGACGACGCCGCCCACGAAAAGCGCCGGCACGGTGGCCGACGGCACGAGTACGCTGTAAACAATGAAGGCCACCGAGGGCGGGATCAGGATGTCGGTTGACCCGGCCGCCGCCGTGACCGAGGCCGCAAAGGCCGGCGGGTAGCCGTTGCGCATCATGGCGGTGAGCATGACCCCGCCCACGGCGGCCGTGCAGGCGGGTCCCGAGCCGGATATCCCGCCGATGACCATGGCCACCAGGATGGTGATAACCGCCAGGGCTCCCCGGCCGCGGCCGATGATGGCCTCGGCGAAGCGCAGCAGCCGCTCCGCGACGCCGGCCCGGTCGAAGATGGCTCCCGCCAAAACGAACATGGGAATGGCCAGGAGCGGATACTTGGCGATCCCCGTGTAGAAATTGGTCGGAAAAGCCATGATGCCGAGCTTGCCCATGGCGATGGCCAGGGTGCCCGCCAGTCCGAGGGAAACGGCGATGGGGACGCCGGCAAACATCATGATGAAGAAGGCGCCGAAGAGGAGGCAGACGAGGATCATCCTGTTTTTCCCCTCCATGCCCGGATCATCGCGCCCACGGCGCGGCCGCAGATCGCCAGCGAGAGGATCGGGAGCCAGACGGTGTAGATCCAGGTCGGAAGGCCGAGGCCGGGCGAGGTGACCTCGAAGCGGTATTCATCCCAGGCCATCCGGGCCCCGAAGAACGCAAGCAGGGAAAACATGAGGATCGATAGGGCATGGGCCGCACAGACGACCCGGCGCCTGCGCTCCGGCGAAAGCCTGTCCACCAGGAACATGATGTTCAGATGGCCGCCCTTTGCCATGACGCTCGAACCGCCGAGGAGCGCCACGAGCACCATGAGGAAGACGGAGATCTCTTCGGTGAACGCGAAAGAGAAATTCGTCAGATAACGAACCACCACGTTCGCGAAGGTGATGGCCGCCAGGAGGCCAATGGTAATTCCGGCTGCGTATTCTTCGAATTTGAGAGGCACCCGGGTCTTGAGCCCTTTGGCCTCCCGGGATGGTTGACATTCCATGGATGGTCTACCCTGTGCGGAGCGGGAAAAACCGGGACAAAAGCAATGGCACGCGCCCCGATCCGATCCATCGAGCGCGTGCCATTGTCTGTCGAGGCGT
>MTKZ01006486.1_pt1 | contig 29874 bp, 43 predicted proteins | sample 1042781 | NCBI WGS metagenome assembly MTKZ01 (sample SAMN06212207, study PRJNA360539) | anaerobic digester metagenome | biome: Wastewater treatment plant; material: sludge; isolation source: anaerobic digester fed with sludge from wastewater treatment plant | place: Denmark: WWTP Viborg ... | reverse complement strand
TTTTTTATGAAAGCCTTAATTAGAATGTATTTTCTAAGTTATTTTTTATTTTCGCAGTTTTTTCTTTTGTTTTGATGATTTTTGTTTTAGAATGAATGTTTTTTTTAGCTTGTCTTTCTTTTGTTATGGAAGCCTTTGCTTAGGATATTTTTTCTAGGTTATGTTTCTTTTATTTTCACGATTTCATTTTTTGTTTCTATTTTCTTTTCGTTCTATTTTCGCAGTTTTTTTTATGAAAGCCTTAATTAGAATGTATTTTCTAAGTTATTTTTTATTTTCGCAGTTTTTTTTATGAAAGCCTTAATTAGAATGTTTTTAGGTTGCTTTGTTTTTGTTTTCGCAGTTTTTTTTATAAAAGCCTTAATTAGAATATATTTTCTAAGTTATTTTTTTTATTTTCGCAGCTTTTTCTTATGGAAGCCTTAATTAGAATATATTTTCTAAGTTATTTTTTTTATTTTCGCAGCTTCCGCAGCAATTTTTTTATTTTTAAATTATCTTTCTTTTATTTCCACGATTTCATTTTTCTTTGTTCTTTTCTTTTCGTTCTATTTTCGCAGCTTTTTCTTAATTAGAATGTTTTTAGGTTGCTTTGTTTTTTATTTTCGCAGCTTTTTCATTTATTTTTGAGGATTTTTTACTTTTGCTTTATGATGTTTTTTCCAGGTTATCTTTCTTTGCAGCTTTATTTTTCTTTGTTCTTGTTCTTTTTCCGCAGCAATTTTCGCTTCTATTTTCGCTTAGAATGCGTTTTAAGGCGCTTTCGTTGTTCCTGGCTATCTTCTCTCTCTTAGTTTCTTTCGTCGCAACGTAGGTCAAATGTGATTTATTGTGGGCATTCTGTCCTTTTGCTTATTTGTTTGAGTTTATTAGTTCATAGAATTTGCCTAGATTTTTTCGATGGTCCATGTTTTTTCTTAGTTATTTATATATTTTTTGTGGTCATATGATTAGTTCTTTGATTGAATTATTTAAAAGTTTCATATATTTTTCTTCATATTTTGTTCCTTTTATTGCTTTCCAAGTATCTTCGTGGAAGCCTTTGTCTATGTCTTTTGCATATAAATATGCACATTTTGGATCTTTGCATGCGGCATTTCTAGTTATTTCTCGGGGGCATTTATCTATATCGAATGCATAAAAGTATGCGAATTCTGAATTTTCGCATGCCGCCTTTCTAGTATCTTCTCTTGGTTCTTTGTCTACATGTTTTGCATAATAATATGCATTTTCTGGATCTTTGCATGCTGCTTCTCGGGTATCTTCTCTTGGGCGTTTGTCTATATCTCTCGCATAAAAATATGCATATCTAAAATCTTTGCATGCGGCATTTCTCGTATTTTCTCGTGATTCTTTATCAATAAAATATGCATATCCGTATGCATAATATGGATTTTTGCATGCAGCATTCCTGGTATCATTTCTGGGTTTTTTATCAACATGCAGTGCATAATTGAATGCAAGGGTTGGATTTTCACAGGCGATTTTTCTAGTTTTATTTGATGGTCCGCATTTTTCTGCGAAGTCATATGCTTCTCTTGGGCTCATGCAAATTTGTCCCTCCATTCCCAAGCAAAAAAGCCTCCTTCCTAGTCTCATTTTGCATTCTTTAGCGATTTCGCGTTTTAAGGCGTTTTAAGGCGCTTTCGTTGTTCCTGGCTATCTTCTCTCTCTTAGTTTCTTTCGTCGCAACGTAGGTCAAATGTGATTTATTGTGAGCATTCTATTCTTTTGTTTGTTTATTTGAGTTTATTTGTTCATGTAATTGCTTAGATTTTTTGTTTTAGATTTATTTATTTTGTTGAGAGAATTTCGGTATTTTTTTAAAGATTTGGTATCATTCCAAGTATTTTGGTAGAATTCTTTGTTTATATTTTTTGTGGTAATGGTATATGGGTGATAGATTTTTGCATATAGTATTTCTAGTTATTTCGTTTATTTTTTGCATAGAAGTATGCACGAAGTATGCACGAAGTATGCACGAAGTATGCACGAAGTATGCACGAAGTATGCACATTGTGAATTTTTGCAAGCTATTTTTCTGGTGATTGCGTTTAGTTTTTGGTTAATTCCTAGTGCATATGAATATGCATAAAAGAATTCATATTTTGAATTTTTGCAAGCTACTTTTCTCGTTATCATCTCGTGGTTCTTTGTCTATATAGAATGCATATTTATATGCTCATTCTGGATGTTCACAGGCAATTTGTCTTGTTTTGTCTGATGATCCATATTTTCCTGCGAAGTCATATGTTTCTTTTGGTTTCATATAATTAGTTCCTTAATTGGGTCATTAAAAAGTTTTTTATATTTTCTTTCATATTCAGTATTTTTCACAGCCATCCATGTATCATTTCTAAGTTCTTTGTCTACATGTTTTGCATATAGAAAGGCCCACTTTGGATTTTCGCACACTATATTTCTAGTATCTTTTTTTGCTTTTTGATCTATGAATCGAGCATAAAGATAAGCATATTTTGGATTTTTGCAAGCTGCTTCTCTGGTATCATTTCTTGGTTTTTTGTCTACATTTTTTGCATATTTATATGCAGGTATTATTTCTTCGCAAGCAGCTTTTCTGGTATTATCTTTTGGTTCTTTATCTATTTTTAATGCATACTCGTATGCAAGCATTGGGTTTTTACAAACTGCTTCTCTAGTTTCATTTGTTGGTTTTTTATCTATATCTTTTGCATACCAATATGCCCAATATGTATCTTTACATGCAGCCTCCCTAGTATCATCCCGGGGACATTCATCTACATTTTTTGCATAAAAATATGCATATCTTGGTTTTTTGCAAACAGCATTTCTAGTATTTTCCTTTGGACATTTGTCTATATTTTTTGCATATAAATATGCAAAATATGGACTTTCGCATACAGCATTTCTAGTATTTTCCTTTGGGCATTTATCAATATTTTTTGCATAAAAATATGCATAATATTGACTTTTGCAAACAGCATTTTTGGTTTTTTCATGTGGGCCTTTATCTACATTTTGTGCATATAAATATGCATATTCTAAATTTTTAGAAGCTGCTTCTCGGGTATCTTCTCTGGGGCATTGATCAACATTTAATGCATATAAATATGCATATTCTGAATTTTTACATACAGTTTTCTGAGTATCTTCCTTAGGACATTTGTCTATATCGGCTGCATAATAATATGCATATTTTGGATCTTTGCATGTGGCTTCCCGAGTATCATTTCTGGGACATTCGTCTATATCTCTTGCATAAAGATATGCATATTTTGGATCTTTGCATGCGGCTTCCCTAGTTTCTTTTCGGGGGCATTTGTCTACATTTAGTGCATAAAGATATGCATAGAATGCTTTTCCACAGGCGATTTTTCTAGTTTTTTCTGATGGTCCATGTTTTATCGCATATTTATATGCTTCTTTTGGTTTCATATAATTAGTTCCTTAATTGGGTCATTGAAAAGTTTTCTATATTCTCTTTCATATTTGGTATTTTTCACAGCTTCCCATGTTTTATTTTTGGGTTCTTTGTCAATATCTTTTGCATATTTATATGCATATTCAGGATTTTTACATGCTGCTTCTCTGGTATTATTTTTTGGTTCTTTGTCTATCTCCAATGCATATAAATATGCATATTCAGGATTTTTACATGCTGCTTCTCTGGTATTTATCTGGGGACATTCACAATCTATTATCTTGGCATAACAATATGCATATATTGGGTCTTTGCATGCAGCTTCCCTAGTATCTTCCCGAGGACATTTATCTACATGTTTTGCATAATAATATGCACGTTCTAGATCTTCGCATGCCGCTTTTCTAGTATCCTCTTGGGGGCATTTATCTATATCGAACGCATAAAGGTATGCATATTCAGGATCTTTGCATGCGGCTTCCCGAGTATCTTTTCTTGGACATTTGTCTACATGTTTTGCATAATAATATGCATTTTCCGCATTTTTACATGCTGCTTCTCGGGTATCATCTCGGGGGCATTTGTCTACATCGGCTGCATATAGCCATGCAGTTATTGGATCTTTGCATGCCGCTTCCCGAGTATTTTCTTTTGGACATTTATCTACATAACATGCATACCAATATGCAGATTCTGGATTTTTGCATGCGGCTTTTCGGGTATCCTCTCGGGGGCATTTATCTACATCTTCCGCATAATAATATGCAGAATATGGATTTCCGCAGGCATTTTTTCTAGTTTCATTTGATGGGCCATGTATTTTTGCATATTCAACTGCTTCTCCTGATTTCATATAATTAGTTCCTTAATTGGGTCATTAAAAAATTTTTTATATTCTCTTTCATATTCGGTATTTTCTACAGCCATCCAGGTATCATTTCTTGGTTCTTTGTCAATATCTTTTGCATAATAATATGCAGATTCTGGATTTTTGCATGCTACTTTTCGAGTATCATCTCTGGGACATTTATCTACTTTTAGTGCATACCAATATGCATATAATGGATCTTTACATGCAGCATTCCTAGTATCTTCCCGAGGGCATTTGTCCATAACTTCTGCATAACAATATGCATATAATGGAGCTTTGCATGCTACTTCCCGAGTATCATCTCTGAGTTCTTTGTCCACATTTTTTGCATACCAGTATGCACATTTTGGATCTTTGCAAGCAGCTTTCCGAGTATCTTCTCTTGGTTTTTTGTCTACATCGCATGCATATCTGCATGCCCATTCTGGATGTTTACAAGCGGCCTCCCTAGTATCATCTCTAGGACATTGGTCAATATCTATTGCATATCGATATGCATATTCTGGTTCTCTACATACAGCATTTCTAGTATCTTCTTTAGGTCCTTTGTCAACATCTCTTGCATGAAAATATGCAAAATATGGACTTTCACAGATGCTTTCTCTAGTTTCTTCTGGAGGTCCATATTTCATTGCATGATTACATGCTTCTTTTGGGGTCATATAATTTCTTCCTTCATTTGATTATTGAAAAGCTTTTTATATTCTTCCGCATATATTGTGTTTTTTATGGCCATCCAGGTATCATTTCTAAATTTTTTATCTATATTTTTTACATAATACCATGCCCAATGTGATTCTTTACATGCTGCTTTCCGAGTATCTTTTCGTGGTCTTTTATCAATATATAGTGCATAATGACATGCCCACATTGCATCTATACAAGCAGCTTCTCGTGTATCTTTTCGAGGTTTTTGATCAATGTCTTTCGCATATTTATATGCATAAAATGAATCTTTGCACACAATTTGCCTAGTTTCGTCTGATGGCCCATGTCTTTTTGCATGTTCGAATGCTTTTCTGAGGGTCATGATGAATCTCCAGGTTTCTTTAAGGCTTCCTAATTCATCGAGGTTGCTAGTGTAACCTTTTTATGTTTTTCATTTATATATTCTATATACAAATATGTTTTTTTTGGTTTTATATAATTAGTTCCTTAATTGGATCATTGAAAAGTTTTCTATATTCTTCTTCATATTTTGTATTTTTCACAGCCATCCAGGTTTCATTACTTGATTCTTTGTCTACATCTTTTGCATATAAATATGCATATTCTGGATTTTTACATACTGCTTCCCTAGTTTTTCTATAAGGACGTCTATCTATTTCTTTCGCATACTTATATGCATATTCTGGATTTTTACAAGCTGCTTCCCTGGTATTTGTCTGGGGACATCCGCAATCTATTACCTCGGCATAACAATATGCATAAAATGGATCTTTACACGCAGCATTCCTCGTACTTTCCCGAGGACATTTATCTACATGTTTTGCATAATAATATGCCCATTCTGGATCTTCGCATACAGTATTTCTAGTTTTTTCATTGGGGCATTTATCTACAGCCCTTGCATAATAATATGCATATTCTAAATCTTCACATGCAGCATTCCTAGTATCTTCCCTTGGACATTTATCTATATAGAATGCATATTCGTATGCATATTCTGGATCTTTACAGGCAATTTGTCTTGTTTCATCCGATGGGCCATGTTCTTTTGCATGTTTGAATGCTTTTTTAAGAGTCATGATGAACCTCCAAGTTTCCCAGAGGTTTCCTAATTCATCGAGGTTGCTAGTACAACCTCTTTATGTTTTTCATTTATATATTCTGTATACAAATATGCTTTTTTTTGGTTTTATATAATTAGTTCCTTAATTAGATTATTAAATAGTTTTTTATATTTATTTTCGTATTCGGTATTTTTCACAGCCATCCAGGTTTCAATTCTTGGTTCTTTATCAATATCTTTTGCGTATAAATATGCATATTTTGCTTTTTTACAGGCTGCTTTTCGAGTATTATCCCCGGATTTTTTATCGATATCTAAAGCATAATAATATGCCCATTCTGAATCTTTACAAGCGGCATTCCTAGTATCTTCTCTGGATTTTTGATCAATATATCTTGCATAATAATATGCAGAACGTGGACTTTTACAAGCAATTTCCCGAGTATCATCTCTGGGTTCTTTATCTATTTCTTTTGCATAAAGATAAGCATATCCTAAATCTTTATATGTGGCTTTCCGAGTATCTTCTCTAGACTCTTTATCAACATCTTTTGCATAAAAATATGCACATTGAGAATCTTTACATGCGGATTCCCGAGTATCATTTCTGGGACATTTGTCTATCTTTTCTGCATACCAATATGCATAGAATGGATCTTTGCATACAGCTTTTCTAGTATCTTCTCTGGGACATTTGTCTACTTCTAATGCATAATAAGATGCATATTTTGGATCTTCGCAGGCTATTCTTCTAGTTTCTTCCGAAGGACCATATTTTAATGCATAATTATATGCTTCTTCCGGGGTCATATAATTTTCTCTTTCTCTATTTGATTAAGAAACTGATTATATTTTTCTTCATATTCCGTATTTTTTACAGCCATCCAAGTATCTTCACGAAAACATTTATCTATATCCTTTGCATAAAAATATGCATATAATGAATCTTTACATGCAGCCTCCCTGGTTTCTCTATGAGAACATTTATCTATCTCCTTTGCATACCAATATGCATATCCTGAATTTTGGCAAACAGCATTCCTAGTATCTTCATGGGGATACTTATCTATCTCCCTTGCATATTTTAATCCAAGCCATGGTTCCATACATGCTGCTTTTCGAGTATCCTCCCGGGGGCATTTATCTACATATTGTGTATAAAAGACTGCAGACCATGGATCTCGACATGCAGCTTCCCGAGTATCATCTCGGGAACACTTATCTACTTCTTCTGCATATACATATGCATAAAATGCTTTTTCGCAAGCAATTTTTCTCGTTTTTTCCGACGGTCCATATTTTTTCGCATGTTCACATGCTTCTTCCGGGCTCATATAATTTTCTCCTTAGTTGGTCATTGAAAAGTTTTCTATATTCTTTCTCATATTCTGTATCTCTTACAGCCATCCAAGTATCTATTTGGGTTTCTTTATCTACTTTTATCGCATATTTATATGCATAGTTAGAATATTCACATGCCGCCTTTCTAGTATCTTCCCGGGGGCATTTGTCTACATTTAGTGCATAAAGATATGCATGTCTTGGATCTTCGCATGCCGCCTCCCTAGTATCATCTTTGGGACACTTGTCTATCTCTAGTGCATAACGATATGCATATTCTGGATCTTTACAAACGGCTTTCTTAGTATCATTTCGTACTTTTGCGTCTATGTATAATGTATAATAATATACAGTATCAGAATCTTCACAAGCAGCTTCCCGTGTATCATCCCGAGGACATCCATCTATATCCATTGCATACCTATATGCAAAATATGGATTTTTGCATGCAATTTCCCGAGTTTTATTCGATGATCCATATATTCTCGCATATTCATAGGCTTCTTCCGGGGTCATATAATTTTCTCTTTCTCTATTTGATTAAGAAACTGATTATATTTTTCTTCATATTCCGTACCTTGAACTGCTAGCCAAGTCTCTTCTCTAAGTTCTCTATCTATATTTCTTGCATAATAATATGCACATTTTGGATTTCTACAAGCAGCTTTTCTAGTATCTTCCCGAGGGCATTTATCAACATTTCTTGCATAAAAAAATGCTAGCGGTGATTCTTTGCATGCTGCTTCCCTAGTGTCTTTTCGTGGGCAACTATCTACATGCATTGCATATAAACATGCCCATTGTGGATTTTTACATACAATTTTTCTTGTATCATTTCGGGGACACATATCTACATCTTTTGCATATATATATGCATAATATGGACTTTCACATATAGCTTCCCGAGTATCTTCCCTAGGGCATTTGTCTACATCGAATGCATAATCATATGCATATTCTGGATGTTTACACGCAGCTTTTCTTGTATCATTTCTGGGTTCTTTGTCAATATTTTTTGCATATTCATATGCATATTGTGGATCTTCACAGGCAATTTGTCTTGTTTTGTCTGATGGTCCATGTTTTTTCGCATGCTCGTATGCTTTTTCCGGACTCATATAATTTCTTCTTTCATTAATTCATTAAATATTTTTCTATATGTTTCTTCGTATTCTGTATTTTTAACGGCTAACCAAGTATCTTCCGTAGGGCATTTATCTATTTCGATTGCATATAAATATGCATATTTCGAATTTTTGCATGCAGCTTTACGAGTATCATCCCTGGATTTTCGATCTACATCTTTTGCATATAAGTATGCATATTCTGGTTCTTTACAGGCTGCATTTCTGCTATAGTTCCAAGGAAACTTATCTATGCATTTTGCATACATATATGCACAAAATGGATCCATGTCATTATGTTCTCCAGGTTTCTGATCTGCAGCCTGGAAACATTTATATACATGGTCCATAGCTTCTTTACAAGTTTTAAATTCCATAAAATTACTCCTCAGTTAGCTTATTAAAAAACTTTCTATATGTTGTTTCATACTTTGTACCCTTAACAGATAACCAAGTTTCTTCTGTAGGCTTATTATCTATGTATTTTGCATAAAAAAACGCCCAATCTGCTTTCTGGCATGCTCCTTTTCGAGTATCATCCTGAGGACATTTGTCAATATCTCTTGCATATAAACATGCCCAATTTGGATTTTTACATGCGGCTTCCCGAGTATCATTTCTGGGACATTTGTCTATCTCTGCTGCGTATAAATATGCATATGTTGGGACTTTACATGCGGCTTCCCTAGTATTATCCTTAGGGCATTTATCTACATCTAGGGCATAAAAATATGCATATTCTGACTCTTTACATGCAGCTTCCCTAGTATCATCCCGGGGACATTTGTCTACATCTCTCGCATAAAAATATGCATATCCAAAATCTTTACATGCGGCATTTCTAGTATTTTCACTGGGACATTTATCTATTTCTAATGCATATCTATATGCAGTTTCTGGATTTTGGTAAGCAGCATTTCTAGTATCTTCGTGGGGGTACTTATTTATATCCTTCACATAATCTAATCCAATCCATGATTCCAAGCATGCTGCTTTTCTAGTATCATCCCTGGGGCATTTGTCTGCATATAGTGCATAAAAATATCCTGATTTTGCTTCTCTACATGCACTTTCTCTCGTATTATCTTGGGAACACTTATTTACTTCTTCTGCACATAAATATGCAGAATATGCTTTTTCGCAAACAATTTTTCTCATTTTTTCCGACGATCCATATTTTTTCGCATATTTAATTGTCTTTTTAGAATTCATATGATTTGTTCCTTAATTAATTCTTTCAATATCTTTTTATAGTCTTCTTCATGTTCTGTGTTCTTAACAGATAACCAAGTTTCTTTCGTAGGCTTCGCATCTATGTCTTTTGCATATAAATATGCGAAACATGAATTTTTACAAGCTGCTTCTCTAGTATCATTTCTAGGGCACTGGTCTATATTGGATGCATACAAGTATGCACATTCTGGACTTTTACATGCATTTTTCCTCGTATCATTTCTTGGTTTTTTATCTATATGTAACGCATATTCATATGCCCATTCTGGACTTTTACATGCAGCATTCCTAGTATCTTTCCGGGGACATTTGTCTATATCCATTGCATACCTATATGCAAAATATGGATCTTTACATGCGAATTTCCTTATTATATTTAAAGAACCATATTTTAATGCAAATATATAAGCCGATTCAGCAATCATGACGAATCTCTCAACTCTCCAAGGGCTTCCCAATTCATTTGGGGTTGCTAATGCAACCTCTTCAAATATAGTATGCAATTTATTAAATTTGATAAAAAATTCAAAATATCGTCTATATATTCTGTATTAAAATATATTTCTTTAGGACTCATATAATTTTTCTTTTATTTAATTATTGAAAATCTTTTTATATTTTTCTTCATATTCCGTATTTTTTACAGCCATCCAAGTATCTTCTCTGGGTTCTTTATCTATTTCCGATGCATACCAAAATGCGATTATTGAGCTTTTACAAGCTGTTTTCCTGGTATTTTCTTTGGGCACCTTATCTACATTTAATGCATATTCATATGCAAACTTCGGATTTTTGTAGGCCGCATTTCGAGTATCATCCCGGGGACATTTGTCTATATTTAGTGCATATAAATATGCATATTCTGAATCTTTACATATAGCTTCCCTAGTATTATTTTGGGGTTCTTTATCTATATCTCTTGCATAATAATATGCCCATCTGAAGTCTTTACATGCAGCCTCCCTAGTATCATCCCTAGGGCATTTGTCAATATATATTGCATAGTTAAATGCACAAAATGGATCTTCACAGGCAATTTCCCTAGTTTTATTCGAAGGGCCATATTCCAATGCAGAAAGATAGGCTTCTTCTGGGTTCATATAATTTCTTCCTTCATTTGATTATTAAAAAATTCCTTATATTCTTCTTCATATTCTGTACCTTTTATAGCCAGCCAGGTATCTTCGTGGAAGCCTTTATCTACATTTTTTGCATACAAATATGCATACTCTGGATCTTCGCATGCAGCTTTTCTAGTATCGTCCCGAGGACATTCATCTACATAACATGCATACCGATATGCGCATTTATGATTTTTACATGCGACTTCTTTAGTATCATCCCGAGGACACTTGTCTACATCTCGTGCATACCAGTATGCATACAGTGAATTTTGACAGGCCGCTTTTCGGGTATCGTCTCTAGGACATTTATCTATATATCTTGCGTATTGATATGCCTGAAATGAACATTCACATGCAACATTCTCAATAGCTTTTCTAGAATATTTATTTATATTCAATGCATACCAACGTGCAGGATCAGAAAATTCACATAGAATTGCTCTCGTTTCATCTGAAGGACCATATTTTTTTGCATATTCATATATTTCTTTGGGGTTCATATAATTTCTTCCTTCATTTGATTATTGAAAAACTTTTTATATTCTTCTTCATATTCCGTACCTTTAACTGCTAGCCAAGTCTCTTCTCTAAGTTCTTTATCTACATTTCTTGCATAATAATATGCAAGTGACGATTTTTTACATGCCATCTTTCGAGTATCATCTCTGGGTTTTTTATCAACATATAATGCATAGTAATGTGCAAATCTTGAATCTTCACAGGCAGCTTTTCTAGTATTTTCTTTAGGCTTTTTATCGATATCTTTTGCATATTTATATGCATATTCGAAATCTTTACATACTGCTTCCCGAGTTTCTTTTCGGGGACAACCATCTATTCTAAATGCATATAAATATGCATATTTTGGATCTTTGCATGCCGCTTTCCTGGTATCTTTTCTGGGACATTTGTCTATTTCTAATGCATAATGATATGCCCATACTGGATCATCATATATAGAAGCCCTAGTGTCTTCCCGGGGGCATTTATCTATTTCCAGTGCATATTTATATGCATAAATTGAATTTTTGCATGCACTTTCCCTAGTTTCTTTCCTAGGACATTGATCTATATTTTTTGCATATAGATATGCATATTCTGGATCTTTACATGAGGCATTCCTAGTTTCCTTTTTAGGACATTTATCTATATCTCGGGCATATAAATATGCATATTCTAATTTCCGACATGCAGCATTCCTGGTATCTTCATGGGAACATTTATCTATATACTTTGCATAAAAATATGCATATTCTGAATTTTCGCAAATAATCTTCCTAGTTTCATCCGAAGGACCATATTCCAATGCATATTCATATGCTTCTTCGAAATTCATATAATCAATTCCTTAATTGACTCATTAAAAATCTTTTTATATTCTTCCTCAAATCCCGAATTTTTAACAGCCAACCAAGTTCCTATTTGAAATTCTTTGTCTATATCTATCGCATACCAATATGCAAAATATGAGTTTTTACATGCAGCTTTCCGAGTATCATTTCTTGGTCCTTTATCTATATAAAATGCATATTTGTATGCATATTCAGGATCTTTGCATGCGGCTTCCCGGGTTTCTTTTCGGGGGCATTTGTCTACAACTTTTGCATAATTATATGCATCTATTGAATTTTCACAAGCAGCTTCCCTCGTATCTTCCCGAGGATATTTATCTATTTCTCTTGCATAAAAACATGCAATTCTTGAATCCTTGCATGCTACCCTCCTAGTATCGTCCCTAGAACATTTGTCTATATCTCTTGCATATAAATGTGCATAATACGGATCTTTATATGTAGCTTCCCGAGTATCATCCCGAGAACATTTATCTATATCTCTCGCATACCAATATGCATATTTTGAGTCTTCGCAGGCAATTTCTCTAGTATCTTTCGAAGGACCATGGACCAATGCAAATTCATAAGCTTTTTTAGAATTCATACAATTTGTTCCTTAATTCGAAACATTTTTATATTTTTTTCTATATTAGGTATTTTCAAGAATATTAGGTTTATGTCTGGCAACATTAACACATGCATGATATAAAATTGTACTCTTTCTCATTTTTTTTCGAAGGACCACGTTTTCTTATAAAGTCATAGGCTCCTTGGGCCTCTATATATTTAGAGGTTTCTTTTGGAGTCATATAATCTACTCATTAATTGATTCCTCGAATACTTTTTTATATTCTTCCTCATATCCTGTACCCTCAACAGCTAACCAAGTTTCTTTCATAGGTTTTTTATCTATATTTCTTGCATATTTATATGCAATTTTTGGATCTTTACAAGCAGAAGCCCGAGTATCATCCCGAGGACATTTATCTACATATTTTGCGTATTGATATGCCTGATATGACGTTTTGCATGAAACTTCCCGAGTATCGTCCCGAGGACATTTGTCTACATCTCTTGCATACCAATATGCCCAAAATGAATCTTTACAGGCGGCTTCTCTAGTATCGTCCCGAGGGCATTTGTCTACTTCAAATGCATATCTGTATGCATAATATGAATCTTTACATGAAGCTTTTCTGGTATCTTCTCTAGAAAATCTATCTATATCTCTTGCATAATAAAATGCATGATCTGAATATTTACACATAAATTCTCTAATGTTATCTTGGGGAATTCTAATTATATCTTTTGCATACCAATATGCCCATTTTGGATTTTTACATGTTGCTTCCCAAGTATCATCCCGAAAATATTCTACGTCTATATCTTTTGCATATAAATATGCATATTTTGAACTTTTACATGCAATTTTACGTGTTTCTTCTGAAGAACCATATTTTTTTGCATGTTCATATGCTTCTTCGAAATTCATACAATTTGTAACTAATTCCTCGAATATCTTTTTATATTCTTCCTCATATCCTGTACCCTCAACAGCTAACTTAGTATCTTCTCTTGAACATTTATCTACATCTTTTGCATACATATATGCCCATTCTGGATCTTTACAAGCAGCCTCTCTAGTATCATCCCGAGGACATTGATCTACTTCTAATGCATATAAATATGCAAAATATGAATCTTTGCAAGCAGCCTCTCTAGTATCATCCCGGGGACATTTGTCTACAAGTAATGCATAAAAATATGCATAATATGCAGTTTTACAGGCGGCTTCTCTAGTATCGTCCTGAGGGCATTTATTTATATATTGTGCATAACAACATGCCGAAAAAGGTTCTCTACATGATGCTTCCCTAGTGTCTTCATGGGGGCCTTTATCTATGTATTCTGCATATATACGTGCATGTGTCTCATTATTGCATGCTATTTCTCTAGTTTCTTCCGAAGGACCATATTGTTTTGCATGTTCAAAAGCTTTTTTGAAATTCATATGATCAATTCCTTAATTGACTCATTAAAAATCTTTTTATATTCTTCTTCATATTCTGTACCTTTTATAGCCAGCCAGGTATCTTCGTGGAAATCTTTGTCTATGTTTTTTGCATATTTATATGCATATTCTGGATCCCTACATACTGCTTTTCTTGTATCCTCTCTGGATTCTTTATCAATATTTTTTGTATACCAATATGCATATATTGAGTCTTTGCATGCAGCTTCCCTAGTATCATCTCTGGATTTCTTGTCTATATCTTTTGCATACCAATATGCCCATTTTGGACTTCTACAGGCACTTTCCCTAGTATCATTTCTTGGTTTTTTATCTACACGTAACGCATATTGATACGTCCATTCTGAACTTTGGCATACGCCACTTCTAGTATCATCTCGTGATTCTTTATCAATAAAATATGCATATTCGTATGCATAATATGGATTTTGGCATGCGGCATTCCTGGTATCTTCTCTAGAATCCTTATCTACATCTAATGCATACATATATGCATATCTTGGGTCTTTGCAGACTATTTTTCTAGTTTTATCCGAAGGACCATATCTAAGTCCAGAAATATAGGCATTTTCTGGAGTCATTTCCAGCATATAATTAAATACCCATTCTGGAACATTACATGCAGCATTTCTAGTATTATCACGAGGATATTTGTCTACAGTTTCTGTATATTCGTATGCATACTCTGGATCTTTACAGACAGCATTCCTAGTATCATCTCTTGATTTTTGATCAATAGTATCTGCATATAAATATGTAGAAAATGGCTCTTTACATGCTATTTCTCTAGTTTCTTCCGAAGGACCATATTTTTTTGCATGTTCAAGAGCTTTTTTACAATTCATATAATCAATTCCTTAATTGAATTGTTAAATGCTTTTTTATATTCCTTCTCATATTCTGTACCTTTTACAGCTAGCCAGGTATCTTCGTGGAAGCCTTTATCTACATATTTTGCATATTCGTATGCATATTCTGGATCTTTACATGCAGCATTCCTAGTATCATCACGAGGACATTGGTCTACATTTCCTGCATATTCGCATGCATATTTTGGATCTTTACATGCAGCATTCCTAGTATCATCACGAGGATATTTGTCTACATCTACTGCATACCAATATATCCATTCTGGATCTTCACAGGCAGCATTCCTAGTATCATCTCTTGATTTTTGATCAATAGTATCTGCATATAAATATGCAGAAAATGGCTCTTTACATGCTATTTCTCTAGTTTCTTCCGAAGGACCATATTTATCTGCATAAATGCACGCTTCTTGTGGAGTCATATAATCAATTCCTTAATTGAATTGTTAAATGCTTTTTTATATTCCTTTTCATATTCTGTACCTTTTACAGCTAGCCAGGTATCTTCCGTAGGACATTTGTCTATTGTAAATGCGTATTTACATGCATATTCTGGATCCCTACATACTGCTTCTCTAGTCTTTTCATTAGGACTTTTGTCTATATTTTGGGCATATAAATATACAAATTCTAAGTTTTCGTAACTACAAACAGCCTCCCTAGTATCTTCTCTAGAACATTTGTCTATATCTAAGGCATAATAATATGTATATTCTTGATTTCTACATACATTTTTCCTAGTTTCTTCATGAGGACATTTGTCTATCTTTTTTGCATAAAAATATGCATATCTTGGACTTTCACAAGCGGCTTTTCTAGTATCATCCCTAGAATTTTTATCTATATCTTTCGCATAATAATATGCATATCCCGTATCAATACAGGCCCCTTTCCTAGTTTCTTCTTTGGGACATTTATCTATGTCCATTGCATATAAATATGCGAAATATGCACTTTTACAGGCGGAATTTCTAGTATCTTCCCTAGGACCCTTATCTACATTTTTTGCATACCAGTATGCACATTCTGGATCTCTGCATGCTGCTTCTCTAGTATCATCACTAGGACCCTGATCTATATCTGTTGCATACCAACATGCATATTCCGAGTCTTTGCAAACAATATTACGAATTTCTTCCGAAGGACTATATTTCAAGGCATATTCATAGGCCTCTTTTGGCTTCATATGATCAGATCCTTGATTGGGTCATTGAATCGTTTTCTGTATCTTTTTTCATATTCGGTATTTTTTATTGCTTCCCAGGTAATATTTCTTACCTCTTTATCTACTTCCGTTATATAAAGATATGCCCATTCTGGGCTTTTACAAGCCGCTTCTCTAGTATCATCTCTGGGACATTGATCTACATACCTTGCATATTTTAATCCATACCATGGTTTCATACATGCTGCTTTTCGAGTATCCTCCCGGGGGCATTTATCTACATATTGTGCATAAAAGACTGCAGACCATGAATCTTGACATGCGGCTTCCCGAGTATCTTCTCTGGGACACTTATCTACTTCTTCTGCATATTCATATGCATATGGTGGGCTTTCGCAAGCAATCTTTCTCGTTTTTTCCGACGGTCCATATTTTTTCGCATGTTCACATGCTTCTTTCGGGCTCATATAATTTTCTCCTTAGTTTGGTCATTGAAAAGTTTTCTATATTCTTTCTCATATTCTGTATTTTTAACTGCCAACCAAGTCCTTTTTTAGGTTCTTTGTCTGCATCTCTTGCATACCGATATGCACAATATGAATCTTTGCAGGCGGCTTTTCTAGTATCGTCCTGAGAGTATTTATCTATTTTTTGCATAAGAACATGCAAAAAGAGGATTTCTGCACGATGCCTCCCTAGTGTCTTTATGAGGACATTTATCTATATCTCTTACATAAGAATATGCACCTATCGCGCCAGTGCATGCTATTTGCTTAGTTTCTTTCGAAGGACCATATTTTTCTGCATATTTAAAAGCTTCTTTGTAATTCATATAATTAATTCCTTAATCGGGTCATTAAATGTTTTTTTATATTTTTCCTCATATTTTGTACCTTTTACAGCTAGCCAGGTTTCTTTTGTAAAACATTTATCTACATTTAATGCATAATGATATGCCCATTCTGAATTTTTACAGGCCGCCTTTCTAGTATCTTTATTAGGTCCTTTGTCCATATTTTTTGCATATCTATATGCCAAAAATGGATCTTTACAAACAGCTTTCCTAGTATCTTCATGAGGCTTTTTATCTATATAATATGCATAATAATTTGCAAAATCTAAAACTTCGCAAGCAGCTTTTCTAGTATTTTCATGAGGCTTTTTATCTACATATTTTGCATAATAATATGCATATTCTGAACTTTTACATGCGGCTTTTCGGGTATCGTTTCTGGGTTTTTTATCAACAGATAGTGCATACAGATATGCATTGTTTGCATAACTACAGGCAGCTTTTCTAGTATCTTCTCTAGGTTTTTGATCTATATCTTTTGCATATTGATATGCCCAATATGAATCTTTACATGCAGCTTCTCTTGTATTTTCATTAGGACTCTTGTCTATATCTCTTGCATATCCATATGCGATTTTTGGTTCTCTACATGCAGCTTCCCTTGTATTTTCTCTAGGACATTTATCTATATCTCTTGCATAACAATATGCCCAAGTTGGATTCTTACACACAGCTTCTCTAGTATCATCTCTGGGTTTTTCATCTACTTCTTTTGCATAAAAAAATGCCCAATATGGATCTTCACAAACAGCTTCTCTTGTATTTTCTCTCGGTTTTTTATCTATATCTTTAGCATATAAATATGCATATCGAGGATCTTTGCAAGCAGCTTCTCTAGTTTTATCCAATGGGCCTTTATCTACATCTAGTGCATATGAATATGCACTGTATGCATCTTGACATGCGATATCACGTGTATAATTTGATGGACCGTGATTTTTTGCATATTTATATGCTTCTTCTGGGCTCATATAATTTTATCTTTTCATATTTGATTAAAAAAGTTTTTATATTTTTCCTCATATTCTGTATTCTTTGTTGCTTCCCAAATATCTTCATGAAATTCTTTATCTATTTCTAGTGCATATAAATATGCATTCCATGCCTCACAATAAGCAAGTCGCTTAGTTTTTTTCGATGGCACATGTTTTTTCGCATATTCAATTGCTTCCAATATGCTCATATGAATACTTAAATAATTTTACTTTTTTCTATTGAATCGAGAAAAATATTATATTTTCCATAACTAAAATATATTGATTTTCCAGAATTCATTTTTAAAAAGACAAAATTATTGGCAAGTTAGCATAATTTTTCATTTTATCGTTTCTTGCTTAGACTTTATAATTCTTCTTTCAAAAAAATGCATAATATATTCTTTTTTCTATTTATTCTTCTGCCCATAACTAGGCCCGGGCATGGGGCTCGACGTAGAATTTTATTCTTATTGGTTGAAAATTTAATTTATTGTGTTTTTATACATTTTTACATAGGAGCCATGTTTTCTTGTATATCACATTCTTCTTTTGGCCTCATATAATTAGTTCTTTAATTGTATCATTGAAAAGCTTTCTATATTCTTTTTCATATTTTGTATTTTTTACAGCCAACCAGGTATTATTTTCAGGTTTTTTATCAATATTTTTTGCATAGAGATAAGCATGTTCTGGATTTTTACAGGCGGCTTTTCTAGTTTCGATTCTAGGATTTTTGTCTATATTTAATGCATAATTATATGCATCCCATGATTCTTTGCAAGCTACTTTTCTTGTATCATCCCTAGGTTTTTTATCTATATGTAATGCATACCAATATGCATGAAATGGTTTTTTACAGGCGGCTTTTCTAGTATCTTTATGTGGTCCTTCATCTACATCTTTTGCATAAAGATATGCATGATATGAATCGATACAAGCCGCTTTTCTTGTATCATCCCTTGGTTCTTTGTCTACATGTATCGCATATTTAATGGCACATTGTGGATCTTTACAGGCAATCTTTCTAGTTTCCTCCGAAGGACCACGAAATAATGCTTTTATCCAGGCTTCATTTGGGAGCATGACGAACCTCCAAATTCCCCCGATGCTTCTTAATTTATATCTGTATACAAATATGCTTTTTGTGGAATTATATAATCTTATCCTTATTTATTTGATTAAAGAAATTTTTATATTCTTCTTCGAATTCTGTATTTTTTACTGCTTCCCATGTTTCCTGATAGAATTTTTTATCTATATTTTTTGCATATTGATATGCAAAAAATGGATCTTTACAAGCAACTTTTCTAGTATCTTTTCTGGATTTTTTGTCAATATCTCTTGCGTAAAGATAGGCATTTGCTGGATGTTTACAGGCTACATTTCTGGTATCTTTTCTTGGTTGCTCATCAATATGATATGCATAATAATATGCATATCCTAAATCTTTACAACTGGCTTTTCTAGTATCTTCTCTAGGTTTTTTATCTATTTCCAATGCATACCAATATGCAAATTTTGGATCTTCACAAGCTATTTTTCTTGTTTTATTCGAAGGACCATGTTTTTCTGCATATTCGTATGCTTCTTCTGGGCTCATATAATTTTATCTTTTTCCATTCGTCGAAAAAAGTTTTTATATTCTTTTTCATATTTTGTATTTTTTATTGCATTCCAAGTTTCCTGATGAAAGCCTTTATCTACATTTTTTGCATAAAGACAAGCATACTTTAAATCTTTGCATGCAGCTTCCCGAGTATCTTCTCTAGGTTCTTTATCTATTTCTTCCGCATATTTATATGCAAAATGTGGATCTTTGCAAGCCGCTTTTCTGGTATCATCTCGGGGGCATCTGTCTATAATTGATGCATATCTATATGCATAATCTGAATCTTCACAAACAGCTTCTCTTGTATTTTCTCTAGGTTCTTTGTCGATAATTGATGCATATCTATATGCATATTCTGGTTCTTTACAAGCGGCCTTTCTTGTTTCTTTTCTGGGCTCCCTATCCATATTCAATGCATAACGATATGCCCAATATGGATTTTTACAAGCGGCCTTACGAGTATCTTCTCTGGAGCAATTATCTATATATTTTGCATAAAAATATGCACACTGAGAATCTTTACAGGCTCCGAGCCTAGTTTGTTCAGAGGACTTTTTATCTATCTCTTCAGCATAACTAAATGCAAAAAATGCATCTTCGCAACAAATTTCCCTTGTCTTCCTAGAGGGCCCATGTTTTTTTGCATAATCAAATGCCTCTTTTGCTGTCATATAATCTCTTCTTTCATTTGTAAATGAAAATATTTTTGATACTCTTTTTCCCATTTCGTATTTTTTACGGCTTCCCAGGTTTCTTTCAAGATCTCTTTATCAACATTTTTTGCATAACAATATGCATAATATGGATTTTTACAAGCGGCTTTTCTAGTATCATCCCGGGGACATTTATCTACATTTTTTGCATAAGAATAAGCACAAATTGGATCTTTACATGCAGTAGCTCTTGTTATATCATCGGGATATTCCATTGTACGTGCATATTCATATGCATAACATGGTTCTTCACAAGCTATTATTATCGTATCATCTTTTGGCCCTTTATCAATATTTTTTGCATATTTTATTAGGATATCCCAATTATTGTTTGCTGCATTTCTCGTATCATCCCTTGGCATTTTATCTATATCTTGTGCATAAAGATATGCATAATATGCACTTAGACATGCCGCATTTCTAGTTTCCCCAGTTGGCTTTTTATCTACATATGCTGCATATAAATATGCATATTCTGGAAATTGACAACAGGCAGTCCTTGTTAAATCATGTGGCCCACGGTCTATATTTTTCGCATATTCAAAAATCAATTCACAATGGTCTCCGCTTTTTACATTTTTACAAATACTGCTTCTTGTTTTTATACATGGGCCTTTATCTACAAATTGCGCATAACTATATGCCCCGAAAATTGCTTTACATGCAGCATTTCTAGTATCTTTTCTAGGTTTTTTATCTATTCTGTATGCATATTTGTATGCCCATTCTGAATTTTTACAAGCAGCTTTTCTTGTATCCTCCCTGGGGCAATTATCTATCTCTTCCGCATAATTAAATGCATATTTAGGCTCTTTGCAAGCCGCTTCTCTTGTATCATCCCTCGGTCCTTTATCTACTTGTCTTGCATAAAAAAATGCATATCTCGGATTTTTACATGCAGCATTGCGAGTATCTTCTCTGGGACATTTATCTACTAAAAGTGCATATTCATATGCATGAAGTGGATCTTCACAAGCAGATTTTCTTGTTTCGTCTGATGGTCCTAATTTTATTGCTTGCCTAAGTGCCTTATTAACTATTTCTGTAAACATTTTTTATCCATTTCATAAAAAATTATATTATTTGTTCTTTAAAATGCAAATTAATAAGCTTTTCATAATCTTTTTCATATTTTGTATTTTTAACTGCTTGCATTGTTTCTTCGCATATATTTTTATCTACATTTTTTGCATAAAAATATGCCCAATATGGTTGTATACATGCAGCCGTCCTAGTATCATCTCTTGGACATTTGTCTACATTTAGTGCATATAAATATGCATAATATGGATTAGTACAAGCCATATTTCTTGTTTCCTGATATGATTTGTAATCTACATGCAATGCATAAAAATATGCATAAATTGCACTTTTACAAACTGCGGTTCTAGTATCTTGTCTTGGTTTACAATCTACTTTCAATGCATATTTATAGGCCCATTCTGGATCTACACAAACCGCCTTCCTTGTTTGTTCATGTGATTTTTTATCAATTTCATTTGCGTAGCAAAATGCCCAAAAGGGTTCTTCACAAGCTAAATCTCTTGTTTTATCTGATGGGCCATGAAATTTTGCATATTCGAATGCATTTTTTGCAATCATGACGAATCTCCTGGCTTATTTCGAGGTTTCCCAATTTATGTAAACACCTGTTTCTCTTCGGTTTTCTTTAGACTCTTTATTTACTTTTTTTAAATTTTTGCATACTATTTTTATAATTTTATTTAATGATTCGTATTTTTGCATATTGAAATACTTTTTTTAGAATTATATAATTTTATTTTTTTCTAATAAATTGAAGAAGTTTTTATATTTTTCTTCATATTCTGTATTTTTTGCTGCTTCCCAAGTTTTTTCATGGAAGCCTTCATCTACATCTCTTGCATATTGATATGCAAATTTTGAATTTTTACATGCAGCCTCTCTAGTATTATCTCTGGGACATTTGTCTATATCAAGTGCATAATAATATGCGCAAAGAGACTCTATTCTGGCAGCTTCTTTAGTATCTTCCCGAGGACATTCATCTACATGCTCTGCATATACATATGCATATTTTGGATCTTAACATATAATTTCTTTTAATTTATTCGAAAAACCACAAATCAATATATATTTATATACTTCTTCCAAGGTCATATAATTTTACTCTTTTCTCTTAAATCATATAATTTCTTCTTTTGTTTGTGCATTAAAAAATGCTAAATATTTCTCTTCCCATTCTGTTTTCTTTACTGCATCCCAGGTTTCATCTTTTAATTCTTTATCCACTTCTGTTGCATAATAATATGCATATTTTGATCTTTTGCATGCTGCAATTCTAGTATCATCCCTTGGGCCTTTATCTATTTCTTTTGCATATCGATATGCATAAAAAGCTCTTTTACAAGCTATTTCTCTAGTATCATTTCTTGGTTCTTTATCAATTGTTATTGCGACCCAGAGTGCATCTCTTGCTCTTTTTTTGTTTAAAAAATCTTGTCGCATTTCTTCTAAATTTAAGAATTCTTGTAGTACTTCTTCTTGTTTCATATTGTGATATCCCCTCTTTATGTATGCAATTATTTTTTAGGATATCCTATATGATCTTATCCTTTTTTATTTGGTTAAAAAAGTTTCTATATTTTTCTTCATATTCTGTATTTTTTACGGCCATCCATGTTTCTTCATGAGGATAATGTTCTATACGTATTGCATAATTATATGCTGATTCTGAGTTTTTACAAGCAGCTTTTCGAGTATCTTCGTGTGGTCCTTTATCAATATTTTTTGCATACCAATATACCCAACGTGGATCTCTACAAGCAGCCTCTCTAGTTTTACTTCTTGGTCCTTGATCAATATATTTTGCATAAAGATGTGCATATTTTTGATTTTTACACGCAGCTTCTCTCGTATTATCCATAGGACATTTATCTATATCTCTTGCGTATTCATATGCCACTTTTGGACCTTTACAAGCAGCATTTCTAGTTTCTTCTCTCGGCTTTTTATCTACATCTCTTGCATATTTGTATGCCCATTTTGATGTTTTACAAACTGCCTTTCTTGTATCATTTCTTGGTTTTTTATCTATATTTAATGCATAATAATATGCAAATTTTGGATCTTCACAAGCAGCTTTCCTTGTATCATCTCTAGGTTCTTTATCAAGAAGTAATGCATAGTAATATGCAGATTCTGGATATTGGCACATGATTTTTCTAACATCGGCTTGTGATTCTTTATCTACACTGAATGTATATTCAGTTAGCCAATATGAGTTCTTATAAATAGCTTCTCTAGTATCTTCTTTAAGTTCTTTATCTACTTCTCTTGCATACCAATATGCCCATTCAGGACTTTTACAGGCAATCTTTCTAGTTTTATCCGAAGGACCATATTTTAGTGCATATTCATATGCTTCTCTAGGGATCATATAATTTTACTCTTTCCTATCTGATTAAACAAATCTTTATATTTTTCTTCAAATTCTGTATTTTTTACTGCTTTCCATGTTTCCTGGTGAAATTCCTTATCTACATTTAATGCATAATAATATGCATATTCTGGACTTCTACAAGCTGCTTCTCTTGTATCCTCTCTGGGTTTTTTATCTATTTTATATGCATACCAATATGCATATTTTGAATTTTTACATGCTGCTTTTCTAGTATCTTCATGGGAACACTTATCTATTTCTATTACATAAAGATATGCGGATCTTAAATCTGCACAGGCGGCTTTTCTAGTTTCATTCGATGGACCATTATCTATTGTTTTTGCATAGACAAGTGCTAAATCTATATTTTTGCATACAGCTTTTCTAGTTATTTTATGTGGACCTTTGTCAATATCTTTTGCATAAAAATATGCATCTTCTGGATCTTCACAAGCGGCTTTTCTAGTATCATCTCGGGGTTCTTTATCTGTAAAATATGCATAATAATATGCAGAATTCGAATCTTCACAAGCGGCTTTTCTAGTATCATCTCGTGGTTCTTTATCAATATATTCTGCATAATTTTGTGCATATTTTGGATCTTTACAAGCGGCTTTTCTAGTATCATCTCGTGGTTCTTTATCAATATTTTCTGCATATTTATACGCATATTCCGGATCTTTACAAGCAGCATTTCTTGTATCATCTCTGGGTTCTTTATCAATAAGCAACGCATAAAAATATGCATTTCTTGGTTTTCGGCAGGCAATATTTCTAGTCACTTCTGAGGGACTGTTAATTTCTGCAAATTCATATTCTTCTTTAGGAATCATATAATTTCTCTTTCCCATAAGAACACTTATTTATATAAAGAAACGCATATTTTGAACCTTTACATGCTGTGTTCCTAGTATTTTCTTTAGGTTCCCTGTCAGTATATTCTACATGTATAATATTGGATTTTCAAAGACCATATTTTTTGCATAAAAATATATTTTTTGGGGATTATATAATTAGTTCCTTAATTGAATCATTAAATAATTTTCTATATTTATTTTCATATTCAGTATTTTTGACAGCTAACCAAGTATCAATTCTTAATTCTTCATCTACATCTCTTGCATAAAGATATGCCTCAAATGATTTTGTACAAGCTGCTTCTCGGGTATCATCCCTTGCATGCTTATCTATATTTTTTGCATACCAGTATGCAAAAAATGGATCTCCACAGGCCGCTTTTCTAGTATCATCTCGGGATTTTTTATCAGTAAGTAATGCGTAAAAATAAGCACTTCTTGGATTTTGACAAACAATATTTCTATTTACTTCTGATGGGACATTAATTTCTGCGAATTCATATTCTTCTTTAGGAATCATATAATTTTCTCTTTTTCCATATTATTTATAATTTTTCGATATTCTTCTGCATATTCAGTTTTTCTTATTGCATTCCAGGTTTTCTGATGAAAACATTTATCTATACTTCTTGCATAAAAATAAGCACTTTCTGGATCTACACATGCAGCTTTTCGAGTATCTTCTCTGGGGCATTTATCTACATATTTTGCATATGCATATGCCCATTCTGGAGCTACACATGCGGCTTTTCGAGTATCATCCCTTGGACATTTATCTACATTTTCCGCATAAAGATATGCCATTTTTGGTCCTCGGCAAGCAGCCTCTCTAGTATCATCCCGAGGACATTGATCTACTTCTAGTGCATATGCATATGCATTGAAAGGACTTTCACATGCGGCTTCCCTAGTATCATCTCTGGGTTCTTTATCTACATAGATTGCATAAAGATATGCACATCTTGAATCTTTGCAAGCAACTTTTCTCGTATCTTCTCTGGATTCCTTATCTATATCTTTTGCATAATTGTATGCTCTTTCTGGTACTCTGCAAGCAACCTTTCTCGTTTCCTCACGCGGTCCTTTGTCTACATTTTCCGCATATTTAAATGACCACTGTGACTCTTTACAAGCTGCCTCCCTGGTATCTTTATGAGGCCCTTTGTCTATTTCTAATGCATATTTATATGCCCAATTTGGTTTTTGACAGAATACTTTTCTGGTCTCTTCTCTAGGTTCCTTGTCAATATATTTTGCATAATTAAATGCCAATTTTAAATTTATACATACAGCTTCTCTAGTTTCTTTCCGTGGACATTTGTCTATATCCTTTGCATATAAATATGCAAATTCTGGATTTCTACATGCGGCTTCCCTAGTATCATTTCTAGGTTTTTTATCGATATATTTTGCATAATTATATGCAAACTCAGGATCTTTACAAGCCACTTCTCTCGTTTGCGCATGAGGTCCTTTATCAATATGGTATGCATAATCATATGCATCTCCAGAATTTGTACACAAAATCTTTCTAGTTTTATCCGATGGCCCATATTTTTTCCCATGCGAATATGCTTTTGCTTGGGTCATATAATTTTATCCTTTTCCGCTTGTTTAAAAAAGTTTTTATATTCTTCTTCATATTTAGTTCCTTTTACTGCATCCCAGGTTTCCTGATGAAAACCTTTATCTACATCCCTGGCATATGCATTCGCCCAAATTGCTTTTTTTGAGGCCCCTTTTCTTGTTTCATCTTTAGGGCATTTATCAATATATATTGCATAAAAATAAGCAGTTCCTGGTTCTTGACATGCTATTATTCTTGTCTCATTGCTCGGACCATAAGTTGCTGCTATATTATATGCTCTTTCCGGGATCATATGATTAGCTCCTTACTTATTTGATGAAAAAATTCTTTATATATTGTTTTGAATAATATATCTTCCTTAACAGCTTCCCAAGTATCTTTATGAAAAGATTTATCTATATTAATCATATACAAATATGCATATTTTGAATTTTTACATGCTGCTTTTCTGGTATCTTCGTGGGCGCATTTGTCTATATGCATTGCATATTTTAATGCGTATTCTTCATTCTGACATGCAGCTTTTCGAGTATCTTCATGGGGTCCTCTATCTATTTTTTCTGCATAAGCATAACCCCATTCATAACGACGGCATGCGCCTTTTCTAGTATCTTCATGTGGTCCTTTATCTATATCTTCCGCATATTTAAAGGCCGCTGTAGGAGTTTGACATGCGCCTTTTCTAGTATCTTCATGTGGTCCCATATCTACATCTATTGCATACCAAATTGAAAATAAGGTATTTTGAGATGCAGTTATCCTAGTTCCCACAGATGGACCATATTTACATGCATGATAATATGCTTTTTCTGGGGTCATATAATTAATTCCTTAATTGGATCATTGAATAATTTCCTATATTTATTTTCATATTTAGTATTTTTCACAGCCAACCAAGTATCCATTTTTAATTCCTTATCTACATCTTTTGCATATAAATATGCAAATTTTGGATTTACGCAAGCAGCTTTTCGAGTATCTTCTCGGGGACATTTGTCTACTTCTGATGCATAGAAGAATGCAGACCTGGGCCGTTCACAGGCAATGATTCTCATTTGGTCATTCGGACCGTTACATATTTTAAAAGCATAGTCACTCAAAGACTGAGTACAAGAACAAACTGCTCTCATCGTAATTTCATGAGGACCTTTATCAATATTTAAGGCATATCGATATGCACCTTCTGCACTCTCACTACATGCTTTTCTAGTATCTTCATGTGGACCTTTATCTATGTATTTCGCATATTTATATATATTTCCTCTAGAGGAATAATTAAAGGTACAGACTGAACTTCTAGTTTCATTTGTTGGGCAATAATTATCTACCTCAGTAGCATATTCATATGCATAATATGGATCTTTGCAAGCAGCTTTTCGAGTATCATCTCTGAATTCTTTATCTATATCCTTTGCATAACGATATGCAAAATATGGACTTCCGCAAGCGGCTTTTCTAGTATCATCTCTAGGTTTTTTATCAACATCTCTTGCATATTCATATGCCCAGTTTGCAACTCTACATGCAGCTTCTCTAGTGTCGTTCCTAGGTTTTTTATCAATCGTTAATGCATATGCAATTGCCCATTTTGAATCTTTGCAGGCGGCTTTTCTTGTTTCTTCCCTAGGTTTTTTATCAATCATTAATGCATAATAATATGCATATTCTGGATCTTTGCAAGCGGCTTCCCGGGTATTTTCTCTGGGACATTGGTCAACATTTAATGCATATAAATATGCATATTCTGGGTTTCTACAAACTGCTTCCCGAGTATCTTCTCTTGGTTCTGTATCAATAAACGCTGCATATTGATATGCATATTGATAATTTCCACAGGCAATCTTTCTTGTTTTTTCCCATGGGCCATGTATTTTTGCATATTCGAATGCTTCTTTAGGGGTCATATAATTTTCCTTTTTTCTATTTGATTAAGAAAATAATTATATACTTTTTCATATTCTGTATTTTTTGTTACTTCCCAGGTTTTTTGATGGAAACATTTATCAATATTTTTCATATAATTATATGCCCATTCTGGATTTTCATAAGCACCTCTTCTAGTATCATTCCTTGGGCATTTATCTATATTTTTCGCATAAAGATATGCCATTCTTGGATCTTGGCAAGCTACTTTTCTAGTATCATTCCTGGGTTTTTTATCTACATATCTTGCATATAAAAATGCATAATATGAATCTTGGCATGCAGCATTTCTAGTATCTCTCCTGGATTTTTTATCTATATTTTTCGCATAAAGCCAGCCATAATGGGGAGATTTACATGCTGTTTCCCGGGTATCTCTTCGAAAACACTTGTCAACGTTTTCTGCATATTTATATGCGAATTCTGGATTTTGACATGCGGCATCCCGAGTATCATCTCTAGGACATTTGTCTATATTTTTCGCATAAAGATATGCAAATTTAAAATTTTTACAAACCACTTTTCTCGTTTGTTCATGAGGTTCTTTCTCAATATAATATGCATAATTATATGCATTTTCTGGATTTTTACACAAAATCTTTCTAGTTTTATCCGAAGGACCATAAATTGTTGCATGTATATATGCTTTTTCTAGGAACACATAAATTTCCTTTTATATAATTTCTTCTTTAGAAAATAGATTTAATAATAATTCATATTTTTCTTCATATTCTGTATTTTTTACAGCATTTCTAGTTTTTTCATGAAAACATTTATCAACATCTTTTGCATATTTATATGCACATATTGGCTTTCTACAAGCTGCATTCCGAGTATCTTCCCGAGGGCATTTATCAACATCTTTTGCATATTCATATGCACATATTGGATTTCTACAAGCTGCATTCCGAGTATCTTCCCGAGGACATTTATCAACATTTTTTGCATATTCAAGTGCAAAGTTTGGATTTACACAGGCTGCATTTCTAGTATCATCCCGAGAACATTTATCAACATTTTTTGCATATTCATATACCCATCTTGGATGTTTACAAGCTGCTTCCCGAGTATCATCTCTTGAACATTGATCTACTTCTAGTGCATACAAAAATACCCATTGTGCATCCATACATGCGGCTTTTCTAGTATCTTTTCTGGATTTCTTATCAATATTTAGTGCATAAGCAAATGCAGCTTGTGGATTTTTACAAACAATATTCCGAGTATCTTCTCTGGGTCCTTCATCTACTTTTCTTGCATAAAGATAAGTATGTCCTTCATCTGTATATGTAGCTTCCCGAGTATCATCCCGGGGGCATTGATCTACCTCTAATGCATAAAAACATGCCCAATATGAATTTTTACATGCGGCTTCTCTTGTATCATCCCTGGGCTCTTTATCAATAAATTTCGCATACCCATGCGCCAGTTCTGGTTCCCCACAAGCAATTTTCCTAGTTTCATCCGATGGACCATGTATCCATGCATATTCATAGGCTTCTTTAGGGGTCATTTAATTTTCCTTTTTTCTATTAAAAAATTTTAATATTTTTAGAATTATATGATTTCCTCTTTAGAAAATAATTCTAATAGTGACTCATATTTCTTTTCATATTTTGTATTTCTAACAGCGTTTTTCGTATCTTTATGGAATTCTTTATCTACTTTTTTTGCATATAAATATGCAAATTTTGGATCTTCACAA
>MTKZ01011156.1_pt1 | contig 29896 bp, 24 predicted proteins | sample 1042781 | NCBI WGS metagenome assembly MTKZ01 (sample SAMN06212207, study PRJNA360539) | anaerobic digester metagenome | biome: Wastewater treatment plant; material: sludge; isolation source: anaerobic digester fed with sludge from wastewater treatment plant | place: Denmark: WWTP Viborg ... | reverse complement strand
CCAAGCCTGCCATACCATGCTCGCAAAACCACTTCTGTCTCAACAACCCTGAACTGTTACCGCCATTTCTGTCCCCGGCGCTTGCGCAGGCAGCACGCCCGTGAAGGCCGTTGTCAGATTACCACAGCGCGGTCACCCGGTCAAACAAGGAGGCTGATTTGCCCACAATGAGGCAAGTCACGCGCGACTCGTTGCATAATAAAGGGATGGCTTCCCGCTCGCTTGCCAACGTCAATGTCTATTACCTGCTGAGCAGCGCACCCGTCTCCATAGTGCGCCGCGGAAGCGCGTACCACCAGGAGGGCAGGGCAAGGATTCTCCTTGCCATCCAGAACTACGCCGTGGTGGAAGTTGAAGGCAGTTACGACCGAGTTTACGAAGTCACCGTAACACTCCACAGCGAGGGCGCCGATTTCCTGACCTTCACATGCGACTGCCCGTACAGCTACGAAAGGCCGGAGGAGTGGTGTAAGCACAAAGTGGCCGCCATTCTGGAGATTCACGACCACTTCAAGGCGGCGTACAAACCGTCGTGGCGCGATGTTCTCGACGAGACGATCAAAGCCTCTCCGTTACTAGGCAGAGCGCGGCCGCAAGCACTTGCCTTTAGCATTCAGAGCAACCCTCCGGATTTCGATATCGTGCCGTACAGTATTCCTTGCGATGACCTTGCCGAGGAATACCGCGGCGACTGCGAGCAGGTCGCGGCCCTCATCGAGCGTGGCGGTGCCGAGCGCGGCGCCAATCAAATTCTATCGCTGCCCGCAGGCGGCCTGGCGGGGATTGTTGCTGAGGCGGCCCACATTTCGGCAGTGCGGATTCTGCTCGACGAGCGCAGGCGCTGGGTCACCACCGACAGAAGCCTGACAGCGGCACTCCCTCTTCTGGCGAGCTCCCTTGTCTACAGGGGCACGTTCGGAGCTCCGTTCCAGCAGCGGCTTCGCGTGAGCGAAAGGATGGCCGAGACAGCGCTGGAGATTCGTGAAGAGGATGGCGAGCTGAAGCTGGCGCCGCATATCACGATCAATGGAACCGCCGTCCCCTTGCGGCGCGACACGATTGACTTCCTCTGCAGTAATCCGGTCTGGGTACGTGCTGGGGACACAATCGCGCAGGTTGACTGCTACGAAGCCACGCTGAGTGTGCTCTTGCGCCAGAACGATCTGGTGATTCCGGAATCGGAGCAGGATGCGTTCGTGGAGGACTATCTGGCGCCGCTTGCCGCGCGGGTGCGCGTGACGGGAGCCGGAGCGTGGGAGTGGCATGACGTGCGCGCGCGCCCGGTCGGGCGCATCTACCTCAGCGAAACGCAGCAGACATTCACGGCGGAGCTTCGCTTCGCGTATGACGGCATGGAATGCCCCTTCGATCCCGCCTATCCCGCCTTGTCCTACCGGCGCGACAGCCAGAAGGGCGTCTTCCGGGTGCATCGCTCTGGCGCGGACGAGCAGGCGGCATGGAAGGCGCTTTCGAGTCACGGACTCAAACGGGCGCAACCCCCGGGCCATTTCGCGCTTCGGCAGGCGGTGTCACCGGCGGAGTTCCTCATTCACCACATTCCGGGTATTGCCGCAGCCGGTTACGAAGTCTACGGCGAGGACAATCTGCGGTCGGTGCGCGTCAACCGCTCCCGCCCGTCAATCTCCTTCAGCGTTGCCTCGGGAATAGACTGGTTCGACCTCCACGCCGAAATATCTTTCGGAGACACCTCGGCGAGCCTCAAGGCGCTGCGCAAGGCAGTTCGCCGGCGCGAGCGCTACGTAAAGCTCATGGACGGCTCAATCGGAGAGATACCCCCGGAATGGCTGGAGAAATACCGCCACCTTTTCGACGCGGGGACCGAAACCGGCGAAGGGCTTCGCCTGACGAACGCACAGGCGATGATTCTGGAGCGTATCGTTGAGGAGGAAGACCAGGCCCGCCTCGACGTGGAGTTGCAGGCACGGCTGGCAAAGCTGCGCGGTTTCAGCGCTATTGAGCCGAAGCCGCCCCCGGACGGGTTCACCGGCGAGATGCGTCACTATCAGAAGCACGGGTACGACTGGCTGCATTTCCTGCGCGAGTACAGGTTCGGCGGCTGTCTCGCCGATGATATGGGCCTCGGCAAGACGATTCAGGCACTGGCATTCGTCCAATCGCTCCGTGAGACAGAGCCAGAGCATCAGCCATCGCTGGTTGTTGTCCGGCGGTCGCTTCTGACAAACTGGCAGCGCGAGGCCGCCCGTTTTGCCCCGGGCCTCAGAGTTCTTCAGCATACCGAAGGCGATCGCCAGCGGGACCCGCGCGCGTTTGACGACTACGATCTCGTGCTGACGACCTATGGCGTCATGCGCCGCGACGTCGAGATGCTCAAATCCCGCGTCTTCCGCTGCATTATCCTCGACGAGTCGCAGGCGATCAAGAACCCGGAGTCCCTCACTGCGCGCGCCGCAAGGCGTCTTCAAGGGCTGCAGAGAATCTCGCTGACAGGAACTCCCGTGGAGAACTCGACGGTGGAGCTGTGGAGCCAGTTCGCTTTCCTGAACCCGGGCATGCTGGGGTCGCTCGACTACTTCCGGCGCGAGTTCGCCGCTCCCATCGAGCGCAAGAACCACGAGCCAACCGCGGAATACCTGCGATCGCTTGTTCACCCGTTCATACTGCGAAGGACGAAGGAGCAGGTGGCGCCGGAGTTGCCGGCGCGGACCGAGCGCATTGTCTTCTGCGACCTCGACGAGCACCAGCGCAGGCTATACGACCAGTACCGCGAGCACTACCGCGGCATGCTGATCGGGCTCATCGAGGAGAAGGGCATGGATGGAGCCCGCATGCGAATACTGGAGGGACTGCTTCGCCTGCGCCAGATTTCGATTCATCCGCTGCTTGTCGAGTCAGGCTACAAGGGTGAATCGGCCAAGATGGACGTTCTGCTGGAGACGCTCGAAACTCTGCGCTCGGAGGGGCACAAGGCGCTGGTGTTCTCGCAGTTCGTGCAGATGCTGCGGCTGGTTCAGAAGGCTCTGAAGGAACTGGGCATTCCCCACCAGTATCTGGACGGACAGACGAAGAACAGGCAGGAGCGAATAGACGAGTTTCAGGCCGACGCGGATATCCCGTTCTTTCTGATCAGCCTGAAGGCGGGTGGGGTGGGGTTGAATCTGACGGCCGCGGACTACGTGATTCACCTGGATCCGTGGTGGAATCCGGCGGTGGAACGTCAGGCCAGCGACCGCACCCACAGAATCGGGCAAGATAAGCCTGTATTCGTCCACAAGCTGATTGCCCGCGACACGGTTGAGGAGAAGATGCTCGACCTGCAGGAGCGCAAGCGCGCTCTGGTGGACCGGCTCGTCTCCACCGAGAGCGGGTTCTTCAAGTCGCTGTCAGACAGCGACGTGCGAGCGCTCTTCAGTTGACGCGCACGACGGCCTAACTGTTCGAGAACGGTGACCGCTTGCGGGAGAAGATCTCCTTCATTGTCGGCGCGTGGTGCTCTTCTCCGGCGTCTTCCGGCTTCTTGCGGCGGGCCCGTGCCCTTCGCTCAGCCCTGTTCAGAGGGGCCTCTTCGGGCTCCTGTTTCTCCTGACCCTTTTCCGGCTTGTCTTCTGCTGCCATATCGGCCTCCATCGGGCATCTGCGCCCGTCTGCACTATAGCGCAACTGACGCGTTTCTGAAACCCGCGTGCCGATCCGCTATCCGCGCGATATGACGTAGATCGCCTGATCGGCGAGCAGATTCGGCAGCAAATGCACGCGGCGGCAGGTCGCTCCCGACGTTCTCAGAAATATGCGGTCTATCACCCGGAAGCCCTGTGAACGGCACAGTTCGTCGAAGTCTCTGATTGTGGTCAGGTGGATGTTCGGGCTGTCATACCAATCGTAGGGCAGGCGGTCCGTGCGCGGCATCCGGCCCTTCAGCCCGAGCTGCAGCCGCCCGCTGACGAATGCGAAGTTCGGGAAGCTGAGAATCACCTGCCTGCCGACCCGCGCAGCCTCACGTATCAGCATGTCGGGCTGGTGGAGAACCTGGATGACGTTGGTGAGGATCACGTAATCCAGCACCTGGTCGTCGAAGTCGGCCAGGCCCTCGTCGAGGTTCCCGTGGAACACCGGGAGCCCTTTCGAGACGCAGTCCTGAATGCATTCCTCCGAGATTTCCACGCCCTGCGGAAACACCTTCTTGCGGACCTGAAGTTCCTTCAGCAGATCGCCCGACCCGCAGCCGAGGTCGAGCACTGTGCTGTGCGGCTTCACCAGATCTACGATAAAGCGAAGATCAGGAGCCAGCGAGGGGGCAGCAGTGGGGCCGGGTTCCCTCAACGGCGTACGTCAGGAAGTTCGTGATCAGGCTGGTAAGCTGGCGGCTTTCCAGAAGAAACGCATCGTGGCCATAGTCTGTCTGAATCTCAGCGAACGTCACGTAGGCGCCGTTCTGCCGAAGCGCTTTGACAATCTCCTTCGACTGGTAGGTCGGGAACAGCCAGTCGGACGAGAACGAGATGACCAGGAACTTCGCCTTCACGCCCGCGAGTTCTTTTGTGAGATTGCCGCTCGGCTGAGTCAGGTCGAAGTAGTCCATCGCCTTCGTGATATACAAGTACGAATTCGCGTCGAAGCGCCGGACGAACTTGTCGCCCTGATAGCGCAAATAGCTCTCCACTTCAAAGTCCGGCCCGTTCGCATCGTCGCCGTTCTCGACACGCTTGCGCCCGAACTTCCTGTGCATCGTGTTCTCTGAGAGATAAGTGATGTGGCCGATCATCCGGGCGATTGCAAGCCCGCTCGAGGGGTTCTCCTTCCCGTAATACTGGCCGCCATTCCACGCCCGGTCGGCGAATATCGCCTGCCGCCCGACCTCATTGAAGGCGATCCCCTGCGCGCTCAGGCGGCTTGTCGTCGCTATCGGCACGGCCAGCCGAACCCGGTCCGGATAGCTTACCGCGAACTGCAGAGATCTCATACCGCCCATGGATCCGCCGATCACGCAGAGTACCTGCTCGATGCCCAGGTGATCCAGCAAATAGCGCTCGGCCTCCACCATATCGGCGATGGTGATGACGGGAAAATCGAGACCATACTCCCTGCCCGTCGCGGGGTTGATGGATGCGGGCCCGGTTGAACCCGAGCACCCCCCGATACAGTTGGCGCAGATAACGAAGTATTTGTCCGTATCCAGAGCCTTGCCCGGACCGACCATCATGTCCCACCACCCCGGCTTTGGGTCTGAGGGATCGTGGCGTCCGGCCACGTGCGCGTCGCCCGATAGCGCATGCTCAACAAGTATGACGTTCGAGCCATCGCTGTTCATGCGCCCGTAGGTCTCATAGACGAGCGTGATGGGGCCGAGCGTCTCCTGGCTCGCAAGCCTGAACTTGTTCGGCGGCTCAGCAAACGTGTAGGACTGCGTCTCTACGAGGCCGTAGCCCGTGCGCTCCGTCTCCTTTTCCGTCACGCTGTTCATCGGAAGTGCGCCTGCCAGCCAGACGTGCGTCTAGCTGCCCTTCGCGGCCTCCAGCGCCTGGCCGATATCCGCGGTTATATCTTCCACATCTTCAATTCCGACCGAAAGCCGGATGAAGTCGTCCGTGACCCCGGCAGCCGCCCGCTCCTCCGGTGACAACTGCTGGTGGGTCGTGCTGGCAGGGTGGATAACGAGGCTCTTCGCGTCCCCCACGTTTGCGAGGTGCGAGAGCAGCTTGCAGGCCTCGATGAACTTCACGCCCGCGGACATTCCGCCCTTGATGCCGAACCCCAGAATCGCTCCGCTTCCGCCCGGAAGGTACTTCTTCGCGAGATGGTGCGACGGGTGCCCCGGCAGGGAGGGGTAGTTGACCCACGCCACCATCGGGTTCCCGGCAAGCCACCGCGCCACTTTGTCGGCATTCTGGCTGTGGCGCTCCATCCTGAGGGGAAGCGTTTCAGCGCCCTGCAGCAGCAGAAATGCGTTGAACGGTGAGAGGCAGCTCCCGAGGTCTCTCATCAACTGCACCCTCGCCTTGATGATGTACGCCATCGCGCCGGCGGCCTCCGTATAGACCAGCCCGTGATAGCTCGGGTCCGGCTCGCAGAGGCAGGGGAACAGCCCGCTAGCCTTCCAGTCGAACTTGCCGGAGTCAACGATGATGCCTCCGATCGAAGTGCCGTGCCCGCCTATGAATTTGGTGAGGGAATGAACGACGATGTCCGCGCCCCATTCAATCGGCCGGCAGAGCGCCGGAGATGCCAGCGTGTTGTCCACGATAAGCGGGATGCCCGCACCGTGCGCAATCGCCGCGAGCTGCTCGAAATCCGGCACATCCAGCCGGGGATTGCCGATGGTCTCCACGTAAAGGCACCGGGTTTTGGGGGTGACGGCGCGGCGAAAGCTTTCGGGGTCTGACGCGTCAACGAACTTGACCTGGACGCCGAGCTTCGGGAAGGTGTAGTGAAACAGGTTGTAGGTGCCGCCGTACAGGCTGCTGGACGACACGACCTCGTCACCGGCCGACGCTATGTTCAAAATCGCCAGTGTAATCGCCGCCTGCCCGCTGGATGTCGCCAGAGCGCCCACGCCGCCCTCGAGCGCCGCGACGCGCTGCTCGAGCACGTCCGAGGTCGGGTTCATGAGGCGCGTGTAGATGTTGCCGGATTCCTCCAGCGCAAACAGCTTCCGCGCGTGCTCCGCGCTATCGAAGACATACGAGGAAGTCTGGTATATCGGAACGGCTCGCGACTTGGTGGCAGCATCGGCCTGCTGCCCCGCGTGCAATGCCAGGGTATCGAAACGGTAGTTTGCCAAGCTAACACTCCTCCGCAATCTCCGGGGCTGTTCCCGGATACTATTGGACGTAAGTATATCCCAGAGGTTCAGAACGTGTCTAAGGTGGAACGGGTTGGCCAGCAACCGCCGGATTCGCCATAATCATTTTCGTGCGCAACGGAAGGCCAGAGGATATTGGAGCGGGCTTCGGCGGCATCGTGCTTGCCGCCGGCCGCGGCAGCCGCATGGGCGCCGATATTCCGAAGGTCACGCTCAAGGTGGGCGGCATGCCAATGGTGAGCAGGGTGGTGGGGACTCTGCGCGAGGCCGGAGTCGCTCCTGTCTGCGTGGTCGTCCCGGCGGGCAGCAGCCCGGTGAGAGAGCTTCTGGGTGACAGCGTCCTCTACGCCGTGCAGGAGCATCCGACGGGCACAGGCGATGCAGCGGCGGCGGCGCGACCGCTGCTGACCGGATCGCCTCACGTGCTTGTTGCCTGCGGAGACAGCCCGCTTTTCCGGGTTGACACGGTTCGCCAGCTCATGAAAGCACACCTTGAAGCGGCTGCTGCCGTTACGCTCGTCACAACGCATCCTGGCGACCCCTCGGGTTACGGACGCATCGTGCGGGACTGCGCGGGCAGCATTGCGAGCGTCGTCGAAGAGTCGGTGGCGACCACGCAGGAAAAGGCTATATCCGAGGTGAATGGCGGACTGTATGCCTTCAACGCTGTTTGGCTGTGGAACAACATCCAACGCCCGGGCGGCGCCACGCGGGAGTTCGTGCTGACGGAAGTAGTCGCGCGGGCGGTGGCGCAGGGGCGGACTGTGAGTTCGGCCATTTGCGAGCCGGACGAACTCGCAGGCGTCAACACTCCCGCGCAACTGGAAGAAGCCTCGCGCATTCTGATGGAGCGGTCGCGCTCGCCGCGGCCTGAACGGAAATGATTCAACTGGACCCTGAAGACGTTATTGAGATTGAACGCGTCGCGGCGGAATACACGGCCGCTTTTCGAAAGGCGGACGCGGCGGCAGCACTGGCCCTGACAATGCTCCCGATGTCGGACTGCATAGACCTGGGCAGCCGCGCTGGCGTGTACATCATGAACGAAGAGGACTTCACGCACAGCGTTGTCGGGCACGCAAACGAGGACTTCACCACGGTAACGAAGTCTATCGTGGTTGAGCCGCTTGGCAAGAACGCCGCGCTGGCTCGAATCGAGGCCGTGGTCACGAAGCCGGACGGGCGTACGGGAGAGACCGAATGGGTGGACTTCCTTGCGCGCACCGATAACGGCTGGAAGATCTGGGCCAACTGGCTCGGGCCGCTTCCGGAGGGCTTCTGACCGGCGCACGGCCAGCGCATTCCGGCTGCTGATTTTACCCGCGGGGCCGCCCGCGCACAACTGACAAGAGGAGCTTATGGACCGGAACGATATACTTGCCAGCCTGGTTTCGATGTCGAATGAGCTGGGTGACCCCCGAAACGATTTTGTGATTCTGGGCGAAGGCAACACTTCAGCCCGCCTGGGCGAGGACACATTTGCCGTGAAGGCAAGCGGGACTTCCCTGTGCAGCATACACGCGGGGCAGTTCGTGGAGGTTAGCTTCGAGGGCGTGCTTGCGCTTCTCGACCGCGAAGACGCCGGAGACGAGGACGTCAAGACAGCGCTCGAAGCGGCGCGGGTTGATTCATCCAGCCCATTGCGCCCGAGCGTGGAGACGGTGCTTCACGCTTCGCTGCTCTCACTCCCCGGCATCAATTTCGTGGGCCACACCCATCCGACCGCGGTGAACTCCATTCTGTGCTCGGTCAACTGGCGCGAAGCCGTTTCGGGAAGGATGTTCCCGGATGAGATCGTATCGTGCGGCATCGCGCCGGTAGTCGTCGAGTATGTTGACCCCGGGCTTCCGCTCGCGCGTGAGCTCCATCGGCGCGTTCGGGGGTTCATGGACGGCGTTGGGGCGCCGCCGCGGGTGGTTCTGATGCAGAACCACGGAATGATCGCGCTGGGGTCATCGCCAACTGACGTTTTGAGCATAACGGCAATGTCCGTTAAGGCGGCGCGGGTGCTGGCAGGCACGCAGGCCTTCGGCGGCCCGCACTTTCTGTCCGAGCAGAATGTGCTGCGGATACACTCTCGCCCTGATGAGTTGTACCGCATGAAGCAGATTCGAGGAGAGGCGTAAAGGAGAACATTCAGGAGTAGCCATGTCTGACGTTTTCAGCACTTACAGAAACGCGCAGCTTCCGCTTCCGGCGGAGAACCTGGTCTGGGAGATGTACGGGGCCGGGCTCGAGAACTTCGGGAAAGATGGGCTGCCGGTTTCGAAGCCCCTGCCCGAGCCAGGGCCGGATGACCTTCTGCTCCGCACCGACGCGGTCGGCATCTGCTTCAGCGACGTGAAGCTCACGAGCCAGGGTCCCGAGCACCCGCGTATCACCGGACGCGATCTGGTCAAGGACCCGGTGGTACCCGGACACGAAGTTGCGGTTACGGTCGTGAAGGTGGGGGCCAATCTCACCACGCAATACCGCAAAGGCGAGAGGTACATCGTGCAGGCGGACGTCTTCAAGAACGGCGTCAGCATGGCGTACGGGTACGTGCTTCCGGGCGCGATGCAGCAGTACGGCATCGTCGGCCCGGAAGTACTGAACGGTGACGAAGGTAGCTATCTGCTTCCCATGCGCGACGAGACAGGCTACGTGCAGGCGGCGCTTGCCGAGCCGTGGGCGTGCGTTGTCGCTGCCTACCGTATCGAACAGCGCAAGGGCCTCAAGCCTGGCGGCGTGGCGTGGTTCTACAACGCCGGAACCGACACCGACGCGCTTACACTGGCGCAGGCTCTCAGTCCCGGGGCGTGCCCGTCGCGCATCGTCACGACCAATGTGAAGGGCAAGCTCTTCGAGTGCCTGAGCGACATGGCGCAGGATCTGGGCCTCGACCTGCAGGTCAGGGACGGCGTCCCGACAAAGGAGTTTCGCCTGCTGCTTGACGATCTGACCGGCGGCGACGGCTTCGACGACATCATCGTGCTCGGCGCCCCGAACGCGGAGGAAGCGCGCGACCTGGCCCGTGTGCTCGGCAGGGCGGGCGCCATAAACATCGTGGCCTCCGACGATATCGGCGAGAACGTCGAGATAGACATCGGGCGGATTCACTACGACAACCTCTCGCTCGTCGGATCGGCTGGGCCGGACATAACTCTCGGGTATCAGCAGTCGCGCAGCTCGGAGCTGCTGGCGGGCGGAGCCGCGTGGTTCATCGGGGCGGCGGGCCCGATGGGGCAGATGCACGTCCAGAGGGCCGTCGAGCTTGAAGAAGCCCCCGCGAAGATCCTGTGCACGGACGTGGATGATTCGCGCATGGAGATGCTGCGTCTGCGCGTGGAGCGCACCGCGGCTGAGAAGAACATTGATATCCGTTTCGTGAACCCCACGAAGATGCAGCCTGCTGAGATGGACGGACTGATCGCGGAGTTCACGGAAGGCGCCGGGTTCGACGACGTCGTTACGCTCGTGCCCGTCGCGGCGCTGATCGCCGATGCGGCCCGGCATGTGGCCGACTACGGCGTGATGAACATCTTCGCCGGAGTTCCGCGCGGCACCAAGGCGCTTCTGCCGCTGTCCGACTCGTTCCGCAGGCATGTGCGCTATATCGGATCAAGCGGATCGAGGCTGTCCGACCTCGAGGACACGCTGCACCTGTCCGAGGACGGCAGGCTCGGCACCGCCAACTCCGCAGCAGCAATCGGCGGCATGAATGCTATGCGCGAGGGGATTGCGGCTGTCAAGAACGGCCTCTATCCCGGAAAGACGGTCATCTTCCCACAGTTCGTAGACTTCCCTCTTACGGCCCTCACCGATCTGGATGACGTCCTACCGACGGTGCATGCCAAGCTGAAAGACGGGATGTTCTGGACGACGGAGGCAGAGGAGGAGTTCTTCCGGGTGATGCTGCAGCGCGCGGGTGCTACCCTTGAGGCGCGCGGAGCTGCCAGCCTCGGCCTGCGCCGCCTGGAAGGAAAGACGGCGCTTGTGACGGGCGCGGCTCAGGGACTGGGCGAGGCGCTTGCGCGGCGGCTCGCCGAAGAGGGCGCCAACGTCGCGCTGGTTGATCTGAATCTCGACGGCGTGAGTGCCGCGGCAGAGAGCATTGAGGCGGACACGGGATCGTCGACAATAGCGTTTCAGGCGGATGTGACCAGCGAGCAACAGGTGGAGCGCGCTGTCCTGGAGACGGCCGCCAAGTTCGGCGCGCTCGACATCGTGGTGTCGAATGCCGGCATTCTTATCGCGGGCGCGGTGGAAGACTTCGATGTCGCGAAGTGGCGCAAAGTGATGGAAGTGAACCTTGTCGGTTACTTCGTTGTCGCGAAAGCCGCCGCAAAGCAGATGCAGAAGCAGCGCTCCGGCGTCATCCTGCAGATCAACTCGAAGTCCGGCAAGAAGGGCAGTTTCCGGAACAGCGCTTACGCCGCAAGCAAGTTCGGCGGCATCGGCCTCACCCAGAGCCTGGCGCTGGAGCTTGCGCCGTTCGGAGTGCGGGTGAACGCGATCTGCCCCGGCAATCTTCTCGATTCGCCGCTCTGGCAGGACAGCCTGTACGAGCAGTACTCGAAGACACAGGGGATATCGCAAGAAGAAGTGCGCCGCAAGTATGAGGGGCAGGTTCCGCTCGGGCGTGGCTGCAGCTATGAGGACGTCGCCAACGTCGCCGTCTTCCTCGCGAGCGACGAGGCGGGGTATATGACCGGCCAGGCGATCAACGTCACCGGCGGCCAGCAGTTGGACTAGAAACGGCCCGCCGAGGGCCGGCCCGACGCGAGATGAATGAGATGATGGGGCGTGAAATGGTTCACGCCCCAAGCTTTCTGCGGGGACATTCGTCCCGAAGACGCGGACTCAAGTCCCCGGAGAATCGCGCATGCGTGATACACATCACGCACGATCAACGTTCTCCCGGGCCGTGACCTACTTCGCGCCCAACTCCACCTTCTTGTACCCTCCGCGCTTCTGGTCGTACAGGATGATGGGGCGTGAAATGGTTCACGCCCCAAGCTTTCTGCGGGGACATGCGTCCCGAAGACGCGGACTCAAGTCCCCGGAGAATCGCGCGTGCGTGATACACATCACGCACGATCAACGTTTTCCCGGGCCGTGACCTACTTCGCGCCCAGCACCACCTTCTTGTACCCTCCGCGCTTCTGGATGATGGGGCGTGAAATGGTTCACGCCCCAAGCTTTCTGCGGGGACATTCGTCCCGAAGACATGGACTCAAGTCCCCGGAGAATCGCGCGTGCGTGATACATATCACGCACGATCATGCGTTCATGGTTCTCCCAGGGCCCAGACCTACTTCGCGCCCAGCTCCACCTTCTTGTACCCTCCGCGCTTCTGGTCGTACAGATACACGCACACGAAGATGACGGTCAGGATGACCGGCAGCACAGCCATAACCTGCAGGCTGCGGGCTGCGCCAATAGCCTTGCCGGCGGCGTCGGCGGACGGTGACAGAGCCATCTGGAGCTTGCCAAGAAGCCCGGAGGCAGCTCCCGCCGAGGCCATTCCCGCCGCGCCCATCAATCCGAGCAGGAACGACCCTCCCGCCGGGAACCGCTCGGACGTGAACCCGAGCATCGTCGGCCAGTAGTAGCAGACCCCGACAGCGAACACGAAGCAGGCGAATATCGCCATGGCGGGGCTGTTGACCATGCCAAGCAGAATGAGGCCGATGGCCGATACGACCGACGAGCCGATCAACAGCGCAACCGGATTCATCCTCTGCAGCCAGCCTACCGCCGAAAGCCGCCCGACGAGCATCACAAGACTGATCCACGCCAGCGCGAGGCTCCCGAACTCGAACGGGCCGATCTTGATGCCAAAGGTCTTCATGATGGCGCTGATCCACTGGTTGGTCCCAAGCTCGGCAGCGCCCGTCAGCAGCATGCAGAAGAGCCAGAGCAGGAAGAGCGGCTTCAGCGCCTCCCTGTACATCTGCCCCGTGGTTACGCCTGACTGCACGCGCTCTGTGGCAGGGAACTTGATCGTGAACAGCATCAGCCCGTAGATGACGACGGGGATGAGGATAATCCACATCTTCGCCTGCCAGGTCGCCTGCTGCGTTGAGAAGAGCCAGGCCAGCAGGCTGCCGATGACGAGCCCTCCCGGCCACCACGCGTGCAGCGCGTTCAGCTTGGCGGTTTTCTCCTCAGGATAGATTGTGGTCACGAGCGGGTTGACGCCCGCCTCGACGAACCCGTTGCCGATGCCGATGATGAGCGTCGCGATAATCAGGGACATCGGTCCGGTCGCGTAGATCGTCAGCAACGTGCCCGCGACCTGACCCAGAAACGCAAGCACAAGGATTGCCTTCACGCCGATGAAGTCGAGCAGTTGCCCTCCGATGAAGATCGAGATCAGGAACCCCCACAGCGCGATTCCGCTGATCCACCCGACCTGTTCGGGATTCAGATTGAAGGTCTTCTCCCACTGAGGGAGAATATCGCCGCGAATCGAGAACACAAGCGCCGTGGCAATAAGAGAGATACAGCTTGCCACGAACATTCTGGAACGGCCCGATGATGCTTCCGTCACGTCTTCCACCTCACCTATTGATAGTGTGCCGCTTCTCCAGCGCGGCGAGCCCCGCCAGCGCCGGGTCGGCTCTGGCTAGGTATTCCGCCGTATCATCGGGCTTTTCCTTCTTGAGTTCTGTCAGTCGCCGATGAGTGACCGCTCGGAGAGGCAGGCAAGGATTTTCGCCCGCGACTCCTCGATGGTCTCCGTCGCGGTGTCTAGCGCAATCTCAGGACTCAGAGGCGGCTCGTAGGGGTCGGAAACGCCCGTGAAGTTCTTGATCTCCCCTGCAATGGCCTTCTTGTACAGCCCCTTGGTGTCGCGCTCGACGAGCGCTTCGAGCGGGCAGGAGACGAACGCTTCAACGAAGGGAGCATCCGCTCCATTGCGTATCTCGTCTCTGATCTCACGGTAGGGAGATATGGCCGCGGTAATGGCGATCACGCCGTTGCGGGCGAGGAGATTGGCGACGAAGCCGATGCGCCGGATGTTGATGTCGCGGTCTTCCTTGCTGAAGCCCAACCCCTTCGACAAATTCGTGCGCACGACGTCGCCATCGAGGAGTTCAACGCGGTATCCCCGCGAGCGGAACTCATCCACAAGCATCTCGCCAAGCGTGGACTTTCCCGCGCCTGAGAGTCCCGTAAACCAGAGAATGAAGCCTTTGTGCATCGAGGTGATTGATCCTTGTTCCAGTATTCTGGCGGCGGTCCGCCGCCGCCCGAATGGCAATTCTGCCCTGACACTGCCCAACCCTCCTCGCCAGTTGCTTCTACGGCACGAGCGCCACCTTGACGGTAGCCCCCGGTTTCGAGACGAGCATCTCGAATATCTGCTGGCCCTTTTCCAGAGGCTCCAGCATCACCAGACGCCGGAACGTTGCCGGCTCATCACCGATCATCATCAGAGACTGCTCGAAATCGTCCGTGGTGTATCCGTACGAGCCCCGAATCGTCAACTCTTTCGTGGTAACATCGCGCGCCTCGCCCGCCATCTCACCGTCGTACTGCCCGATCCAGATGACCAGACCACCCGGCGCCGCCACTTCGATACCGAGCGCCCTGGTCTCCGCGCGCCCGATACAATCAATGATCAGCGGCGCCTTACCAATGGTCTCCTCGATCGTTGACGCCGTCTCGGGCCGGGACGCCAGCACCCCGGCGGCCGCCCCCATTTCGCGCGCCACCCCCAGTCGCGCTGCATTCGTGTCCGTGGCGACGATGGTTCGCACTCCGGCTCTCTTCAGGACAGCTATTGCAAGCAGCCCGATGGTTCCAGTTCCGAGTACCAGAGCGCTCTCGGAGATCGGGGAAGGGAGGAGGCGTGAAAGGTGGATTCCGTTGGCCAGTGGCTCCGCGAACACGGCTTCCGCCGCCGACACTTTGTCCGGAAGAGGATACAGCGCATCCCGCGGCGCGGTCACGTATTCTGCGAAGGCCCCGGGCACGTCCATCCCGATGAGAACGCGGCCCGGGCACATGTTCGTCCGCCCGGATGCGCAGTAGCCGCACGCTCCGCAGCCCCGAAGCGGCAGCACGGACACCCGCTGACCGGCCTTCAGGCTCCCATCGTCCGTATCCTGCACGAGCGTTCCTGAAAACTCGTGCCCCATTACAAGCGGAGGAATGCGCTTGCGGCTCCTGCCCAGAAACCCGTCAACATCCGAGCCGCAGATACCTGCGGACGCTACCTTCAGCAGCACCTCTCCGGGGCCGGGATCGGGCACGGGCCTCTCCTGAATCTCGACACGATGATTGGCGACGTAAACGAGGGACTTCACTGGTTGCGGTCTCCCGGGCTTGGCACGGCTGGCGCGAGGGGCGCGATTCCGGCTGATGCTGATAAACTGATCTGCAATGACAACGACACGCTACTCCGACACGCAGGATACACCATTCCCGTCCGCGCCGCGACCGTTTCCCACCCGTCCGTTCGGCCGCGACGCGATTGAACTGCCCGTTCTCGGGTTGGGGGGCCAGAGCCTGATTCAGCGATGCCCGGATGACGACGCGCCCGTGGAACTGATCGGCCGGGCGCTCGACCTGGGAATCCGATACATTGACACCGCGCCGCTCTACGGGCCAAGCGAGCGCCGGGTCGGCATTGCCATCAAGGGGCGGCGATCTGAAGTCTTTATCGCGACCAAGACCGGATACCGGCGCGGCAGCAGTGCCAGACGCAGCCTCGAGCGCTCACTCAAGCTCCTGGGAACGGACTATGTTGATCTCTTCCAGCTTCACTGCTTCTTCCACCAAAGCGAGATCGGGACGGTCTTCGGCAGAGGCGGCGTGATGAGAATGCTCGAGAAGGCGCGGGAGGAGGGACTCGTGCGCCGGATAGGGATCACCGGACACTACAGCCCATCGGTGCTGGCCGAGATTCTTCGCAGGTATCCTTTCGACTCGGTGCTCATACCCGTGAACCCGGCCGACGGGGTGGGGGACAGCTTCCTCGACACCACCCTTCCGGCCGCGCGGGAGACCGGAGCGAGCGTCGTTGCGATGAAGGTGATGGGCGCGGGCTATCTGACGCACAAACGGCAGAACCCCACGCATCTGCTTCACTGGGCGCTGTCGCAGCCCGTCTCCTTGGCGATCGTCTCCTGCCGGAGCATCCGGGACCTGGAGGCGAATGTGGAAGCGGCGGTGCACTTCCAGCCGATGGATGCCGCACGGATGCGCGAGATGGAGACCGGAGAGCCTGAGTTGATGCAACACTGCGCCCGCATCTACAAACGCTACGGAGGCGTGCGCGGGACGCGAATCGCTGTTCGCAACTGGCTGGCGGCGCAGGCTGCCCGGCTGCTGCCCGGGTGGTGGCACTGCTGACGGAGGTCAGCCGCCGTCCCGCAGAGCCATGTCCACAATCTCGATGGGGTGAAGCGCCTGTATCTTGCTGCCAGCAGAGAGAAGGCCTGAGCGTATCCACATCTGGCAGCCGGGGTTGCCCGTCGCGACCACATCCGCGCCCGTTGACTCGATGTTCCTGACCTTTCGCATCTGAAGCCGCGTGGCCATATCGGGCTCGGTAAAGCTGTAGACGCCGGCGCTTCCGCAGCAGTGGTCCGATTCCGGAAGAGGCACCAGCGTGAGCCCGGGAATCATGCCCAGCATCTCGCGCGGCTCGTCACGAATGCCCTGGCCATGCGCGAGATGGCACGCGTCGTGGTAGGTGACGGTCAGGTCGAGCGAGCGCATGGGGTGGTCCCTGAGAAGATCGGGAATGATCTGCGAGATGTCCTTCACTTTCGCAGCGAACTTCTCTGCCAGTTCCTTCTCCGGTGAACCGTCGGGAAAAAGGTTGGCGTACTCTTTGATCGTGGAGCCGCATCCAGCCGAGTTGATGGCAATAACGTCACATCCGGCTTCTTCGAACGCCTCGATGTTGCGCAGCGCCATGCGCGCCGCCGCCTCTGTGTGACCGTTGTGCACGTGCAGAGCACCGCAGCAGCCCTGAGCACGCGGGACAACTACCTCACACCCGAGCGCCGACAGAACCCGCACCGTCGCCCTGTTGACTTCGCTGAAGAGAACGGGCATCACACAGCCCTCGACAACACCCACCCGCATCTTCTTCTGGTCCCGGGCGGGGGTGCGTTCCGGAATGCGCACGGGGCGGAAGCGGGGGTAACTGCCCAGATACAGGTCGCCGCCCTTGCCTGAAGCGCCAACGATAGCGCTGACAATGCCCCCGGGCGCCTTCGGCTTCTTGCCCAGAAGGCGGTAGGGCAGGGTAGCGAAGAAAAGGGCAGGGGCCAACAGGCCGGAGTGCGTGAACATCTCGAGAAGCATCCGCCTGCCCAGGCGCACCAGGTACGGGCGCTGGCCTGTCTTCTCGATATGCGTCCTCGCCCGCTCGAGCAGATACCCGTACTCCACGCTGGAAGGGCACGCCGTCTCGCACGCCCGGCATCCCAGACATACATCGAGATGGCGCCGGACGGACTCGTCAATCTCGACCTTGCCTTCGGCGACGGCGCGCATAAAGTAGATTCGGCCACGGGGCGAGTCCTCTTCGCGCCCGAGTTCCACGTACGTGGGACACGACTCGAGGCAGAGACCGCAATGGATGCACTCGACGATCTGATCGGTCAGCCTGGCGAGAGCAATAGAATCGGACTCTTCGCACGGCTTCCCTGGCTTTGTGTTCGGTGTGTTCATATCCCTCCGGCATATCTTCCCGAAGCAAAGACGCCGTTCGGGTCGAGCGTTGACTTGATCCCCCGCATCACATCAATCCCGGGGATGGAATCTCCCCACACCTCCTCATGCGAAGCTTCGGACGGCGGGAACCAGTTCAGGGTAACGCCCCGGCAGGTAGAGATCGCATCGCGCACGGCGCGCATCACATTTCGGCACAACTCCGCCTCGCACTCCTCACACAGCGCGCGGATGATGCCGTTCCCGGCGCTCGCAATGACAAACGGTCTCACCCCCTTCTCGCCGAACAGCGCTTCGAGCCGTTCACAGATGACAGGGACATCCGACGACAGGCTTCGGATGACAAACAGGTTATCTTTCGTTCCGCGCGCGTCGAGGTTGCAGAGGCGCTCATGCTCGGCGCCATTCCACTGCAGGCCCATTTCGCCAATCTCTCGGGCTCCGCACTGCCCCCCGATGTCAGAAGCCTGCTTTCGCTGAAAAGCAAGCTGCTCGGGCGACCCATCGAATCCGACAAGCAGGCTCACCGGGCACTGGCGCCCTGCGCCGTGCGCCAGCCTGACGGCGGCGGGCGCGTTAAGGACCTCGATGCAGCGGGGCTGCAGCACCGAGTCAAGCAATCGTGCCGTAATATCGTCAGCCTGCCCCCACTCGTCCAGGCCGAACACCAGGGCGCACGACTGCTCGGGCAGCGGCGAGAGGCGGTAAACAGCTTCGGCGATCACGCCGAGCGTGCCCATACTGCCCGTGTAGAGCTTGCACAGGTCGTAGCCCGACACGCTCTTGACCACCTTGCCGCCCGCCTTCACGAGCTCGCCAGCCGCATCCACCACGGTGATTCCGATGACGAGGTCCCGAGGGGTGCCGTACTGAAATCTGGAAGGGCCGCAGGCCCTTGCGGCCGCGATTCCACCCATGGTGCTCCTGGCGAACAGCGGTGGATCCAGCGTCAGGAGTTGCCGGTGTTCCTCGAGAAGCGACGCGACGGCCGATCCCGTAACACCGGGCTCGGAGGCGAAAACAAGGTTCTCCGGCTGATAGTCTGTCACCGCGGTCAGGCGTCTGGTGGAAAGCGCCACGTCATACGAATCAGGGCGGCCGCCCTGGCTCAGCATCGCGCCGCCGCCGGAGGGGATCACACTCAGACGCTGCTCGGCGCAGAATCGGATGACTGCCTGAACTTCCTCAACAGACCCCGGCAGCACCACCGCAACTGCGGGAGTGCAGCCCGACACACGTAACCCGGCTGCCGCTTCTGGCCCCAGAACATTGCCCGATCCGAGTATGCCCTGAAGCTGGGCGAAGTGCTGGTCCGCGGTCAATTCACACCTTCGGCTTGTTCGAGCAAGCCAGCCGCCGGGGGCACCACCTTGTCCGGGTTGCAGAGCCGGGCGGGATTGAACACATCCCTGATCCTTGCCATCGTGTCGATGTCGTTTTCTGAGAAGACAAACCTCATGTACTCAAGCTTTTCCACGCCCACGCCGTGCTCACCGGTGATCGTGCCCCCCACTTCGACGCAGGCCTTCAGGACTTCGCCGCCAGCTTTCTGCACGCGCTCCACCTCCTCCGGATTCCTCTCATCGAAGAGAATCAACGGATGCAGGCTGCCATCGCCAGCATGGAAGAGGTTCGCAATGAGCAGGTTGTGACGCTCGGCAACGTCAGCGATCAGTTCGAGAACATCCGGCAGCTTGCTTCGCGGAATGACGCCGTCCATAGTGCAGTGGCTGGGTGCGATGCGACCCAGTGTGCCCACGGCCTTCTTTCTGCACATCCACAGCCGCTCACGCTCGTTCTCGTCCCTGGCCACGCGCACCTCCCGCGCGTTGTTGCGTTTGCAGATCGCCTCCACATCCAGGCCGACCTTGTCCAGCCCGGCGGCGACGCCATCAATCTCGATGATCAGCACCGCCCCCGCGTCGAGCGGGAAGCCGAAATGAAAGGCCCCCTCGACGGACTTGATTATCGTGGCGTCCATCAACTCAAGCGCTGCCGGGACAACTCCGGCCGCGATGATATCCGAGACGCACCTGGTGGCATCGGCGACAGACGAAAAGACAACCAGGGCGGTCTGTGCTGCTTCGGGGAGCCTCGTGAGCCTAACCGTCACCTCGGTAACTATGCCGAAGGTCCCTTCGGAACCCGCGATGATGCCGAGCAGATCGTACCCGGCGGGTTCGTCGGTGTCGCCGGGGATGTCGAGGATCTCGCCGTTGCCCAGTACCATCTTCAGTCCCAGAAGGTGGTTCGTGGTAACGCCGTACTTGAGCGTATGCGGCCCACCGGCGTTCTCTGCGACGTTGCCGCCCAGCGTACACGCCATCTGCGACGACGGGTCGGGAGCATAGTGGAAGTGCCTGCCAACAACCTGCTGAGTCAGTCGCAGGTTCACTACGCCGGCTTCGGCGGTCGCTCGTCTGTTGCGGATATCAATATCGAGAATGCGGCGCATCCTCGTGAGAGATATCACGATGCCCCCCGCGTGAACCAGAGCCCCGCCCGACAATCCGGTGCCCGCACCCCGCGCCACGAACGGTATACCTTCACGGTTCGCAAGGCGCACGATCTCCTGCACTTCCTCCGTGGAGCCGGGATGCACAACGGCGGCGGGAGGCTGCTTCGCCATCGTAAAAGCGTCAACCTCGTACACGAGACGGTCTGTAGCAGTCCGCGCGACGTTTTCGGGCCCCACGATAGCTGCGAGTTTCTCGGTGAGGCTGTCAGCCAGTGAAATGGGTGCCATCGTGATCTTCTCCTTCAGCTATAGTAATGCCAGCAGTCGAAAACCGCAAAGCACCCGGCTACAGCACTCCGTCCGGCGGCATGATGCGTATCTCGTCCACATGCGCCGACGCAGGCCGCTCAAGCGCCCACATAACGGCGTCCGCGACATCCTGAGGCGTCATCATGCGGCTCCGGTCCAGATTCGAACCGGCGTAGTCCCACAACGATGTCCCCGTCGCTCCGGGCAGAACCGCCGATATGCGGATGCCCCGCGAGCGGTACTCGGCGCTCAGCGCTCGCGTGAGGCCGAGAGCCCCGTACTTGGACGCAGTGTACGCCGCTGACCCCGGCAGGGCGATGGTAGATGACATGGACAGCACGTTCACAATGTCCCCGCCGCTCTCGACCATGTCCTTCAGCGCCGCCGCATTTGTGAGGAACATGCCGGTCAGGTTTGTGGCAATCTGCTCGTGCCAGTCCTCGTGTGTGAGATCCAGAGTGTTGCCGAACCTCGCGACCCCCGCCGCCGCCACAAGAATCGTTACCGGACCGAGCTGGCTCCGGACCTTGGCGAACGCGCCATCAACTTCAGCATCTTGTGAGACGTCGGCGGCGCAGGGGAAGACGTAGCCCTCGGAAGCGAGGGCAAGCTGTTCCAGATCGTTCAGCGAACGTGAAACTGCGGCCACCCGCGCACCTTCGGACGCAAGAGCCAGTGCAATCTCGCGCCCAATGCCTCGCCCGGCGCCAGTCACAAGCGCGACGCGTCCCGATATCTCTCCCGGCTTGACCACGCTTCAGCCGCCCCGTGCCACCTGCAGCAGCTCGAACAGCTCCATGCGTGTCTTCTCGTCTTCATGGAACTCGCCCGAGACAGAACTGGTGACCATGAACGAGCCCTGCTTCTGCACACCGCGCGTCATCATGCAGAGATGCTGCGCCTCCATCACGACCGCGACGCCAGCCGGATTGATCGCCTGTTCCAGCGCATCGGCCACCTGTTTGGTGAGCCGTTCCTGCACTTGAAGCCTGCGGGCAAACATATCAACCAGCCGGGCAATCTTGCTCAGTCCGACGATCTTGCCGTCCGGGATATAGGCAACATGTGCCTTCCCGAAGAACGGCAGCAGGTGATGCTCGCACAGGCTGTAGAACTCGATGTCCTTAACGATCACCATGTTGCCGTAGTCTTCCTGAAAGACGGCCTGGTTGAGCACGTCTTCCACGGTGAGACTGTAGCCGCTCGTCAGGAAGCTGAACGCTGTGGCAGCACGGTGCGGCGTCTTGACGAGACCCTCGCGCGAAGGATCCTCGCCGACGCCGCGGATTATTGCTTCGAATGGCCCCTGCAGGGCCTCAACCTTCTCCACTGTACTCAAAGTAGTTTCTTTCTGTTTCGTGCACGCCGATCCGGTCCAGGATGTCGCCCAGTTCCGGGCGAAGCAACGACCAGATTACGGCCGCGATATTCTCTGCCGTCGGGTTGACGCCCCGGAACTCGTCCACGTCAACACTCAGGTTCGGGTGGTCGAGTTTGTCCAGCACCGCACGCGAGACGACGCTGTCCACCTCATCGAGGTTGCAGACCATGCCCGTCCGGGGGTCCACCGGCCCACTCAGCGTGACCTCGAGGCCGTAGTTGTGGCCGTGGAAGTTGGGATTGTTGCACTTCCCGAACACCCTGCGGTTCTCGTCGTCCGAAAGAGCTTCGCTGTGCAGCCTGTGTGCCGCCGCAAACTCGTATGTGCGCGTAACCCTCACAACTCCATCCCGCTTTCCATCATACTCCGAACACAAATACTCACTCTCCCGCACCCTCACCGACCGTAAATCGGCCCTGACACCCGCTCTGAGACACTGCTCCCAGATCCACAGCGCAAGATTCTCCGTGGTCGGAATGCCCCGGGCAACCTCGGGATGGTCCTTCTCCAGATAGGACTCGTCGAGCGGTCCTACTATGCGCTTGAGAGCGGCGTCAATCTCGGTAATGTTGACGACCATTCCCGTCGCCGCGTCCACGGGCCCCTCGTACGCAACATCCACGGTATAGTTGTGACCGTGGATTCTGCCGGGACGTACGCTGGAGCCACACGCCGGCTCCCTGATGTTTTCATAGCTGTGCGCCGCGGAGAACCGCACCCGGCGCCGGACGAGAACTCTCATAGACCCCTCTGCCGGACGCACGAGAACCTATCGCGCCCGCTAATCATCAGCGGCTGGACCGGCATCCAGTATCAACGGCCGACGGCAGCCATTTGTTCCAGAGAACCAGTGCACGCAGTGGCCGGTGAACTCATTGATGAGTGCTGCTCGCCGCCGCGTCTTTCGGGCCGGCAGGCGCGGGAGGGGCGATCTCCTGCCGGAAGCGGTACGGCCCGGTTGTCCCGGTGATGACGGCTGAGACCGTCCTGCCGACACCAACGCCCGATACTCTGAAGCTGCAAAGCTTCGATTTGCCGGGCTCGAGAGAGAAGTCGCAGATGGCAGGCTCCCCGCTTGCACCGGCGATCTTGACGGCGCCCTTGACAGGCCGGTCGAAGCAGTTCTCTATGCTGACCGTCACTTTTCCTGCCGCAACTGCCGCCGACTGATCCAGCTTCACCGCAAGCGGAATGAGCCAGCCCAGATGCTGGGCCTCCTTTTCAGCGCCGAGCTTCTTCTGCGCTGCCAGCTTTCGGACGCGCTCCAGATCGGCGAGCAGGTCAACGGTCCTTCCCGCCAGATCCTCGGACGCGAGATAATTCGCGGACATGCCAGGCGGGGTGGGGCGGTCCTTCTCAACGACCGAAATCGAGGCGGCGCGCTCGCCCCGGTCCTCTGTCAGTATGCCCGCAACCCAGTCCGATTGAGCCGCGTACTCGCCCCAGAGCGGCCAGGCGGACTTGTCAGCGGCCATGTTGTCCGCGACTCCCGCCAGGCGCGACTCGTACGCCTCCAGCGTCTTGCGCGTCGCCGGCTTCAGCAGCCCGCCGCTGAACTTGACGGGCACGCCAGCCGCGAGGGCTTCGGCGGTGAAGCTGCCCACAAACGCACCCGCGGCATACAGGTCGTAGCTGCCTGGCTTCAGCGCCGAAATCCTGACGCTGGCAGTGACCGGCTTGAAGGCGTCGCTGCGAACGCGAACCCTCAGCATATTGCCACGCCACCTCGGGCTTCCCAGGCTCGCAAGCGGCGAATCAACCCGGACGGTGCTGGCAGTGGCATCAATCTGTATCACCGGAGTTGCGGCGGGAGTTCCTGATGGCGCGGCCAGTACAGCCGCTCCGGGCAGAGCCAGCAGGATCGCAAACAAGACGTAAGCGCGCGGAATCAAGGGTCTGGTATCCTCCTCATAGGGTGTTCGATACACCCACCTTCATGCTACGACAACGGGCCGCTTTCTGGCAAGCCGTCGGGCTCAGAAAAGGATTGACAGGCGTGGGGAGGCGTGGTATAAGGCCGTGTCAGTACTTCCTGCCGAAGGAGGCCTCCAGGGGAAACATCCATGACTCAGAACTCGGAGCAGCTCCACTTCGTTGCGGTGGGCGCACACATTCACGACGCTGAAGTCATGGCGGGGGCCATTCTCGCCACCTACACCAACGCCGGCCACCGCGCAACCATTATCCACGCCACTCCCGGTGAAAAGGGACACCCGACCATGCCCTATGCGGAGTACGAGCGGATCAAGCTCGACGAAGCGCGGCGCTCGGCGGCGGTTCTCGGCGCGGATGTCATCTTCATGCCCTACAAGGACGCGGAGCTTCCGCTGACCGAGGCCGTTAAATGGGAGCTTGCGGATCTCTTTCGTGAGCTGAAGCCCGACATCGTGTTCACGCACTGGCGAGGCAGCTTTCATCCCGACCATTACAAGACCCACCTGCTGACTGTCGAGGCCGCGACATACGCCGCGGACGCCACGGTCAAGCGCGAGCATCCGGCTCACAGTATTCGGCAGATGTTCTATGCGGAGAACTGGGAGGATATGACAGGGTTCAGGAGCGACATCCTTGTTGATGTCAGCTCCGGCTACAGCCGCTGGCACAACGCGATGATGGAGCAGGGACTGTTTCGTGGAGAGGTGTCCGCATTCGCTTACAAGGAATACTACGAGGGTCTGACGGCAATGCGCGGCGCGCTGGCGCGCTGTGAACGAGCGGTCGCCCTGATGACCCCCCGGTTCGCCTCCGGCCAGGACCCGGCGCTGCTGGACGCATGCTGGACAAGGAGATAGAGCAATGTCCGAGCGTATAACCGACCTCGTGGATGCCCAGATTCGGCGATCAGAGTTGTCACACGTTGTCAGGGATGAAGAGACCGGGCCTGTGCCCGAAGAGCGCTGGCCTGTCGTGACAATCTCGCGCCAGCTTGGAAGCGGCGGCAGGCGGGTGGCCGAGAAGCTGGCGGACACACTGGAATTCAGCATCTGGGACGCCGAACTCGTCGAGCAGATGGCAAAAGACGCGAGCGTCGCCGAGCGCCTGGTCAAGAGCTTCGACGAACGAGCCGTATCCGAAATTGACGTCCTGGTGCGTCACCTTGTGGGAGAACCCCGCATAGGCGGATTTCAGTATAAGCGCCACCTTACGCGCACCATACTGCAGATTGCCCGTCTTGGCAACGCGATCATCCTCGGCCGCGGCGCGAACTTCGTTCTGCCCCACGCCCTGAACGTCCGGATTGTGGGCAGCCGCGAACTGCGCATCGACAACATGATCCAGTTCGAGGGCCAGAACCGGAACGAGGCCACGCGGGCCATAGACGCCTCCGACAGCGCCCGGGCTGACTTCAGCCGCCGTATCTGGGGGCGCGATTGGAGCGATCCGATTTTCTACGACGTCGTCATCCGAATGGACGAGTTTACGAACGATCAGGCAGCGCAGGTCATCGCGGAGGCTCTGCGAATCCGGACTGAACAACAGGGTGCTTGAGGGCCGGACAGGCTGACAGGAATGTTCGTATCAGAGATACTCGGCAAGGCAGCCTTCGACTCGGAGAGCGAGCGCATGGGAAGCGTTCGCGACCTTGTTGTTTCGCCCGGCGACAAGATGCCTCCCGTGTCGGCTGTCCTGCTGAACACCAGGCACGGACAGCTAACAATCCCCGCCTCTGACGTCGCCGCATTTGCCCCCAATCTTGTTCTTAAGGTCGCGCAGAAGGACGCGGGGGTGTACGAGATCGGCGAAGAGGACCTTCTTCTGCGCAAGGACGTTCTCGACAAGCAGCTTGTTGACGTGCACGACTACCGCGTCGTTCGCGTGAACGATATCAGGCTCGCGAACTCTACGCGAGGCGTGCGGGTGGTCGGCGTGGATGTCGGCTGGCGGGGCCTGATGCGACGGATAGGCGCCGACGGCCTGGCGTCCCGAATCCTGAAGCTGTTCCGGATCAGGCGATCGTCTGGACTGATCTCGTGGGACGACGTGGAGCCGTACGAACGCGCGGGCGGCAGGATTCGCCTCAAGGTCCCAATAGAGAGGCTCGCCAAGCTCCATCCGGCGGACATCGGCAACATCATCAACGAACTCGACCCCGCCGAGCGCAAGGAAATCGTCGAGAGCCTGGATGCCGAAACGGCTGCGGATGCTCTTCAGGAAGCCGACCTCGACGTGCAGGTGCAGGTGCTTACCAACCTTGAGGACGAGGTGGCGACGGACATCCTCGAGGAGATGGAACCAGACGAGGCGGCGGACCTCCTGGGAGATCTTCCGGCCGAGCTCAGCGAAGATCTCCTCAGCAAGATGGATCAGGATGACGCCGAAGAGGTAAAGGAGCTGCTGGCCTACGAGGACTGGACTGCCGGCGGACTCATGACTAACGAGTTCATCGCCATCGGCGCGGACATGACCGCCCAGCAGGTGATCAATCATCTTCGTGAGATCGCTCCCGAAGCTGAGACCATCTACTACATCTATGTTGTTGACGAGGACGAGCGGCTCACCGGCGTGCTGTCGCTCAGAGACCTGATTGTGGCGCAGCCGGACAGCCCGGTCTCCGATTTCGTTATCACCGAGGTTATACAGGTCCGAGAGGACGCCGAGATCGAGGAGATCACAAGGCTCATCGGACGCTACAACCTGCTGGCTCTGCCGGTGGTTGATGCCGAGCAGCGGCTTCTCGGTATTGTGACCGTGGACGATGCTCTCGAGCAGATTCTGCCTGCTGAATGGCGGCGGGGTTTGCGCGGCGAGCACAAGTGAGCACGACCGCCAGAAAAGCTCCGTTCCGTAAGACGCTCTTCGCATATCTGGCTGTGATGGGACCCGGCATCATCACATCGGCGGCCGACAACGACGCGGGCGGCATCACGACGTACAGCATATGCGGAGCGCATTTCGGCTACGGGCTCGTGTGGCTGCTGATTCCCATCACGGTTGTTCTGGCCATGGTCCAGGAGATGTGCGCTCGGATGGGGGCGGTCACTCAGAAGGGTCTCGGAGAGCTGATACGCGAGGAGTTCGGGGTACGCTGGACTCTGTTCGCGCTTGTCGTCATGCTTGTCGCGAACGTCGCGACCACGGTGGCCGAGTTCGCAGGGATCGCCGCAAGCCTGCAGATGTTCGGAGTGCACAAAGCTGTCTCGGTGATCGTCTCGGGGCTGATCGTGTGGCTTCTGGTAACCCGGTTCAATTTCCGCGCCGTGGAGCGGGTGTTCCTGGCCGCGACACTGATATTCGTGACATACATCATTGCCGGCTTCATGGCGGGCCCGGACTGGGGCGAGGTCGCGCGCGCCGCTGTGACCCCCGTGTTCCACAAGACGCCCGAGTACATCCTGCTCGTGATTGCGACCATAGGGACTACCGTGACTCCCTGGATGCAGTTCTTTCTGCAGTCCACCGTGGTGGACAAGGGCATCAAGATCAGACAATACCGCTATCAGAAAGCCGATGTCTTCTTCGGCGCGTTCCTGACCGATTTCGTCGCGTTCTTCATCATTGTCGCCACAGCCGCCACGCTCTATACCCACGGTATACGCATTGAATCCGCCGAACACGCCGCCAAAGCGCTCGAGCCCTTCGCCGGAGCAAACGCCAAACTGCTGTTCGCCATCGGCCTTTTCAACGCGTCACTGCTTGCATCCGCTGTGCTGCCCCTCACCACTGCTTACACGTACTGCGAGTCGTTCGGGTGGGAAATCGGCCTGTCCAGAAGCTGGCGCGAGGCGCCGATGTTCTACGGCATTTTCACGTTCACGCTTGTGATTGGCGCGGCGGTGGTGCTGCTGCCCGGCCTGCATCTGATTACAGCCATGATTCTGTCTCAGGACGTGAACGGGATTCTGCTGCCTGTGGTTCTCATCTTCATGCTCAAGCTCGTCAACAACCGCGAGATTATGGGCCACCACACGAACTCACCGGTCTACAACATCGTGTGCTGGGCGACGGTGGTTCTCATAATACTGCTTACGGTCGCGCTTCTTGCCGCGTCCTTCCTGCATCTGCCAACCAGTTGATATGACCAGTAGACTCTCTCGCTCCGTTGTGACACTGATTCTGTCTGCGGTTTGCTCTTACGGAGCATCTGCCGCGCCGCGGGCGCCGGGGACGCTGCCGCTGGCCGGCGTGCGCGAGTCAAGCCGCGTTATCAGCATCAGCCCCAGGCCCAGACTGCCGCTGAACGGGCAGTGGCAGTTTCAGAAAGAGGGAGAGGTTGCCTGGAGGACCGCGCGGATTCCGGCGAGCTGGCAGGTGAGCTTCCCGGACCTTCGCGACTACACGGGTTCGGCGGTCTACAAGAAGACGGTGAGGATTCCCGCGGATTGGAGGCAGCACACGTGGATTGTGTTTGGCGCGGTGGACTACGCGGCGCGGGTCGTGGTGAACGACCGCTACGTCGGGCTGCACGAAGGCGGATACACTCCGTTTGCCTTTGATTTGCACGACTACGTCACGCCCGGCGAAACGGCGGTGATAGCGCTGAACGTGACTGATTCGGGACCAAACGGTTCCGCCGAAGGCTACCCGTTCGACGAGATACCGCACGGTAAACAGTCGTGGTACGGCAACGTCAGCGGGCCGTGGCAGCCGGTGTATCTGGAGCAGCGCGCCGCAACGCATGTCAAGTCGCTCAGAGTAACCCCCGATCTGAGCCGCAACACGGCCGTTGTGGATGTGTCTCTCTCGCAGGTGCCGCCGGGCGCCTCCGGGACGCTGTATGCGTCGGTGTACGCCCCCGGGGGCGCTCCAGTAGCCGAGGTGAAGGTCGCGCTGTCGTCGGCACTCCAGTACACGTTCACCGTGCCGATCCGGACCCCGGAGTTGTGGACCCCGGACAACCCGAAGCTCTACACAATCAACACTTCGCTCGTGACTGAAGGCGGATCGGTGGTGGACGATCACGCCGAGCGGTTCGGCATGCGTTCCATCGAGACCCGCGACGGAAAGATACTGCTCAACGGCAAGCCCGTATTCCTGGCCGGGGTGCTGGACCAGGACTTCTACCCGCACACTCACTACACGGTTCCGTCGGAGGAGTACCTGCGGGATCAGTTCGACAAGGCGAAGCGGCTGGGCATCAACCTGCTCCGCTGTCACATCAAGATACCCGACCCTGTATATCTGCACCTTGCCGACGAAATGGGACTGCTTGTCTGGTACGATCTGCCGAACCCGGCAAAGCTAACGCCAAAGTCGCGCGCGAGGATGGCCGACACCCTGCGCGATACCGTCACCCGCGATTACAACCACCCCAGCCTGGTTATCATCAGCCTCTTCAACGAGAGCTGGGGTATAGACCTGAAGAACGTTGACCAGAGGAAGTGGCTCGTATCGTTCTACGACTATGCCCGGAACATCGCGCCCGGGCGGCTGATCGTGGACAACAGCGCGTGCCACGGCAATTTCCACATCAAGACCGACATTGACGACTTCCACTGCTACAAGAACATCCCCGATCACGCGCAGGAATGGGCCGAGTGGGTGAAGGATTTTGCCAGCCGTCCGGCGTGGAGTTTCTCGGGCTACGGCGACGCTCTGAGAACGGGCGAAGAACCCCTGATGGTGTCTGAGTTCGGCAACTGGGGCCTTCCGAGCGTGCCGCTTCTGCGCGAATGCTACGAAGGCGAACTGCCGTGGTGGTTCGGGTCGCGCAGCGGCCATCTGCAGCCCGACGGCGTTGAGAAGCGCTTCAGTGATCTCGGGCTTGACCTCGTATTCGGAGACTTCGGCCGCTTCGCCCGGGCGACGCAGCAGTCGCAGCTGCTGGCATTCAAGTGGCAGATCGAGGAAATGCGCAAGTATCCCCAGATCGCCGGCTACTGCTGGACGGAACTGACGGACGTCCAGTGGGAAGCGAACGGGCTGCTCGACTTCTGCAGAAACGTCAAGGCGAGCGGCCGGGCCGCGGCGCTGGTTCAGAAGGACAGATGCGTATTCACACGCCTCGAGAGACATTCGGGGCGCAGCGGCGAGGATATCAGAGGGCGATTGTGGGTGTCCAACTTCGGTGATCAGATCGGAGGCGGCAGCACAATCGAGTGGCAACTGGACGGCTTCCCCGAAGTGACAGGGACCGCAAGCATCGACGGCAACGTTGCCTCACCGGACGCTTTTGACTCCGGCGCCATCGCGTTCACAGTGCCGGAAGTGAACACCAGCCGGTCGAGCCGGCTTCTGATACGCTGGTTCAGCGAAGGCAGAGAGCTTGCGAGCAACTACGAGGATGTTTACCTTTTCCCGGCGGCGGACGGGGGGCAGAGCGCCCAGAGTTTCTATCTCGACGACTCGCTCGTGT
>MTKZ01006654.1_pt1 | contig 29980 bp, 23 predicted proteins | sample 1042781 | NCBI WGS metagenome assembly MTKZ01 (sample SAMN06212207, study PRJNA360539) | anaerobic digester metagenome | biome: Wastewater treatment plant; material: sludge; isolation source: anaerobic digester fed with sludge from wastewater treatment plant | place: Denmark: WWTP Viborg ... | reverse complement strand
ATGAAAAGCCTTATTCTATGCGGGTGTTAATCTCAAGTCTGTCCTAATTTGGACAGCAGTGATGCAAATTCAAACATGTCCGTAAGTTGTTTCAGTGTAAGTTTTCCTAATATTTTTTTTGTTTTGTATTCTCTGATTTTTTCCAACCCGAAAAAAATTGTTCGGCAAATAGTCCATCCCAATACTGCAGATGTAACACAACATAGGATTCTCAAAACAATAGGAAGCGACTCACTTACTGCCCAGACAAAACCCAAGAAACCCGATGCCACCATGAGTGGCAGTAAATCGCACAATGCTACCAAGGTATTATTCCTTCGTTTCTTTAATACAAACAACGCACAGGACACCGTTTATATGGTCCCTGCATAACACCTTTGGGCTACGCGAGCGGAGTTTTGAGAACACTACGCGCTCGGTGGCCGATGCATAATGCGTATCCGATCCGGTTCCACGATCCAAAGTGCGCCATGCGGGGTTTCTTGTTCTAACATCGCCAGGAGTTTTCGCACAAGGATATGAATCATGGGGATACTCTGGTTGTGCGGTCGCAACACCAGGATGCCGCAATATTTTTCCGGTGGATAGGCGGCGATATTAGCGAAATCCAAATCAAGCGTCAATAATGCGCGTCCCTCCGCAGCGCAAACAGAAGCCAGATGTGAATCCGAGGTGCCTTGAAGAGATTGCGTATAAACACTCGCGACATCATGACCACGCAAAACCATAACGGACAACACATCAACGGGTATATTCTCGTCCGTCTTAAACTTCATGGCCAACAGCACTCGGAAGGGGAACAAAACGCTCCCGGGCAAGATCGGCGGCATAAGCGATAGCGGCATGAATATCTTCCACCTCAAGTCCGGGATACGCGGCTCGTATCTGCTCCTCGCTCTTCCCCGCCGCAAGGTTGTCAAGCACCACCGAAACCATAATACGCGTGCCATGAATACATGCCTTGCCATGACAAACCGCCGGATCGGACTTGATACGCGCACTCCACGCCGGTGAATAATCGCTTTCAATCATCATGCTTCAAACCTTTATGTTGCTTGCCCTATCGGATGAGCAAAGACCCTGTTCAAGTCCAATACCAGCATAACATAGTCGCCGATTGACTATCCAAGGCAGATGCCGCACAGCAGCGATTCCGTGAGTTCTTGCGACATTACCTGTTGTATAGGGCTGTCTTGGCTCTCCCTGATAAAGATTATCATAGTTAATATACAGATAGATAAAGTGCGAATATGGATATTGTGTCAAATATTGCTGCTGAGAATTCCAATGCCCACTCTGCCAGTGCAACTTGCTTGACTTCACGGTAATCGCTCGTAACTAGCAAGTACTGCTGGCGCACCTCCTTGAGCCGGGACATCCTTTGCCTTGCGACGGACCTTTCATTTCCGCGTCGACTTGACTCTCTTCAGAAAACTCCGTTCTTTAACAGTGTCCTGCATCCATCAATTGAGGGATGCACTTTCGCAGCATAGGGCGTTACGGAATAGCCAAGTTGATCTGCAATCATCTGTGCAAGTCCCGTAATGGCTAGGCTAGTTCCCGTCGCATGTATTGTCGCACCTTTCAGTTGGTCCTGCTTCTCTTCGGGAAGGAATCGAATGGCGGCCTTAATCCTCTCGGTCATCCTCACAAACGAGGGCATCATCCCAATTGTTATTTCGTCGCGGGAGACGGCTCGTTCCGTGACTCGGCCCAGTTCGGTTTTCCNNCTCGGCCCAGTTCGGTTTTCCCCGATGATGTTCCCCACCCAGGCATATCGGCCACTGCGTCCGGATTAACGCCACCATTGCGCAGCTGCGAAAGAAGGGCAAAAAACTCCGGTCTGAACTTACGGGTGAGCGCGCAATGATTTCGGATATCTTCCACAAACATCCGAGTACCAATTGCGCCATAGGTTTCTCGCATGATTCCACCCCACGACATAATGGTGAAGTCAAACCAGTCATCTGAAACCGACAGAACGGCTTTGGGTTCAGGTTCCTGGACATCCAGATGCATTCCGATGGCCGTCGCCCTTCCCATCTCGAACATATAAATCTTGCGTGCCCCTCCCTCGATTGCCATGGATATAATTGATTCCCGCGCCGGAGGATTACAGACCCGACACGCAATATAAACATTCGGACCGACAAGAACTCTTTTCCCCAGCACACTGTGCATCCCGAAGCGAAACAGCAATTTCGCTAACTGCTTATCAATAATGACACCCTCGACCAAAACTTTGACGATAACCAAGCCTCTTGGTATCTGGCCAAGCATGGCCTTCGCCTCTTCTCCGTATGCCAGCACTTTAGTCGTACCCTCTTGAATTGCCACATAGGCTGGCAAAACAAGAGGATTCTCTTGATTTAGCCTGCTGAATATGAACGAGTCATCTACCAACGAGACTGCCAGGTCTTTTCCGAATATATTCATTTTATCTCATGGTCCCAAAAGAATTAGATACAACAGCATAAGATACAGACAACTCCCGTTCCAGCCGAATACACCTTGTTTAGTGCGGCAATCATAACAATGATGCCAGGACTGCCAAAATAATGCCGACCACCAAACCACAACCGAGCGATGTACCGAGCAGTAATACCAATTGGCCCCAGGCAGAAAAGCACCAAAGCACCGCAATGCTGGCCACTAGCGCAGCCGATACGCCACCCAGCAAGCCCGCCGGGATGGTGGCCGACAACGAACTGCTCCCAACCCTAGCAACCGCTGTTCGACCGCTGGAGCTATACAAGCGTGACGGGAACAGGCTCACGGGGAAACCGATAAATGCGCCCAAGACGAGTGCAACAAGAGAAGACCACCAACTCCCTCTGACCAGCCATGTGGCAGCAGCACTGGCAACAGCACCGCTTACAATCGCAGTTGTACGTACGACAGCAGCAATCTCAACAACCCGGTCTCCCGATTGAAGTTCCTGGTCTGGCATATCTTCTCCTCAGCCTGTCCATAATTAGACAGATCCATATAAACTGTATATATATTCATCATATACCAAAAGATATTTAAAGTTAAAGCAACGGTTTCACACACCGGATTTGGAAAAACTTAACGCTATACGATAGGTTTGCATCCGGCCAAAAGGCACAAAACTTGTATGGGAGAGATCACATGGGGTTTCATAAGGGGCATCGTGGAGGCAAGATACACCCTCGTTTCAGGTTCTAACAATGTAAGGAAAGGCTGAACCCATGTATCGCTACCGCACACACATCATATTCACACTGGCCGTAGCGGCCTGCATGTTCGCGGCGTCCCTTGCTGAAGCAAAGTTCATTTTCGAAGAGGAGGTGCCCATTCCTATGCGCGACGGTACAACGCTCAGGGCTAATGTGGCCCGGCCCACGCCGGAAGGCCGGTATCCGGTCATTCTGATGCGAACCCCTTACGGGAAACCGGGCAGGGACAACGGCGACATGAAACGTTATGCCGAGGCTGGGTACGTCATGATTGCGCAGGACTGCCGCGGCACGGGCAGTTCGGAAGGCACGTGGGACCCTTTTGCCTATGACGTGCACGACGGCCTAGATACCCAGGGGTGGATCGGCGCGCAGCCGTGGTGCAACGGCAGCATCGGCACGGCCGGCGGCTCCTATGTCGGCTGGACCCAGTGGGCGTCGGCGCCCGGCGCCTCCCCCACGCTGAAATGCGCGGTGCCGGTGGTGCCCTTTGGTGAGGTGTTTCCGGACCTGGCCTACTACGGCGGTGCGTTTCAGCTTGCCCTGCTCATGGGCTGGGGCACGGCGGTGGGTGGTGTGAACCTGACGCCGGAACAACTGCAGGCGGCCTTTCTCCACCTTCCCCTGCAAAGCTTCGGCGATCAGTTCGAGAAGCCGATTCCCTATCTGAACGACTGGATCAAACATTCCACCTATGACGATTATTGGAAACAGCGGGGGATTGACGACCGGTACGAAGAGGTGCGCATTCCCGTTCTTAACATCGGCGGCTGGTACGATATTTTTTCCAAGCCGGTCATTGACCTCGTGGACAACGTTCGGGAACAGTCCGAAGACCGGCTCGTTCGCCGCAACCAATATGTCATCGTCGGGCCTTGGGCACATGGCGTCGGAGGGCAAAACTGCGGGGACCTCGATTTCGGACCCGAGGCAAAGCGGGATATCGGCGAACTGCAGTTCCAGTGGTTCGAGTACTGGCTGCAGGGCAAAGAAACGGGTGTGGAGGACTGGCCCGCCTACCAGTTGTTCATCATGGGGGAAAACCGCTGGCGCGGCGAGAATGAATGGCCGCTGGAACGGACCCACTATACGCCTTTGTACCTCCACAGTGCTGGCAAGGCAAACGGTTCCAAAGGCGATGGCACGTTGTCCCTGGACCAACCGGGCGAAGAATCGGCGGATACGTTTACCTACGACCCGGCAAATCCGGTGCCGACAGTAGGCGGCAACAACCTCGTGGGGGCGAAAGCGGGGCCTTATGACCAGTCGGAAGTGGAACGGCGCGATGACATGCTGGTCTACACGGGCGCCGTGCTTGACGAAGACCTGGAAGTGACCGGCCCGGTGACGATGGTGCTCTACGCCGCATCCACCGCGCCCGACACGGACTTTACCGCCAAGCTCGTGGACGTGCATCCCGACGGCCGGGCCTTCAACCTCTGCGACGGCATTCTCCGCGCCCGGTACCGCAAAGGCCCCGAAGCGGCGGAAGCGCTCACGCCGGGCGCTGTTGAAAAGTACGAAATTGACCTCTGGGTGACGAGCAACCTGTTCAAGGCGGGACACCAAGTGCGCGTGGAAATCTCCAGCAGTAATTTTCCTCGCTTCGACCGGAATCCGAACAGCGGTCTGCCCTTTGGCACGGACACGGAGCTCCACCCGGCGACCCAGACCGTGTATCATACGGCGCAGCACCCATCGCATATCCTGCTACCGGTGATTCCGCGGTAAGGCTTTGTTCAGAGTGAAGACAGGCATCAGTGATGGGAAACGGCGCTGATAAGAATAATAAAAAGGACTAAAAGGACGTAAGGGACTGAAAGGACTCAAAAATTACGTCCTGCCCTTTTTGTCGTTGGCTTTACAACACGATTTCTAAGCACAACCAAAGATGATGCCGCGCAGTCAAAGTAACACACGACAGGAACCAAAATGGAAGTCATTCCGATACTGAAGGAACACGCCGAGGCCGCCGGCCATGCCCTTGCCCGGGCCTTTATGGACGACCCAGTCGATTCATATATATTGCCCGACCCTGCGCGGCGTGAGAAGCTGCTCCACTATGCGTTCCCACGCTGGGTATGGGGCACCGCCCGGCGGGGTCATGCCTACACGACTTCGGATTTTGCCGGGGCCGCCTTGTGGCGCTCGCCGGAATTAAGTGTCTGGATATGGGTCTGGGACCAGTTTGTCGCCGGGCTCTGGCAGGCACCGTTCTTGTTGTATCCAAAGGAGCTGCTGCGGCTGCGCCAAGTACACACCGAAGCCATGAACCGGATGCGCGCGAGCATAACTTCCCCCCATTGGGTGCTGGACGTGCTGGGGGTGTCACCGGACCGGCAGGGCGAAGGGATATCCCGAAAACTGCTGGAACCGGCCCTGGCCCGTGCAGACGCCGAAAGGCTCCCCTGTTACCTCATTACTAACAAGGAAAAAAATATCGCCATTTACGGCCGCTTTGGGTTTCAAGTCATTAAAAAAGGATTAATGTCCGGCACCGAGGTCATGTTTTATGAACTGCGTCGGCCGGCGCTTCTGAACAAATAATAAGGCAGAAAGGTGTATACGGATGGAAACAATGGCTGATTTTGCGGAAAAGGATTTGTCTATTGAACGTTCCGGCGGCACCCTGGTCCGGCGGAAAGGCATCTATATCGCCCATCTCCGTGGAAGCCAGGAGGCCATGGGACGCCAGCATGGCGAACTGGCGTCCGCCGCCTGCGGTGATGTGGTACCCCAATATATGAACCGGATGCTCCGAAAACTGGTGTTTCATACCGCCGGCGGCGCAGCAGGCCCCGTGGCAGGGCTAATCTCCTCCTTTTTTCACTGGCGCAATCGCAGCCAGATCAGCGAGGGGTGGCATATCCACCTGGGCGCCCTGGCCCGGGCCTACGGCCTGAAGCCTAAAGACGCCGAACGACTTTTTATCATGCCCGACCTCTTTCATGTCCTGGCGGGAGCAAGCTTTACAACGCTGACACCCGCGTGCTCCTGTTTCTTCGCCCGAGGCAACGCCACCCGCGACGGCAAGGTGATAATCGGCCGCAACTTTGACTTTTTCGGACGCGGCGTCTGGAATACCAATAATGCCCTCCTCGTCATGCATCCGGAAGGCGGGCAGCGCCACTGCTGGATCGGGTCGCTGGGCGTTCCCGGCAGCGGGCAGGGGTTTAATGAGAGCGGCCTGTTTGTCGGCATGCACTCGAAATTTACCCGCGATCTAAGCACAAAAGGCACCCCGATTTTTCAGATAGCCAGCGATGTTCTGGCGGAATGCACGAATCTGGAGGAGGCTACCAATCGCATCCTGAAAACACGGCGCCTGTGCGGCCTTTCCCTGTTCGTAGTGGACACGCGGGCAAAGGATGCCGCTATCGTGGGGTTCTCGGCCCGTCATGCCGAAGTCGTACGTCCCGAGGAGGACACCCTGGTGCGCACGAATCACTATGTCACCAAAGACATGCAGTCACGGGAAGTGGGCCCCCACCCGTTTCAGGAGAACACGCATGGCCGTTTCCAGCGACTCACCGAACTGCTGGAAGAGAAACGGGGCAACCTTTCCCCGGAGGACGGCCCCGTACTGCTGGGCGACTGCATAGACCCCTTCGAAGGGCGCAAACGTGTCACGGGAAGCATCGTCGCCGCGATGAACAATGTGCAGAGCGTTGTACTGAGCCCCGAAGATGATGCCCTGTGGATGGCGCACGGGGATTATCCCGTCTGCCTGAATGACCGGTTCCGCGGCTTCCGTATTTCCGCCCTGTGGGAGGGCGATGAAAACCGGTATGATATCGATGACTTGCCCGGCGGCGGTCAACTCGATGCCACCGAGCGCGCCGCCCTGTATGAGTATGAAGAGGCCTGGTCGGCCTATCTTGACCAATTGGATACGAGCAAGGCCGTTTACCACCTGCTATGCGCCACGGAACTGCTGCCGGGCGAGCCAATTTTCCCGCGCATGGCCGGTCTGCTGCTGTTAAAGGAAAAACTGTATGCACGGGCGCTGCCCCTGCTGCTGCAGAACACGGAGTATGACTACCGTGATCCCGTGATGCATGCGGAAGCCCACGTATGGGCAGGACGTTGTCTGGATCTTCTGGGACACCAGGATGAAGCGCTCAAGCACTATGACATCGCCGCAGGCCTTGACGCGCCACCCGTATCCAAGGCAGCCGAACGGCATCGGAACAAGCCCTTCAAAGCCTGGCAACTTCTGAATATATCTCCGGAATTTATCGTAGGCACCGCGTTGGCGAAGTTTTGAGCCCCGCCGCCTACGAACGGCAATGGCGATTCTCATCGGCGCGAATGGAAGCCTTTGTTCTTGCATGTTCTTTTGTAACAAACCTGTGGTTGTATCCGAGTCCGGGTACAGGTTGAATTTAAACAGGAGGTTGTCATGAGAAAAAAAGTATATTACGGCGCCGCCGTTATCCTTGTTGCTTCCGGTTTCCTGGCTGCGGCGGAAAATCCATTCCTGGGCCGCTGGGCCCTGACGCCGGCAAGCGGGGGCGCCGGTTGGCTGGAGGTGCGCCAGGAGCCCGGCTATTTCGACGGCGCCCTCTTGTGGATGGGCGGCAGTCCCGAATTGCTTACCAGCATTTACTTTGACGGGGACACGCTCCACGCACTGCGGGTGCGCATGGATGATATCCGGGACGCATCCGGCGCGGTAATCCGCAAACAGGCCCATCCCATTACCATAACGGCAAGCGTAAGCGGGGACATTATGAACGGCGTATTCGCGGAACCTTCCTCGGACAGCGCCAGCGTGTTCAAGCAGGAGTTCAGCGGGCAACGCATCCCCGCCCTTCCCCCGGCGCCCGACTTGTCCACAGTACGACTCGGAGAAGCCATATCGCTGTTCAATGGACGCGACCTGGACGGATGGTCCGTGTTCGGCGGCGCCCGCTGGGCATCATTGAAGGACGTGAACAAACCCGGCAGCGAACTGCAGGGCTGGACCCCGACGGAGAAGAATGTCGCCAACGGGTGGTCGGTACGGGACGGGATGCTGGTAAACGATCCCGTACAGCAGGAGGGACAGCCGCATATTGCCTATGGGAACCTGGTAACAGACGGCGCTTGGGAGGACTTTAACCTGACGCTGGAAGTCAACGTGCCGCCGGACGGCAACAGCGGCATTTACCTGCGCGGCATTTATGAGGTGCAGGTTGTTGACAGTTTTGGAAAAGCGCCGGATTGCCACACTATGGGGGCTATCTACGGGCGTATTGAGCCGATCGTGTCCGCAGAGAAACCCGCGGGAGAATGGCAAACGTTGGATATCACGCTGGCGGACCGCCATGTTACGGTTAAACTGAACGGACAGCTTATCGTGGACAATCAGCCTTTGGCGGGCTGTACCGGCGGCGCATTGTGGTCAGATGAGAGTCGCGCCGGGCCTGTCTATCTCCAAGGCGACCATACGGCGGTACAGTATAGGAATATCGTTCTGCGGCCCCTATCCCGGTAATCGTTCTTTTTATATCCTTCGTTCGGTATGGGAGCCGGGGGGCCTGTTCTTTGTGGTTTTGTGTCCCGCAAACCAATCAGTTACCATACCCTCATGTTGCCGTTATCTCTTGTCCGCCGGAAGGGCAAGAGGCTGTAAACAAGGCAATATTTTACGCACTATCCCGAATCCGGGACGCAAAGGCGGGTATTATGAAGAACACCACGGGAATTCTCCTGGCCGGGGTGCTGTCATGTGTTATGGCAGGCGCGGCGCCCGATATCCTGATAGAAGATTTTGAGAAGGCCGACTACGGCGCCTGGCAGGTGGAGGGTACCGCCTTCGGACCCGGGCCGGCCGAGGGGACGCTGCCCGACCAGATGCGGGTGGAGGGATTCCGGGGGAAGCGGCTGGTCAACAGTTATTTTGGCGGGGACGGCACTGTCGGAAGCCTGACCTCACCCCCCTTCAAGGTGGAACGTCCTTATATCAATTTTTTAATTGGCGGCGGCGGCCATGGCATCAGCACTTCCGTGGCGTTATTGTACGGAGGCGAACCCGTGCGGGTATCTTCCGGACCAAATACGGAGCCGGGCGGCCGGGAACAACTGAAATGGACCCATTGGGAGGTAAGCGAATTCATGGACAAGGAAGTGCAGATACAGATGAATGACCAGCAGACCGGCACGTGGGGCCACATCAACGCCGACCACTTTGTGCAGAGCGACCAGCCATACGTTTCAGAGAAAACGCGGGCCATTGAAGTCCGGCAACGGTATCTCAACCTGCCGGTCAAGAACGGTGCGCCCAAAAAATGGATTCGCCTGCTTCAAGGCGGCGAAATTCTGCGGGAGTTCGAGATGGAACTGGCCCCGGCGGAACCGGATTTCTGGGTATTTCTGGACCTTGCGCCTTTCGCGGGAAAGACCCTGACGCTTTGGACGGACGAGATTGAACATGACAACAAAGGCTTTGAGGCCATCGAGCAATCGGATACGATTCGCGGCAGCGAAACCATGTACCGCGAGCAATACCGTCCTCAGTTTCACTTTTCCTCTAAACGAGGCTGGAACAACGACCCGAACGGGCTGGTCTATTACAAGGGCGAGTATCACCTGTTTTATCAGCACAATCCTTATGGGTGGAACTGGGGGAACATGACCTGGGGCCACGCCGTGAGCAAAGATTTGGTCCACTGGGAAGAACTGGGCGACGCAATTCATCCGGATGCCCTCGGCACCATCTTTTCCGGTTCGGCCGTGGTGGATGAACAGAATACCGCCGGTTTCCAGCAGGGGGAAGAAAAGACGCTTGTGGCCGCTTATACCTACGCGGGAGATACCAACCACTGGTCGGAAGGACAAAAATTCACCCAGGCCATCGCTTACAGTAATGATCGGGGCCGCACCTGGACGAAATATGACGGAAACCCGGTGCTGGGACACATTGTCGGCGGCAACCGCGATCCCAAGGTCATCTGGCATGAACCTTCGAAACACTGGGTCATGGTACTGTTTCTTGACGAACACCGCATGGGCATTTTTACCTCAACAGACCTGAAAACCTGGGAACAGCAGAGTGAATTGGAAAGCTTCTTTGAATGCCCGGAACTGTTTCAACTGTCCTTGGACGGCAACACCGGCGACATGAAATGGATTTTATACGGCGCTTCGGGGGATTATTTCATCGGGGCGTTTGACGGTAAAACCTACATGCCCGACGGGAACGCCCTCCCGTTCAATTACGGAAATTGTTTTTACGCTTCCCAGACTTTCAGTAATATTCCCGGGGAGGATGGACGCCGCATTCAGATTGCCTGGGGTTCGGCCGGGCATGCCGACATGCCGTTTAACCAGATGATGAATTTCCCGGTGGAACTTACCCTAAAGACGACGGGAGAAGGACCGCGCCTGTTTGCCTGGCCCGTTCGGGAAATTGAATCCTTGTATCGAAACACACAGTCCTACACGCCCTTTGAATTGCCGGGCATATCCCACTCATTTGAATGTGGCGGAAACGGTTTGTTGGACATCATGGTTGTTTTTGAAAACAGCGATGCCGTTGAGTTCGGCCTTACTGTGTGCGGCATCACGGTCTCTTATCATCCTGAAGCCGGGGAACTGCGCTGTAAGGACAAGGCTGCGCCTCTGGCGCCTGAAGAGGGCAAGATACAGATGCGATTGCTGGTGGACCGCCTTTCGGTTGAAATATTCGCGAACAAGGGTCGCGTTTACATGCCCATGAAGCACGTTCAGGAAAACGCTGACGGAGGCCTGGAAGTGTTTGCAAAAGGCGGCAAGGCTGTCATCGCCGGACTCACCGTCAACGAACTCGCTTCCGCCTGGGAAACAGATAAATAGGGAAAATAAAACCTTTGACGCCATCAACCCGTATCGCGGCCGGAACACAAAAGACTTCGGGGTGCTTCCTTTTCGCCATACCTGCGCTGGAGTTCCCTGGTGGCGGCACCAGGCAGGCAACCTGAGACGGGCGTCTATTATCGTCTGCATGCACCGACTAAAGCAGGTGCCCCTGCGCTTTGTCGGGGCAAAATGCACCGTGCGCGGGCGACTGGGGCGCACCGTTAGATGTTCCATTTTTGTTCTGAACGTGCTTACCACTTACAATAAGGAACACTATTTCCGGAGTGCAAGAGACTTGACTATATGAGCAGGAGGCGGAAAATAATAGGGGCAGTTGCCTTCCTGGCGGCGGCAGTTGGCATAACAGCGGGTTGTGCTTTCTGGCACTGGGCGCCTTTTCATGGCCCAACAACACCCCCGGAAGCGATACGTTCCTTTGCCACGTTGCAGCGGCGCATGGAAACGCTGGTCGCCGATTCCAACGCCTTGACAATTCGCGCTCTTGGGGAGGTTTCCTATGACGGGGCATCCTGGCCGGTGCTCATGCTATCGCGGGCGCCTGGCGGACAGGTCCACACGCGGGCGTTGTTGACCGGCGGCATACATGGCAATGAACCGGCGGGAACGGAATGCCTGCTGCAGTTTGCGGAGGTATTGTCGCGGGAGGCGTCTTTATACCCGGGTGTCGCTTTTGACATTATCCCTGTGGTCAATCCCTGGGGCTGGGTGCATGGACGGCGGCGTAACGGAGACAATTGCGACCTGAACCGGGAATTCAACACCTTCAAGGCGCGGGAATCCCGCCTGATGCGGGAGGTATGCAAAGACAAGAAGTATGACATCATGGTTGACCTGCATGAAGACAGTCATGCCAATGGGTTTTACCTCTACCGGCTGGCCAATCCCGACACGGAATGTTGCCGGGCCATGATTGAAAGCGTACAGGCAGGGGGATATCCCATCCATGACGGCCGCGTGATGAAAATCTTTCGGGCCCGTAATGGTATCATTAATTGCGCCCTGTGGTCGCTGCGGCTTGCGCGGGTTACCCGCCAACTCAGTTTGAGTAACTATTTCCGGCTGGAAGGCTGCCCCCGGACGTTTCTCTTCGAATCCCCCCGGCAACTGGAAGGGAAAGCGCGGGTGGACGTTCATCGTCTGGCATTGGAAGCGCTGTTGGAAAGGGAAACGTCAGAATAGCATCAGGTATACTTGCCTGTAATGAAGACAAGATTGATATCATTTAAACGAACATTACAAAGAGGATGTCATCATGGAACTTAAAGGACATGTTCAGGGTGGTACTATAATCCTGGAAACCGACCGGGTTTTCCCTGAAGGGACGGAGGTAACCGTAATCCTTGAGGATGACCCGAACTACCTGCCGACCCTTGCTGAACGCTTTAAAACAATTTCAGGAAAGGCAAATGATTTGCCCCATGACCTGGCGGAGCATCATGACCAATACCTGCACGGTGGGAAGGTGTGACAACCGCTATGACAATCTATTTTGCCGATACTTTCTACTTCCTCGCCATGTTGAACACAGCCGACTCCTTTCATAAACGCGCGATGGAATTTAACGCCGGTTCAACTGCCATACTCATGACAACGACATGGGTCTTGACCGAAGTTGCGGATGCATTGTCGGCACCCAAATATAGGGGGCTTTTTTCTGATTTAATGGCTGTTATTGAAAATCAGCCGGGTATCCATGTCGTTCCTTCGGACCATGAACTCTTTGTTGATGGCTGCATCCTGTACAAACAACGTCCAGATAAATCATGGTCTCTTACGGACTGCATTTCTTTCGTGGTGATGGAAGACCAACATATTCGTGAAGCCCTTACAGCCGACCGGCATTTTGAACAAGCCGGCTTTGTTGCACTGTTCGCCTCATAAGAGAACCAGGAAAAGGAACCTATGAAAGCATTTACCAAACGCACCTATGAAAGTTTTCATCAGTTCTGGGACGATGTCCGGTTTCTCCGGACTAACCGCGCTGCGGTACAGGCGGCCATGAGCGGCAAGACGGTATCTCCCGCCTTCCGCGAGCGGATTATCCTCGCCGTTACCGCCGTCAATCAGTGCCGGTACTGCTCTTACGTACACACCCGGGCGGCACTCAAATCGGGCGTATCCCGGGAGGAAGTGGACGGCCTGTTCGCCGGGACAGTTGACACCGAACCCGAGGAGGAACGTGTCGCCTTGCTCTACGCGCAGCACTGGGCGGAAACCCGCGGGAATCCCGACCCGGAGACACTGGCTCGACTTAATGAAACCTATCCCCCGGAAACCGTCGAGGCCATTCATGCCGTCATGCGTATGATCAATTTAAATAACCTGTGCGGCAATACGTTCGACCGGCTGCTGCATACCATCACTTTCGGTATACTTGGCGGCGAAAAAAAATGAAGCCCCGGTTCCGACACTATGAACGGAAACCATTTGACGCCGAAAAGTGCACCCGGTGCGGGGAGTGCCTTGCCCGATGCCCCGTAATGAATCTGCCGCCCGGGCAGGCCAAACAAGAGATAGAAGCATTGATTCGTTACGGGCAACAGCCCGAAGCGCTTCCCAAGTCCACGGCAAAGGTGCTGCGCGCCTGCACCTCGTGCTTTGCCTGCAATCTTCTCTGTCCGGAAAATTGCCGTCCCACGAACCTGTTTCTCGATATCTGGCACCAGGAATATACGCGGCAGGGGTTGCCGGAACGGGCGCGCTATTTCCTCCCCCACAGCCGCCCCAATTTCCGCACGTACCTGCTGGACCGATTTGCGGAAAAAGAGTGGGACGCCCTTCACGCGTGGGCGTCCCTGGAACCCGTGGAAACGATGTTCTATCCCGGCTGTAATCTGATCACAATGCCTTCCCTGTTGTTGTCGCGGATATTTGAAGACCTGCCCATACGCGGCGGATTGGAGTACTGTTGCGGCGAAATGTATTTCAGGATGGGCTTGTATGAGCAGGTGGAGCAGGCGGCCGCGATCTGCACCCGGTATTTCCGGGAACTTGGCGCCAGGACGGTCTACCTGTCGTGCACGGCGGGCCTGAACATGTTTACCCATGTGTTGCCCCAATACGGTGCTGACTTTTCGGGCATTTCCTTTGTGCCCTTTCTGAAGTATCTGTACGAGCGGCTGGCGTCCGGGGTGTTGCCAATCGTGAAACGCTTTGACGGGCAAACCATCACCCTTCAGGATTCCTGCCACGCCAAGATTTATGAAGAAGACTTTGATGCCTGGCCCAGAAAAATTCTGGGCCATTTGGGATTTGAGGTAATCGAGGCGCCGAAGCACGGGCAAAATGGCTTATGCTGCGGTATCGGCAGCGGTTTTTCCCATGCGTCGGGATATGCCAAGACGGCGCTTGTCGCCGGTCAGCGCGCGTGTCTCTCTAATCTGCAAAAGGCCGGTACGGATTATATCGGCGTGTACTGCGCCGGATGTTTGGAAATGCTGACATTGTCGGAATCGGGCGGGAAGATGCGCCATATCCTTGAGTTGGTTCAGGAGGCGATTGGCGAATCTCCCGAACGAAAACACTGGGGTACGGCCTTCAAACTAGCTGCGGGGGTCCTGCGCAATCAACGGGGCGGTTCCGGACGCTTTAAGCCGCCTCCCATCGAGTGAGCCATGACCATACAACCGTTTACCTTCACCAAAGAATTCGTAAAAGAACGGTGCGACTACTGCGGGCGGTGTTTTGCTGAATGCCCCGTGTTGCGCCTCCCCTTGGACGAAGCGCAAGTGGAAATCCATGCCCTGGTCGAAACCGGCCGGTCAACCGTGCTGGACCGCTGCACCGGCTGTATGGCCTGCAATACCATTTGCCCGCAAAACGCCAATCCCCATACCCTGATTCTGAACACGTGGGGCGAACGCTGCCGACGGGAGGGCGTTCCGGAGACGGCCCGGCTGGTGCTTCCGTACCAGGAGCGCAATCTGCACCAGGTGGGGCTCGCGGCCATGCCTGAGGACGAGAAACGACTGGTACAACACTGGGAAGCGAACTGGCATAATCCGCCCGAATGCGACACCATGATGTTTGCCGGGTGCAACATGATGCTGCTGCCCTTCCTGCTGGACTCCCCCGTGTATGCCGATATCCCCATCTTCGGTTCCCTGGACTTGTGCTGCGGCGAGCCCTTTTACCGCATGGGCTGTTGGGATGCGGCCCGGGCTGCCGCGCAAAACGTACAGCGTGAATTTACGCGCATGAAACTGAAACGAATTATCGTGCCCTGCCTGGCGTGTTATCACCTGTTCAACTTCGTTTATCCGCATGTTCTGGACGTAACCCTTGATGCGGAAGTCCTTTCCCTGGAAGCATGGTTGTGCGACAGGATTCAACAGGGCATCCTGCCGGTTTCACCGCTCAACAAGACCGTGGTGCTCCATGACAACTGCTGGCCAAAGGCTTCCGGCGATATCCATTTTGATCAAGTCCGTGCGCTGCTCGGCCTGCTGGGCGTTACCGTCATGGAAGCGCGGCATGCTCGTGAAAACGCCCTGTGCTGCGGCATGTGCGCGGGAGCGGCGCGGTTTCACCTGCGCGACATCGTCCACACGGCCGAACAGGTGCTGCGGGAACTCGAGGACAGCCCCGCGGAATGGTCCGTGGAATACTGCGGCGGCTGCACCTGGCTGCTCAGCCTGCTTAACCAGGCACTGCTGTCAAGATACCGCAAGCCCCGCTATCATGTATTGGAACTGGTCCAAATGGCCGCGGGTGAAACGCCTGAACACCGCACGGACCAGCGCATGGCCCAGGTGATGTGGCAACTGGCACCCCGGCTGGTTGGACGCTATATCCGGGGGGGCCATTTCATGCCTGAAGGGCCCAAACCGTAGGTCTGCGGCCCGTCATGCGAAAACCGTCTCTTCCAGGGCGGAAGACGCACAGTCAGAAAAGTCCCTTTTTTCGCGCAAGGCGACACCCTGAATTGATTGCTCGATGGTATTTGCCCGATAATAAGACAATAAGGGGAGCGTTCCGTTTGACCCACTTACATAAGGACAGCATTTATGGCCAAAGTAGTATTTATCGGAGCGGGCAGTCTGGGTTTTACCCGCGGCCTGGTTCGCGACTTGCTTACCTTTCCCCTGTTGCAGGATACCGAAATCGCCCTGGTGGATATCAACAAGGAAAGGCTTGATTTTGCCAGACGCGCGGTGGCATCCATCATTGAACGGGGCAACTATCCGGCAAAAGTCACCGCAAGCCTGGACCGCCGGGAGGTATTGAAGGGCGCCGACGCCGTCTGCTGCACCATTCTCTGCGGCGGCGTGGATATCTGGCGCCACGACATCGAGATTCCCAAGAAATACGGGGTGGATATCAACATCGGGGATACCCGCGGCCCCAGCGGCATTTTCCGGGCGCTGCGCACCATCCCCACCATGCTTGATATCTGCCGGGACATGGAGGAATACTGCCCGGACGCAATCCTGCTCAATTACACCAACCCCATGGCCATGCTATGCCGCGCCATGCAGCGCAACTCCTCCATCCAAGTGACCGGGCTCTGTCACAGCGTGCAGGGCACGGCAGGCATGCTCGCGGAATGGATCGGCGCGCCCATGGACGAGGTGGATTATGTGTGCGCGGGTATCAATCACCAGGCCTGGTACCTGGAATACACGTGGAAGGGCAAAGACGCCTACCCGCTCATTCGCAAGGCCGTGGCAAAGAAAAACATCTACAACGCCGAGCCCGTGCGCAATGAAATGTTCCTGCACCTGGACTACTATGTGACCGAGTCCAGCGGGCACAACAGCGAATACAACTGGTGGTTCCGCAAACGGCCCGACCTGATTGAAAAATACTGCACCCACGGCACCAATTGGAACCCCGGCGCCTATGCCTATATTCTCGGGGAATACCAGCGCATCGCCAAAACCTGGAAAAAGGAAGTGAAGCACTGGTTTGCCGAAGGGGCGCCGCTGGACCTGGCGCGGGGGCATGAATATGCCGCCTACATCATCAACGCCTATGCGGGTGGCGAGCCATTCGAGTTCAACGGCAACGTACCGAACACGGGACTTATCACCAACCTGCCCGCCCAGGCCTGCGTGGAAGTACCCGTATTGGCGAACCGACGCGGATTCAATCCCATGCATGTGGGCGCCCTGCCACCCCAGTGCGCGGCCTTGAACAACCTCAGTGTGGCGGTGGAAGAAATGGCGGTGGAGGCGGCGCTGACCGGGGATGCGAGGCTCGTCTTCCAGGCGATTGCCTACGACCCGTTAACGGCGGCGGTTCTGTCATTGGCGGAAATCAAAAACATGGTACAAGCCATGTTCAACAAGAACAGGGCCTACCTGCCGCAATTCAAGAATATACGGCTCTAACCGGATACGCGGACAACACTGAGATGTATTTCAAACCCTATGAGTTGTGTTGATTCTGTACCGGCGGCAACGCCTGTTTGTCCTCTTTCTTAAAATACCGGAGACTTCATTCAATGATTTACAAGGCTCCCCTGATAAAATCGGGCCCTCATGCGGCCCGGGAACTGCGGTCCCTGCCCGGACATGTGCTGGCGGTCACCATGGAAATCCCATGGGACTTATTCCGCGGGCACTACGACTGGCAGCCTGAACACATCCATTTTGTAACGGACATGGACCTCGGGACGGTGCAAGGACTGGAAACCGCGCTGCCGCCTTGCGATGTAGTCGTGGGCATCGGCGGCGGTTCCAGTTGCGATACGGCCAAGTACCTGGCATGGAAGCGCGGGTGCCGCATGGTGCTGGTTCCCACCATCATTTCCGTGGACGCGCCCCTGACAAATATGATTGCCGTACGCGTGGATAAAACCGTCCAGTATATCGGCGATATTTTCCCGGAAGAACTGCTGATAGACTACAGCCTCATCCAGGCGGCACCGAAAGCGTTGAACCGCGCGGGCGCCTGCGATATTGCCAGCATCCACACGGCCCTGCATGACTGGCATCTTGCCCACCGCGATACGGGAGAAGCCTATCACGCGGATATTGCAAAGCAGGCGGAGGAGTGTCTGAACGTGCTCGATGCCAACACCACGGACGTGTTTGAAGTAACGCCCAAGGGCATAGACACCATCGTGGACCTGTATCGGCGCGAGGTGAAATTCTGCGCCGAAATCGGCACCAGCCGTCCGGAAGAGGGCGCGGAACATATCGTCGCGTACGCCATGGAACACCTGACACGCCGCCATTTCCTTCACGGCGATCTGGTCGGACTTGGCATTCTGGCCATTTCGAAACTGCAGCAAAACCGACCGGACTGGGCGCTGGACCTGGTCCGGCGGTGCGGACTGCGCTATGAATGTCCCGATGCCGGCATCGGGGAAATACGGGCGGCCCTGTCCACACTAAAATCGTTCAAGGAACAGGCCGGGTTATTTTACAGCATTGTGGACACCGCTCCCATCACCCCGGAATGGGTGGAAGAGGTGATCGAAGAAGTGGAACGGGCACGCCACTGACAGCGGTACTGCATCGCATCATCCGTTTCGGACCCGGTCGCACGCCAGCGGAGGTTCATATTTTTTCGTACGTATAAACCGCCGCCGATGGTTTCTCGTCCAGCGAGAGGGTCAAGCCCTTCTCCAGTAACGCTTTTCCCGAATAATGTGTTTTCCGTTCTGGTTCATCGACACTGGCGACCTCATATTCAGCGTCCGGGTCCAGCGCGAACAACGGTAATTGCGCCTCGCTGTAAGGGCTGTCAGGCCGGCGGAACATTTGTACCATGCCTTTGCCCGCTTCGGGACGATGGAACTGCCATCCGAGCCAATCGGTGTTTTCCAGGGAATAGGGGGTGAGCGGGTAATAGTCGCCGTAATAGTTCGGTGCGAAGGCTTTCCACTGGTCTACCAGGCGCTTTATGTTCCCCCAGTCGAGGGCGTCTTCGCGATGGTCCCAGCAGGCGGTAAAATGGGGACACAGAGTGCTGCGTATCTCGTAGGCGCCGGTCTTTGAAGTGCCGGTGCCGAAGAAAGGAAACCACAACGGCAGCACATAGCCGTGGCACTGGTTGCCGGTCGGTTCCATGATGTAGTCGCTGCGCAGCAGGGGCACGGCCCGGCGCAGGGTTTCCAGGTCGTTGCGGCGCCCGCCGCTGGCACAGGAATCAATCAGCATATTCGGGTGCCGCCGGATCAGTTCGTCCCAATAGGCAAGATACCCTTCCACATGGCGGATTTCCGTAATGCCCTGACGGTCCTCCGTGTCATTGGCCTGCCAGTGTGGCAAGGGGTCCATGTTAAAATCCTGACGGTACAAATCAATACCCTGTTCCGTTATTAACTTGTCCACATGATTTACGAGCCATGTCCAGGCATCCTTGTTGCCCAGGTTGAGCAAACCGCCTTCTTCCCCGCCGTGTATCCATTCCGGATGGTTTTCGGTCAGCCAGGTGTCGGCAGCCACCCGTTCCGGCTCGAACCAGACAATAATATCCACGTCCTTGGCGTGGGCGTGGTCGGCGATGGGCCGCAGACCGCCCGGGAACCGATCCTGGTCCACTTCCCAGGTACCCGTGTGGGGCCAGCCGGTCTTGTTGTAATACCACCCGGCATCCATCCACCAGTAATCCAGTTTCATCCCACGTTCCAGATACTTGTCAATGAAAAATTTCTGGTTCTCCGTGTTGGCGTTGATCATTTCCCCAAACTGGTGGGAACTGCACGCGGCCAGTTGCGGCAGGGGCGGCAGGTTTCCTCCGGGACGGGGCATGCTGTGCGCCAGCATCCAGGCGCGCCACACGTTCTGCGCGTGCAGCCGGTTGTCCTTCCAGAACTGCAAGACGATCATGGGGGTGCGCACTTCCTCGCCGGGCAGTAATTTAAAGTGAGTTGTTTCCTGCCCCGCGCGGAGGGTCAGGCCGTTGTCGTCGCCCCGTATGAACTCTGCCGCCCATTGCCCCGCCCAGCTGACCACGAAAATAAGGCCCTCTTTGCCTCCGGCAATATTGAAGTAGGGGAATTCGGTCTGGGTTGGGCGTCCGCCCGTATTGGCGATGCGCCTTTCCGCTCCCGGGGCAAGCGGTTCGTCCACCGGTTCAAAGCTGTCCGCGGTGCAGTTATCCCCCTTATGGCGGTGCAGCACAAACTCTTCCGTCCCGCTCCGCTCAAATCGGGCGTCTATCGCACGGATGTCACTAATTACAGGGGTGTCCTTATCCCCCCCGTTTTTAAAATACAGCGTCCATTCCACGACTGGAAAATCAGCATAGGCGATGCCTGTGCAACGCACCGCGAGACGGGTATCGGGGTCGGTATAGGCAATCTGGTGTTGTGTGCGCAGTCCATCCAGCGCAACCGAATCCCGTTCCAGGCTCCAGGAGGACAGGAATTCCGAAGACGGTTTTCCCCCGTAAGTGAAGGAGAAAAAAGGATCCGTATCATAAGGGGCCCGTTGTGCGCCCACCTGCTGCATGTCGCCCAGCCAGACTTCCGACCCGTCTTCCAGGGAGACCCGGGCATCCGCCCAGTCGGCCTGGTCGCAACTGATGCCGTCCCCCCCTTCGCTGACCGTCAGCGCAAACACGCGCCCGCCGCCCAGATCCAACGCCACGGGGACCCCGGCCATGCCCTCGCGCATCACTTCCGATTTCCATAATGTTTTGTCCTGAGCCGTTACGCTGAACACGACGCTGCCCCGCCCCCCGCTGGTCTGCTCGTTGGAATCCACGCCGGCCACCGCCTCGAACCGGACCCCCGGACCGGGAAGATACACCATGACACGGCTCAAGGCATGGCAATACAGCCCGCGGGCATATTCCTGGTCCGCGATTTTGAGCGGACGCCCGTTGCGCGCATTCATCTGGACCGGATCATTGTTGGCAAGCACCTGTATTCCAGCCTGTATGCGGAGATCTTCGGCTTGTCCCTCGAATTTTGCCGCAGCCCAATGCCGCGCTTCCTCCAGTTCTGCGGGAAGGGGCGCGGCACTCGCCGCCACCCGGATGGCAAGGGTTACCAAGAACAATCCTGTCATGATGGTTTCCTCCTGAAAACGATGTTGATTTCACCCAAGGCAAGAAAAATGACTTTCAAAGGCCTTAAAGGACCGACCCGATGCCTGGCGCCCAAGCATCAAGAATATACAAAATGAGCCGTAACGCGGCAGGGCTTGTCACAACGCAGACGAATCCAGTGTGCGGAAAATCCGTCAGGGAACTCATAATGCGTATACTCACCGGGGGCAACCGCACATGTATTGTACACTACCCAGCTGCCGTCACCCAGGAAATCCACCTCCATCGTGACGGCAACCGTTTCAGCCGCCTTGTGGATAAGATGAACCACCTTCTTGTCGAATCCGGTCATCAGATAGGGGTCCGACGGCGTATCCGCCGCCACTTCCGTATCCCACCAGGGGCCTCCCCAGCCCGCGGGTTTGCCCATGTTCCACAAGTCATCGATGTTACCGAACCATAAGCCGGATTGGGGCTGGCCGACAGCGTTGTCCGTCTGGTCGGAGGCCATGACAAACATCCCGCGCCAGTGGCAGAAATCCGGTACAATCCGAAGGTGGGTACAGATGGGGCGTATCCCCCATACCCGCCCGCCGTACACCAGGGGAGGCAATTCATAAAACAACCCGTGCAAGTCCATGAGATAGCGTTCCGTCTGTGCCTCGCGAATGCGCATCCATTCCGTGTTCCAGGTATGGTCGAAGGATTGGCTTGCCTTGGGCAGCAGGTAGCGGGTCCATTTGCCATCGTGCAACACACGCAGAATGGCGCTGGATTTGCTCCATCCTGTGGCATAAAGCGTATTCCCGTAACGGCTCCCTGCAGACGGATTCTGTTTGCCGGACACCTCCACGAAGGGATTGCGTTCCAGAACAGTCCACGCCTTACCGTCCCACTCCGCAAGACAGCCCGCTTCGCGCTCTCCCAGGAACTCTTCTTCTTCATAGGTATTATTCGCCACAACAAGCCTGCCCTGGGCCGAATGGCATCCCTTAAAATGGGGCTGCCCCCCGATATCCAGCGCCTTGGTTACATCAACAATCTGTACGGTCTTCAAGGTCTCGAGGTCCGTTTCAAAGAGAAGTCCTTCCATGGTGAGGAAATAAGCCATGGTTTCGGGATGAACCAGGTGCCGTGCCGTGGCGGTCAACCGGTGCCCGGTTAACACTTCGATGGTGCGCACGGCACCCTCGGCATCTATCACATGGGGACCGATCACCGCCTGTTTGCTTTCCCAATGAACCATGCGGTTCGCGAAGGTGCCGGTCACCGCCTGCGGGTGCAGGCGCATCGTCATATCGTCCAGGATTTCATAGAGTCCGATTCCCGCGCCTTTAATGTGGGCTACATAGCCAATGGCCCACAGTCGGTCCGCCCAGGGAATGAGCGCACCAATCCCGGTTTCACTGGCACTGCCTGCACCAGGCGCGTATACCGTCATAGCCGGAAATACTCCCCCCACCTGTAGCGGAGTTTCGGAAATATCCGGGACCGAAGCGGGTGTTTCCCCTACCATAAACAAAGCCATCAATAACAGTGCGGAAGAAACCATGGCAACTCCTCTTCATGCTAAACTTCAATCAATCCATCATAGCAAAGAATGAGAAAAAACAATAACTCCCTTGTGTAAAACGAACGTGAAAAGGGGAACACGAATACGGGTAGCCAGACGCTCTGTAGTGTCTGATGTCCGCTTTGATATAGCTGATAAAAAGAAAAAAGCGGCAACTAATGAACGGTATCAGCCCAGAAGTTGTTTGGGTTTTCTGCCCGAAAAATGATAGCATGCTGCATCCAAGCATTGTCATTAAAGCCCCCGAACGCCTTTTACGGAGAACTTCTATCATGGACCTTGCCTCTGTAATACGGAATATACCGGATTTTCCCAAACCGGGCATTCAGTTCAAGGATATTACCACGCTGCTGCTCGAACCGGAGGCTTTTAGGCAGGCCATTGACACCTTTGCGGCACGCTATAAATCTTATGGGCTTCATGCCATTGCGGGCATTGAGGCCCGAGGGTTTATCTTTGGCGGCGCTCTCGCTTATGTCCTGGGGCTTCCCTTTGTCCTCGCCCGAAAACCCAGAAAACTTCCCGGCGACACCATTCAGGAGTCTTTTGCCCTAGAATATGGCACGGATACGGTGGAAATGCATCGGGACGCGATTCAGCGGGGGCAGCGGGTCTTGATTCTGGATGACCTGCTGGCCACGGGCGGCACTGTGGCCGCGGTCAGCAGGTTGGTGGAAAGATTGGGCGGCAATCCGGTCGAAGCCGCTTTCGTGATTGAGTTGCCGCTACTCAAAGGGCGCGAAAAAGTGACACCACTTCCGGTATTTTCACTGGTTGAATTTTTGGTCAAATAACCGGGAAACCGCTTTCCCAAATACAAGGAAACATCATGTACCGTATATCTCTGATTTTAACTGTCATGATTGCCGCCGCTGGCGGGGCGGATACGTTGGACGGGCGCTTTATTTTTCCGCTTCAGGGGCAGCATGTTCACGGCAGCAGCCTGGTGGAAACGCCCGAAGGCGACCTGCTCGCCGTGTGGTTTCAGGGGGCCGGGGAGCGCCAGTCCGACGATGTGCGGCTCCGCGGTGCGCGCCTGCGCAAGGGCGGCAGTGCCTGGAGCGAAGTGTTTGAGATGGCCGACACCCCGGAATTTCCGGACTGTAACCCCGTCCTGTATGTTGACACCCAAAAACGGCTGTGGCTGTTCTGGAGCGTGGTGCTTGCCAACCGCTGGGAAAACTGCCTGGTGAAGTATCGCCGTGCCGACCAATATGCCAATGATGGGCCGCCGGAATGGAATTGGCAGGACGTCATACATCTGCGGCCGGGAGACACTTTTGCCGAGCGAGTCGCCGCGGCATTCCAGGAAATAAACCCGCCCGAAGAGATGTGGGCGGAATACGCGCGTCCGTATTCGGAACTGTTGATAGAAGCCTCCCGGGACAAATTGAAACGGCAGCTGGGCTGGATGACGCGGAATCACGCCTTGACGCTGCCCTCCGGCCGCATTCTGCTCCCCCTCTATTCCGATGGATTCAACGTGTGCCTCATGGCCTGCTCCGACGATAACGGCGCCACCTGGTATCCGAGCCATCCTATTGTCGGGCTGGGGCCCATACAACCCACTGTGGCGCGGCGCATGGACGGCGGCCTTACCGGTTTCTTCCGGGACAGCGGTGACGCACCCAAACGCGTGCAACAGGCGACATCCGCGGATGAGGGCATCACCTGGACCGTTACCCGGGACACTGATATTCCCAACCCGAGTTCCAGCCTGGAAGTGCTGGTCCTTGCCGACGGCCGCTGGGCCCTCATCTGCAATGACCTGGAGGACGGCCGCCACCGCCTCGGTGTGTTTCTTTCCGGCGACGAGGGGGTGACCTGGCCCGCGCACCGTTATCTCGAAGAGGATACCTCCGGTTCCAACGCCTATGCCTATCCCTCTCTCCTGCAGGCCGCTGACGGAAGCATTCATGCCTCATATTCCTACCATACCGCGGAAGGCAATACCATCAAGCATGTCTCTTTTTCTCCTGAGTGGCTAACCTCCGCTTCCATGGAAGTCATAACGCAGGTGAACGCCGAGACACCCGCACCGCAGGCCCCCCCCTCTGCGACGCCGACGGATCCGGAAACGCCCGCCTCGGCCCCAGAGGCACCGGAAGCGCCTATCCCGGCAACGACACCGCCCGCGGCAGCGGCAGCACCAGAAGTGGCCACTCCGGCCACCCCGGCCACCCCCGAAGTACCCGCTCCGGCGGAGACACCGGCGTCAATCCCGGCATCTCCTCCGGCTGAGAACGCTGACGGCAAATCCCTGCTGGAGGCGGTCGCGGCTGCGCTCGCGGTACAGGAATCCTTCTCCTTCGACTTTAATGCAAAGTTTACCTATGCCCGAAGCGGCACCTCCCAGGAGGCCTCCATGGAGGGCAATGTCCTTTTGGGCAAAGGCAATCAAGGTTTGATACATATCCAGCGCACCAACCTGGACGTGCATACCTACAACAACAGCACTGCCCGCGTCGCGTTTTCGCCGGGCCTGAACCGTTACGCCCCGCTGCCGGTCATTGAATCACGGCGGGAATTGATTGCCACCATGACCGCCGGCACTATTGAACCGGCCCTGGGATGGCTCGCCGATATGGTCGTGGGGAAAGCGGCACCGCTGGACAATCTGTCCATCACGCAGGGGAAACGCGATGGAGCCGACAGTTGGGAAATTCAGGGAGAAACAGCGGACTATAAATTACAGGTAGCGCTTAGTCAGGGACAACCGGGCCAATTACTGTCCCTCGCAATGGATTTCAAAGGCCCGCTCATCACAAAATATAAGTTTCCCGAAAACTCATCTCTGGCGATCAAGATGGAGTTTACAAACTGGCAATTAAACGCCTCGCATCCTGATAGCACCTTCTCCTTTACGGCGCCGCCGGACGCCACTCAGACCAGCTTTGAAGAATTGTCGTCGAAACCTAAGATAGAAATTGGTCAGCCCGCGCCCGACTTCTCCCTTGAACAGCTCGGCGGCGGCACGGTGCATTTGAAAGATTACCTGGGCAANNCTTGAATTCTGGTCAACCCATTGTACGGTTTGCCAGAAGGCAACCCCCTTGATCGAGGAACTCGCCAAATCATTCACGGGGCGTGAAGTTTCCATTTTCCCGATAAACCTGCGGGAAACCCCGGAAACAATACAGGGTTTCCTGAAAGAGGAACATCCCGCAGCCACGGTACTACTGGACAAGAACGCCCAGGTGGGCGGATTATATGAAGTCACCGGCATTCCCAAGATGGTGCTTATAGGTAAGGACGGACTCATAAAGTCAATTTTCAAAGGGATGCCCTCCGGTTTAATCGAAACATTGACCGGCCGGATTCAGAATCTGCTCGAAGGAAAGGATATCGGAGGGGAGGCAGATGCTCCTCCTAAGCCCGTTTCCATGATAGTGAAAGGCGCGCCGGCGCCCGCCTTTGAACTGGAACAGCTTTCAGGCGGCACAGTGCAACTGGCGGATCACTTTGGAAACGATGTGATTGTGCTATGCTTCTGGTCGACCCATTGCGGTTTCTGCCGAAAGGCGATGCCGCAGTTTGTGGAAATCGCCAAGAAATTCTCGGACCAGAAAGTTGCCTTTTACGCCGTCAATGAACGGGAAACCCCTGATAAGATTAAGGCCTACCTGGAAAAGGAAAACCTCTCCATCCCGGTACTGCTCGATACAACCGCCAAGGTGGGCGCCACGTATGAAGTCAAGGGTATTCCCAAAATCGTGGTTATCGGCAGAGATGCGCTTGTAGGAGCCGTCAACCAGGGTTTGCCCAGCAATTTGACGGAACTATTATCCAATCAGATACAAAGCCTGCTCCCTTGAATGTTCTTACCAAAAAAGGATGAAAGCCAAGATGCGACGAAATGTTACGATAGCCGTTTTTATACTGGCAGTCATTGCGGCGGCCTTGGGGATCTATCACTTCTTTCTCAGGCCCGCGCCCCCTTCCTCCGTACCACAGGAAACGCCGGTAGTCATTCCGCCCGTGGAAGTACAAATGCCGCCGGCACTGAAAGAAGAGGGTGAGGGCGAAGAAGCGGTAAAAGAAGTTCCGCAGGGAAAGGCCCTCTTGGAGAAAATGGTGTCGGCGGTAGGTTCCGGTGAACCGCTTACTTTTGATTTCACCACAAAGATCAACGTCCTCAATCAAGGACAGCCACAAAATTCCCTCGTGGAAGGGAAAGCAATCCTGGGCAAAGGAAACCTGGGGACGCTGCAACTAAAGAATGAACAAATGGAAGTCCACGTGTACAGCAACGGTACTTCCTGCATCAGCTATATGCCGAGAGAAAACCGGTATATTAATCTGCCCGCCGCAGCTTCCCGCCGGGAATTGGTTGCCACAATGATGACAGGCATTCTGGAGTTGCCTGCCGGATGGCTTGCGGACCTGCTTGAAGGCAAAAAAACCGACCCGGAAAACTGGGCTGTATCCGCAAGTGAACATGCCGGTGTTGCGTGCTGGGAACTCCATGCCGAGACACCGGAATTTCTGCTGAAGATGATTTTGTCGAAGGAGGAACCGCACACGCCCCTGCTTTATGCCATGGACCTCAAAGAAGCCGCCATGAACAAGTATCGCATACCGCCGGGAGTGTCCCTGACCATCACCATGGAATTTTCGAATTGGCAGTTATGGTATGTGCTTCCTGAAAACATATTTGAGTTCAAACCGCCTGAGGGCGCAACGGAGATCAAGCCCGGCCCGGAAATGTCCGGCGCTCCGCTCAAGGAAGGTTCCCCGGCACCCGACTTCACCTTGGAGAAACTGGGCGGTGGTACGGTTCAATTAAAAGATTATATCGGAAAGGGCATCATCATCCTGGATTTCTGGGCGACCTGGTGCGGCCCCTGCCGCCGGGTTATTCCCCTGGTTTCAGAAGTGGCGAAACAGTTCGCCGACCAGGGAGTTGTACTTTTCACCGTCAATCAGCGTGAAGCGCCCGAAAAGATAAGCGCCTTTCTGCAATCCCAGAACCTTTCGGTGCCGGTTCTTCTGGACAGTTCGGGCGATGCCGGAGCGATCTACCAGGTCACCGGTATTCCCAAGGTGGTCATTATCGGCAAGGACGGGCTCATCAAAGAGGTATACGGCGGTATGGCGCCGAACATGAAGAACCTGATGGTTGAGCGCATACAAAGCCTGCTCTGAGCCGCGCGACAGCGGCCCTGTTTCACGCTTTGTGAATTCGGGTAGTATACCGGTCGTGGGCCTCCAGCATAAGCGTTTCCAGTTGCCGGGCCACCACGTCCGGTTGATGCCGTTCCAGAACCACATGCCGAGCCTGGGCACCCAGTTTTTCACGTAGATGCGGGTCCTCGACCAGCCGCAGCAGCGCCGCAGCATAGGCATCCACATTGTCATCGGGAACCACGAGCCCGGTTTCTTCGTGCGCGAGCGGATAGGCCGCGCTTTCGCAGGCCACGACCGCCTTCCCCGCAGCCATGGCATTCAATATTTTCATGGGATAGCCGGACCAGGACACGCGGGGAACCGCGAACACCGCATCGCGCGCCAGGAAACGCGACAGCCCTTCCAGGTCGTGAACAGGCACAATTTCAGCGCCGTGTATACAGGCCCGCGCAGCGGTACCGATGAGCAATTTTACATCCGGCTTTTTCCGTTTTAATATTTCTACCGCGGCAAGCAGCAGGGGCAGGTTCTGGTATGCGTCCACATTGCCGGCATAGATAACGGCGGGAACACTTGCCGAGTCCACCGGAACCGTTCTGAAAGGAGTTCCATCGGAGGGTGGCGGCACGATGACCACCTGTTCCTGGCGGCAGCCCCGGACAACCAGGTGCCCGGCGAGGCGGTGGTGGGGAACAATGATTTTGTCCGCCCGGCATGGGAAATATTTATCCAAAAGGCAGCCTACCCTGCCTGTGGCCCATTCCCCGCCCAGGAAATAGGGTAATTCCTCCGCCATGGAATTGTGAGCGAAATACAGGATGGGGCGTTTGCCTACAAGCAGTGCGGCCAACAGGGCTTCATAGTTGTGTGCACACACCACGTCAATGTGTTGCCGGCGTACGGTCCGGCGCAAGGCCATGGCGAGCGTCACATCCTGCAGGGGCTTCATAAGGGAGGGGCCGGGTGCGGTTTTGGAGGCAAAGGGAATACGCGCCGCCCGGTGAACCGCCCATGGATCCCGTTCCGGCGCGGCGCCATAACCGTACACCACCAGATGCACGTCATGCCCGAGACGGTGGAAGCAGTCAGCCGTGTTGCGCATCAAGACCTGGCTACCCTGAGGTGCCGGGTACGGGCACGCGCCCACCATTGCGATTCGCAGTTTCATTCAAAATATCCCAACAGCCGCATACGTTCTTCCAAAAGTTGTTCCTCATCCCCAGTGTACGATTTTTCGGCGGGGGACATCCAGTCCGGGGGCCCGGCCTCTTTATCATGGGGGTTGCCGGTGAACAGGGAGACACCCTCCATATCCGGTCCGGGGACGCCCAGGTAGTCAAGTACCGTGGGAGCGATATCCAGCAGGCGCGGGGTTCCCTGCGGTATCGGCCTGTTCACAGCGAGCAGGGCGGGATTTTTGTGGACCCCGCCGCAGCCCGCTTCCTTGCCTCCGGCACGCCGCGCCGCCGGTATGGTCTGAACGGCCGGACCGCCCCGGGCGCGCCTGCAGGAATAGCGATAACCGCTTTTCCAGGACAGATCCAGCAGAATATCCGGCGCTTTGTGCAAGTAAGGCCCTTGATAGGCTTGCGCGCGCGGAAAAGCCCGCTCCACGCCCGGCAGCCCCTCGAGCAGTCGGCACAATGTCGCCACGGTTGCTTCATAAAGAGTTGGATCAACGACGCCTTCCGGTTCGCGCCCGGCGAGGTTCAGTCTTACGGACGGGAAATAGTCCAGTTCTTCAGACCACGCGCGAGTGCGCGGCCAGTCGATTCCGCCAAAACGGGAACGGCTCTCCGCCCGTTCCGCCTGGCGCTGGAACCGGCGGAACAGCCGACCTCTCCCGCGCACCGGCAGGCAACGCAGGGCCAACCGCTTGAGAATATCACGGGAAGGACGAGCATACCGCAGCCATCCATGTTCCGCAAGGAAATTGTTCACCTGGAGCGATTTGATGTCGGCGCCGCCGAAGCCATGGTCGGACACCACGAGGACCAATGTTTCATCATCCGTCCTGTCCATCAACCGTCCCACGGCGGTGTCCAGGCGTTCATAAATCCGGCGGACAGGGTGTTCAGGGTGCGTTGAAACAGCATCATGGCGGGGCGAGTCCGGGTCCTCCAACGGCCAGAAATGATGCGATACCGTGTCGGCTTCGCCGAAAACGACCATAAAAAAGTCCCATGATTCCCGCGAAAAGAGGTCAAGCGCCACCGCCTCCTTCATGGCGATCTTACGTTCGAGGGACTGCAGGGCCTTGCCGTACCAGCCGGTTGTGATCCGGTGCTCCTGG
>MTKZ01016920.1_pt3 | contig 29984 bp, 23 predicted proteins | sample 1042781 | NCBI WGS metagenome assembly MTKZ01 (sample SAMN06212207, study PRJNA360539) | anaerobic digester metagenome | biome: Wastewater treatment plant; material: sludge; isolation source: anaerobic digester fed with sludge from wastewater treatment plant | place: Denmark: WWTP Viborg ... | reverse complement strand
TCAATTGCCGTGATTCCTTTCCAGCAGATACTTATCACATTATGATTGTAAGTTCCTATCTCTGCCATTTCAAATTCGCCGCCCGTATCCCTGATTACATAAGGTACGTTCAGTTCAAGCGAATCCCAGTACATCCACGCAAAGGTCTCGAATGTCATCATGTCCCAGATAAGGTTCCTGGCAAAAATATTATCGGGATGGGCGGGGAAGCTCTTGAATGTCTCAGCCGAGAGCATGTTGTCTGAAGGCTTGTAGCTGAAGTTCTCGATGTAATCCTGCCTTGTTCCTTCAGAAAATGGTTTCTCAAGGCTGTCAGAATGAGCTATAAAAACATTGTTCCATGTCATGTGCCCGTCGGCAAAGCCTCTTGTATAGTCTCCCGTTACCCTTGTTTTGTTCTGGAAAGCCCCATGAAGGTCGCGATTGATATGAATTGTCGTCATCCGGTATTTTCGCTGGAAGTTATCTGTTTTTATTGCGGGAAGCGAGTTGAAATACTTTTTGGCAAAAGACTCTTCAACCTGGCTGAATAAATTCAATGGTATGACGGATACTGTTAACAGGACTGCTGCTGTAATAAGGTTTTGCATTTTCTTTCTCATGGCATCTGACTTTATGGTTTAAAAATTAAATCCATTTCAAAGGAAAACCATAAAGGGTCGCAGAAAAAATAATAAATGCCGAACGGAAGAATAAGGTTTACGGATCGTAGTTTAAGCCTGCTGAACCGGAAAAAGCTATTTCAGGTTTAAAATCATTTATAAAATCATGGAATATTTATTGTCTCACAATAAATACTTTACCTGGCACAATAAATATTTTACCTGTAACAATATATAATTAATGATTTTGGAAACGGGAAAAAGGATATCCCATGCGTACCTTATAACAGAGAGAATAGTCTGCTTCAATTGTACGGGAAGATAGAAAGGCTCATATAATTGAAAGACGATCATTCTCCAAAGGCTGCGTTTGAAGCGGATAAAGTTCTGACACGAAAGCCCAGCCCGGAAAACAATTACAGGGGCTAACGCCCGGATTATTTCTTTTTTGCCGGGTTACCTGCCCTTACGAGCGAGATCTCTGTCTCGTCAACTGTGATGATATGGCCCTTACCTGCCTTATCGAAGAACGGCCGGATAACCTCGAGGAAACCGTCGATCTTCCCTGCTTCGTCTATTATTTCTACCACTAGGGGGACCTTCTCACTTATTTCCCAGAGCTTATTGCTGTAGACTTCGCTGCTGGCACCGTAGCCCATTATTCCCCTGAGCACGGTGGTACCGGCTATTCCATATTTTTTGGCAGCGTAAACTATTGACTCATAAAGAGGTGTGTGTTCAAGTTTGTCGGTGGAACTGATGTAGATCCTAAGTCTTTTTGCCTTATCGCCGGGTTTCATATTTCAGAGCAGTTTTGTGATTATCACTCCCAGAAAAGTTGCAGCTATCCCGAGTATAACACTCGCTGAAACGTAAATAAGAAAATGGAAGAAATCTCCGTCGCGCAGGAAAGCCAGGTTTTCGTTGGCAAAAGTTGAAAATGTTGTGAAGCCGCCGCAGAAACCTGCTGTAAGGAACATCTTCCATCCGGGGTTCAGAAGAGTGGTTCTGTCGGAAAGACCATAGATCAGTCCAATAAGCAGACAGCCTGAAATATTCACAATAAAGGTTCCGTAGGGGAAAGCCGAAAGCAGGTTATTCTGAAAAAACCTTGATATAAGAAACCTCGCGACTGACCCCAGGGCGCCGCCGGCCCCTACAAACAGCAATGTCCTGATCATAAATCATCTTTATTAACCGGAGGACCAATATACTTAATTAACGGTGTTTTTAACCAAAGTGGCTATGAAAATACACACAAAACCGCCACTGCCAGGCTCCACGGAAAAGTCCCTGCCATAGCTCATCGAACCAACCCGGGTTTAAAATGTCATCCTGGTATAGTTGATAAAGAGAAGGACCATGCAAGCAAACAGGGCTATCCCGATACTTATGGTTATCCAGAAAGCGACCGTATTTCCTTTTGATGGTTCATTGAAGATCTTCTGTGACATGATACCGGTTCTTAATTTTCCTTATGAATACTTTAATAAAACCGAAAACACACCTGCCTCTTCGATTCCTGAACTCCGGAAGAGCCTTAGCTTAATTCCTGCTCAGAATGTTATAAAGGTACAAAATTCAGACGTCAAAATCAAGTAAACTCCTGACTATTAACTTTAAAAGGCCTTCGGAAAAATAGAAAACCCCTGCAAATTGCTTTGCAGGGGGTAATATTCCGAAGCGTTGGGGATAAATGGGGAATATTGTCTTCGGAATGAATAATTTTTTTTACACCTATTCTATACCTAACCTTAAGACCAATTGATCGATAACAGAATTAAAATATCTTAGTATTTAAACATAACATAAATAATATCAACTAATCAGAATACGGCTCATGTTTGTATGAGAATGCTCCGGTATTGTATGAATGATTGAATAAGTTGTATAAGAGGCAGAAAAAATATCTTTGGACATGTTCCCAATGAAGGCAAACCGGAAGGATCTGCTGTCAGAATAATGAATTTTATCGCGTACGCATCAATTCGATAAGTTCTTTTATCCTGTCGTGCGAGATGTCAATCCTGTATTCTGCCCTGTCTTTTCTCAGGAGGCAGTATTGCTGCCTGGTATTGATTCTTTTCAGATAATCGAGGTTTATTATAGCTGACCTGCTTACCCTGAAAAACTTTTCCGGAGGAAGCTGGCTTTCAACCTTATGCAGTAAAGAGGTCACAGTTTCGATCTTTTCGTCCGTCAGTACAAATATGGAATAATTTCCGTCTGCCTTCACATGGATTACCTCAGCAGGATCGATCACTACTATACCAGAGGCATTTTTGAAAATCAGTTTCTTGAAAGAGTCGAACAGAAGTTCATTATTCTGCTTCTCGCCTGATACTGACCTTTCCATAAAACGTCTTATGGTTCCTGCCAGACGGTCCGGTTCTATTGGTTTCAGAAGGTAATCAAAAGCGGCATATTCGAAAGCTTTTATTGCAAACTCGTCGAAGGCTGTGGTAAAGACGAAATATGGCAGCTTTTCATTTCTTCTCCTGAGGTCATCGATAATCTGAAATCCATCCTTCCCAGGCATTCTGATATCAAGAAACACCAGGTCAGGTTTCATGCTGCAGATCAGATCCTCTGCAGCCGAAGGATCTGTTGTCATTCCGGCAACCTTGAGAAGTCCGGAGTCTCCAATAAGCTTCACCAGAAGGTTAAGTGATTCGGGTTCATCTTCAATTATAACAGCCTCGGGTAGTAATTTCATCTTACATTTATTGATTTAGTCTGGCAGAAATCATCCTGCATCCGGTTCAAAAGAATATTCATCGGGTATTGTGATAAGGACTTCTGTTCCGATAGCATTTCCGTTTTTCTCATAAAGGTCAGTGATATCTATTTTTGCCTTTTCCCTGTTGATCCGGTTCGTGAACTCAAATATTCTGCTTATCGTTTTTATCCCTGAACCGGTTCTTCCTGTGTAGTTTAACCGGGATGCTTTCCGGCCAATCCCGTTATCCCTGATCTTCAGAACTATGTTGCCGTTATCTCTTCCGGCGAATATTTCAATCCGGCCTCCTTCAATCCTGCTCTCAATCCCATGCCGGACTGAATTTTCAGCAAAAATCTGTATCGTCATTTTCGGAATCAGCCGCCGGAGGTCTGCGTTCTCATCCACCTCTATCTTCCATTTAAGCCTGTCTTTAAACCTCAGTTCCTGAAGTTCAAGGTACTTTCTCACGAAATCGATCTCATCGGAGACCTGTCTGAGCATAATTGACCCGTCGGAGTGCATTGATCTCAGAAGGCCTGATAACTTCAGGATATAATTGTATGCTGTATCTTTTTCTCCCTTCATTATCAGGGAGCCAACCGATGATATGACGTTAAATGTAAAGTGCGGGTCAAACTGATTTATCACCGAATTCATCTGAAGCCTGGAGAGCTGGCTTCTAAGGTTCATCTCCTCACTTTTCTTCTTTATTCTGTTTTTTGTAAACAATAAAGTCAGAAATGAAACAATAATTATAGAAAGAACGGCACCTGTAATCCTGAAAGCCCATGTTTCCCAGAAAGAAGGGAGGATGGTAAATTTCAATGAATATGTCTCTTCCGATTCAAATCCATCTGCGTTGAAGGCTTTGACCTGGAAATTATAATGCCCCGGTTTAAGGTTCCTGTAGATCACTTCACGGCCAAAGTCCTTTGCCGACCAGAGGTTCTTAGATCCTTCGAGACGGTGCTGGTACATGACCTTTTCGGGATTCGCAAAGGAGATTCCTGTGAACTTTATTTTCAGATTGTTATATTCAGGTCCGATCCTTACCACTCCCTCCCGGCTGTAGAAGAGAGAGGGTATTTTAAGCGAATGCCAGCCTGTGCTGTCAGTTTCATATTCAACATCCGTTATATAAACTTCGGGGCCTTTACTGTTTATCCTGAGTTTCCGGGGATCAAAGACGATTACTTTTCCGGCAGTCAGCATCCAGTATTTACCTTCCCGGTCCCTGACCAGTCCGTTATCGAGACATTCACTTCCTAAGAATCCATAATCCCTGTCGTATATCCTGAAATAAGAGGGATCTCCGTTGTAGAATGCCTTAAGGTCGATGATGCAGATATCCGTCATCCTTCCTGTCAGGATATGATCCTCGTCCATCAGTATTATTGAATTGGCTGCGGTATTTATATTCTCAGGCAATCCGTGCCTTAGTCCTGGAGCGCTTTTTTCCCTGAAGAAAAGGCCTTCCTCCGATGTGAACCATATGCCTCCCCTGGAATCCTTCACCATGGTATAGTTATTTCCATCAGCAACAAGTGTATCCCTGAAAGGGGTAAAGGTCCTTCCGTCGAAGGTGAATATTCCCTTTTCACCGGTCAGCCATAACTTACCTTCATCATCCCTGAGTATTCCCTCGATAACGCTGAATCCGTTTTCAGAGGCCGGATAAGCTATGGTTTTCCCGCCGATGAAGTGATAGAGGCCGTTCCCGGTTCCGGCAAATATCGTAAGGTCTGAGGGATCTTCATACAAAATGCACACCTGCGCAATCTCAGGGATACCCGGCAGTCTGGAAAAAGACTTTCCGTCCCATACCAGGACTCCTGTGTTAAGGGAAAAATAGACTTTGCCATCCGATGCTCTTATGCTTCCCTTATAGAAAGCCGGATCGCCGGGGAAAAGCGTTCTGTAATCATCACGTTTTATAAATCTGCCTCTGTCGAGCTGAAACAGATCTCCCGTCAGAGAACCGAACCACATTGTACCATTTACGTCTTCGGCAATAGCCCATGTATCTGATGGAAGCCCATCCTGCTGATCATAGCTGTAAAATGCTGTGGTGATCAGCCTGTGGAGATTCACCTCCGTACCCAGCCAAAGGTTCGACTCATTGTCGAGAAGTAACATTGAGTAATCAGGTGGTTTTATCTCAGTAACACTGCCTTCAGAAAAATGCCTAAGGATATCTCCATCTCCGGTTTTTACCCTGATGACCTCAATCCGGCCGTTACCGGTTCCGGCAGTAAGAGGCGTAAAATTATCGCCTTCGAGGATATAATTACCATCGGGACCTTTAACGACTATTTTATCCCTGTCGTAAAAAAATGGCCCTTACCTGAGGACCCGGGCAATGTATTAACTTCTCTCCGGTGTGACGGTAAAGACGATCCGACTCATCTATAAGGATAAAATCTTTTCCCGACCTGTCATAAAAAATGATTTTAATCCCAATAGTATCGTTGAATTCTGAGATCTCCGAATTAAGAGTGTAATTGCCGTCCTTAAAGTTGAATATCCTGCATTTTTTAGTTACATGGTCCTTTGTAATTATCAATATTGTATCGTTGATATATTCGGCAAACAATGTACGCTCCCCTGTCATTTTTGCCTCAAAGGGGTAGAAGTCAAAACCGTATCCGTTATAGCCTGCCAGTCCGTGCTCCGAAAGTGCATATACATAGCCACTGTCGTCTTCAATAATCTTTGAGATAATATTGCTTGGAAGGCCGTCGTGTCTGAAATAATTCCTGAACTCGATCCCGTCGAAGCGTGAAATTCCGCTGCGGGTAACGATCCACAGGAAACCCCTGCTGTCCTGATAAATTTCCCTTGCCTGGCTTTGTGGCAAACCGTCGGAGACGCTGTATTCACGGAATGGGTAGTTTTGCCCGTACAGAAGGCTATGGGAAGCGGCAAATAAAATCACCGATAAGAAATATGTGCAGAATCCTTTTGCAGATATGTAGCTGAGCAAAGGTTTATTCTTCAAGATCCCTTATTGTTGATTCCAGATAAAGTTACGGATTAAATTTAGCAATAAAGGCGATGATAATTATAAACGGGCTTACCCGTTTTTTTACCTTCGGTTTATCTGCCTGTTCTCGTTATTCTCGAGCATGCTTCTTATATCAGGATTAAGAGCGTAATCCGCGGCTTTTTTTCCCTCTTTATCTGTAAGATCGGGATTAGCTCCTTTTTCGAGAAGCAGCCTGACAACATCCGAGTGACCGTTCATTGAAGCCACCATCAGATCCGTGAACTTTTCCGTTCTACGGGGATCAGGTCTCTCCCCCTTTTTATGCATGAATTTCAGTATTGCGATATGGCCGCTTCTCGATGCACGGATGAATGCCGTTGTTTTTTCAGCATTTGCAAGAAAGTCGGATGTCAGTTCCTTTCCCTTTCTGACTCCTACTGCTTCAAGGTTTCCGCTGTCGGAAGCTGAGATAAGGGCAGTTACCTGACCCGAAAAGGACTGACCTGGATTAAGACCGGCGTAGATCCTTTTCATTATGGTATCTGCAATTTCATCACGGGCTGTTATTATCAGCGCACTTGTTCCATCAAGTTCACTGTTGTCCGGCAAGGCTCCATTTTCCAGAAGAATCCTCACAATTCCGGCATGACCGTTAAGGGATGCCAGGAAGAGAGCATTTGAACCATCCGATCCTCTGAGGTTAATGTCTGCTCCGTTTTCGAGAAGGAGTCTTACAAATTCCTCATGACCTCCGAGCGAAGCCGTCATAAGCGCTGTAGCCCCTCCCCTGTCCTGAAGGTCCGGATCTGCTCCTTTAGCCAGGAGAAGTATTCCTATATCAGTAAATCCGGAGAGCGAAGCCTGGATGAGAGCAGTTGCTCTGTTATGAAGATCCTGGTTGTTAACCTCCGCGCCATAAACCAGAAGCATGGTGACAATCTCCGTAAAGCCATTCTGTGCTGCTAGCATAAGTGAAGTATATCCGTCAAAAGCCTTCATATTGAAATTTGCTCCGCTTGTCAGGAGAAGTTCCACAACTTCATAATGACCGTTCTGGGATGCGACCATAAGGGGATTCAGGCCATCGACAGCCTGCATGTCGATCTCCGCTCCGCTTTCGAGCAGAAGCTTTGCCAAACGCAGGTGACCGTTATAGGAGGCATACATCAGAGCTGTTGCTCCGTCGAGACCCTGCAGGTTCGGATCTGCACCCCTGCGCAGAAGAATCTTTGCGGCCCTGTAGTAGCCGTTTGCTGCCGTGTACATAAGCAGGTTCCTGTCCAACCTGTCGCTATGATTTACATCCTGGGTATATCTTGCAAGATTCGTTGTATATATTCTGTCTTCCGCTCTCGAAAGAGGAATATCCGCTGTGGCTGCTGCGGTTTCCTGAGCCTTTGTCTCCCATAAACCTGACAGTAGCAATAAGGCTGATAAAGCTGCTGTGCCTATAGTTTTCATCTTCCTGAAAAATGTTTAATATGGAAAAAACCCCCGAAGCTGCAACGGACTTGACATTTATTGCAAGCGGCCCTCCGGACACCAAATATACAAAAAAGTCAGGATTTTGTTTAACAGGATTTCAGATATCAGGATATCATTATGACATGATTATCATAAGAAGAAAGAGTTGATTCCCGTCATGTGATTTAATGACTTCAATTGGCCTGATCGGGAAAAACTAAAAGAGAATAGTCGATTCCTTTATTACTTTTCCGTTATCCACAGTCCCGTGTGCTTTCACTCCGATGCTGATCGTAGTGTTTCCAATATTTTCCACAAGCGATCCGATGAAATCCTTTATCTCGTCCATTTCCATATCGTCGTAATCGTCGGAGCTGAAATAAACGTGAATAAAGAGTATATAACCATCCTGATCAATTGTTCCGAGCAGCTTCACCATTTTTGCGAGCCACAGGGAGGAAGCGGAATTATAGTATTCAAGATTCAACCTGAAGTTCGTGGTATGGCGGGGAGACTTGATATATTCTGCTGTCCATGCTATAAGCGGTTCATAGAATTTAGCTGCATTCTCCGGTATGGAGACCCCCGTAAGTACCAGTTCCCCTGATGTAAAATTGAAATCGACCTCCGGCGTCTTAGAAGTCTTCTCTATAAATATATCTTTACTGGCATCCATTAATGTAATTAATATCGTGTCATATTTACATTTTAAAATTAGTTCTTCTTTTGCAGAGAAAGAGTGCTCTTCATCAAGTAATAAGAGCCCTTTATCAATTTAAAATGCAAATCTGTCCAAAACCTCACAGAATGGCTTCCTGAAAATGCTTGCGGCAAGGGATCCGGGAGCGGTGACTGGTGTGGAAGAACAAGTCAGAGAAACTCAACAATTTCGTCCAGGTCTTTCCTGTTTTTCTTCATCAGTTTTCTGAAGTCTTCCTTCGGATAGCCCAGGGGAGTCATTGAAAACACTTCTTCGTTATCTGTCAGTTCAAGTGTTTTCCTTAGTAAGGCCGGGTCAAAATGTGCTATCCAGCATGTTGCAACACCCTCATTTTCGGCTGCCATGATCAGGTGGGTCATGGCAATAGCCAGATCTGTCTCAATTGAATTGTATCCGTCGAAACTTCTTTTCCACGCTTTATCCCTGAATCCTGTAACAACGAGGATATCAGGTGCCTCATGAAACCAGGAACGGGAATAGCATGCCCGAACCTTCTCCAGCATCGCGGGAGAAGAAATAACTTTGAATTTCCATGGCTGGTAATTAACCGCCGAAAGGGCAAGGCGTCCCGCATTCAGTATTCTTTCAAGCACCTCTGCCGGCACTTTCTTCTCAGGATCATAATTACGTATACTTTCCCGTGTTCTTATCAGATCATAAAACTCCATTGGTATATTCTATTTTTTTTTAAAATATTACCGGCATATTATAAATAAACAACTGATGCTTTTATATTACAAACAGAAAAATATGCATCAATATATTGTATATAAGCACCTTAAACTTCAGATTCTCTATTCAAAAATAAAGGTGCCGAAACTTGTGTACTCGTGAAAGGTCCTTTGGGTCCTTTGCCAGCTGAAGTGGATGGGCTCGTTGTCGTAATCGATCCTGTACATATTGGCTCTCCACTTTGTTCCTGAAACCGGTGGAACCTGGGGAAGTGGATTCAGCAGCTTGTACGGTATAAAAAATTCTGCCGTCCAGCCTGTTACAAGAGCCCCTCCCACTTTGGGACCGCCTGTCACTGCTGTAGCATGAATAATCCTTCTGTCTCCTGCATAGTTCCATGGCAGCCATCCAAGGAAGCGGCCTTTGTAATTTGGAACCATGATGGGAAGTTCAAAATCGGTCGGGGAAATCTCATACTCAAAATAGACCGGAAAGTCTTCCGAGGTCCACAGGAAAAGTTCAACGACATCTTCTTCCCATAGGTTCATGTTGTCGTCGTGCATGGTATTCGTCAGCTTCTCATCCTGACAATAGTAAAGGAAATAGAGACCCTTTTCAGAGTACAGAACCTTAACCTTTGTCTCATAACCTTTCACTCCCTGTTCGTGTGGATTAAGCATTATCCATTCCGTAGTGCCCCATGCATCTGAGCTTCCGTCACCGGTTACGGTGAAATCGCTGCATTTTTTTATGGTTACCGAACCGGGTGAGTCATTCCGGGTCTGTGCCGGCCCGGCAGCTGCAATTAAAACAGCAAGTACCGGAAGGAGGAGTTTTTTCATATCTGAACGGTTTTTATTATGAAATGCAAGATAGAAAGTTATATAAAAAGAATGCCCTGAAATAAAAATATCTGATAAATTTGTTTGCAAACATTGACAGAAGTGCAGCAAACGGGCAAATTTCTGATAATCGCAGGCATCGTTCTTATTGCAGCCGGAGTTATCGTATATTTTGCCGGTGACAAAATGGGATGGCTCGGACGTCTGCCTGGTGACATAAGGGTTGAGAAGGAGAATGTCAGGTTCTATTTTCCGATAACTACCATGCTGCTCGTCAGCGCTGTTTTGTCATTTTTGTTGTGGCTTCTGAGAAAGCTGTTCTGATCTGACCTTTCAGGATTCATGTAAATTAAAACAATGCATATGAAAAAATTTTCAAGAAGAGAATTCATGGGTCTCGGTGCCGCCGGTATGGGTTCTGTGATTATAGGATCGCGCTTTCCGCATGACCTGGCACCTTTTGCTTCGACCGGGATGTTGAAAATGCCAATCGGATTCCAGGTATGGACTATACGCGAAGCTCTCATAAAGGATTTTCCCGGCACATTGAAAAAAATGGCCGGCATAGGTTATCAGAGCGTCGAGATGTGTTCACCTCCGGGTTACGAATCATCGGGGTTCGGGCCGCTTATGAAGCTGGGGGCCAGAGAAATGAAACAGATCATAAACGATGCCGGCCTGGAATTTACCAGCACCCATTACGGGATGAAGGAACTCCGGGAAAATCTTGGCGAAAGGATAGAGTTTGCTCTTGAGTCGGGTCAGAAACAGATGATACTGTCGAGTTTCGGGCTGCCCCGGGAAGCAACGGCCGACGACTGGAAAAAGGCTGCCGATGAGCTTAACATGATGGGAAGGAAGGCAAAGGACAAAGGAATGCAGATAGGCTTTCACAATCATCACGGTGAATTTGCAATGCTTGACAACAGGCTTATCTATGAGCTTCTTCTTGAACGTTTTGACCCTGAACTTGTTAAGATGCAGTTCCAGGTTGCCGTTATAAGCATCGGATACAAGGCAGCTGATTATTTCAGGAAATACCCCGGAAGGTTCATCTCGGCTCATCTTGCCGACTGGTCGGCGGAGAAAAAGGATTCCGTTTCCGTGGGGCAGGGTATTGTCGACTGGAAAGAGTTCTTTTCGGCTGTTGAAACCGGAGGAGTAAAGAATATTTTCGTCGAAATGGATGAGGTCCATTTCAGGCCAAGTGCTGAATACCTCCTTACCATTTAGTCCGGGAATTTAAAGAGACACTCTTCATAAGAATTATCAAAATAACTAAACTCCCGTGATATGAGAGGAGCCTTTACCTTATTGTTTGTTTTTTCCATTACCGTCTGCTTTTCGCAGGAAAATGCTGACAGCACTCTTAAGCGGCTGAAGGCTGAAGCCAGTATCAGCGTCAACAGCAACGGCATAGCTTCGATACCGGCATTTTCGCTCGGCGATCCGGCCATCATTGCCTCTGTCTCGCTAAAAAAGAACAGGTTCAGTTATGATCCTGTTCTTGCCTACGGATTCGATATGAGACCATGGTTCATTGATAACTGGCTCCATTACAAAATAATAAGAAATGAGAACCTGGAACTCAGGACGGGTATAAATTTCAGCACCTTCTTCACAAAAAACAAATTTGAGGACAGGACGATCCTTCAGGCAGACCGTTATTTCGCATTTGAAATAGCCGCATTCTGCAGGGTTTCGGAAAAAACCTCACTTACACTTATGTACTGGAACGACAGAGGACAGGAGAAAGGCACAATAAAGGGTCACTTTTTCAACCTGTCCGGGGATATAAATAATATCAGAGCCGGTGAGACCATCATTCTTTCAGCCGGAGCCCAGTTGTTTTATATCAACTATGACGGCAACAATGACGGATTGTTTATTTCCCCGAAAGTATCGGCTTCGGTTGTCAGACTTCCTTTCAACCTTTTCCTGCAGGCCACGAAGGTCATTAGCAGTAATATTGATCCGGATCCCGGCTTTAAGTGGAATATCGGATTAGCTTATAATATGTAAGAAAATCCCGGGCTTCTGACCCGGGATCCTTTTGATTCAAAGAGTGAAAACACTTTGAAACCACACCAACAATTAGATTATCTTGGGATATTATTCTCTTCAGTGTCAAGCACTACATAACCAATTATGTAAATGTTTCCGCTGAGGCCGTTTACTGTGTAGCTGTCGGTCAGGGCTGATCCGAGGTCAGTGTGAACATAGGGGTAGTTTGCAGGGTCAACAGTGAAGTTACCGCCGACCTTTGGCAGAATTTCGTTACCTATGTAGAGCCTTGATTCATTCATCCTGTAACCATTCATCATTGTGAAGGTAGCTGTTGCTGTTCCATTGAAGTAATGCAGCTTTATTTCTCCCACCTTTGTTGCTCCCGAAACATCACAGCCGTCAACATTTATCCAGAGTTCATATGTGCTCAGGAATGTTTCTTCAGGGAACATGGCTCCGTTAGTCCATCCCCACTGTTCAAATTCATACTGTGCAAGCAGTGGATCGGTGAGGAAGCAGTGTACCATAGGCGCGTATGTTTTACGGGCAAATGCAACCACAGGCTTTGGTTTTTCCTCATCAGGTTCCTGAACGAGTATCTCCCTGAGTGCTGTATTGCAACCATTTGCATCAGTGATTACAACACTGTAAGTGCCCGGTCCAAGGTTACTAAGATCCTCGGTAACAGCTCCGGTATTCCACAGGAAAGTATAAGGGGATGTTCCTCCTGATGCAGTTACATCAATAGCTCCGTCGTTGGCGCCATATTCGGAGATATGGGTAACAACTCTATTAGCGCTGACACCTGAAGCAGGCTGAAGAACAAGGATGTCATCAAGTGTGAAGTGACACTGGTGGGCATCATAAATAGTGACCGAATATTCTCCGGCCTGGATATTTTCGAGGTCTTCAGTTACAGCTCCGTTGCTCCAGATAAAAGTAAAAGGAGCTGTTCCACCGGTAACTGTCACGTCGATCATTCCGGTAGCTGCACCGAAACATTTGACATCGGTTACGACAGAAGATGCTGAAAGATCGCAATCATCTTCCTCACAGCATTCGATATAATAGGAGATGTTACCATACCATGCACCTTGTCTCGGGTCTTCCACCGTACCTCCATAGGCTGTCTCTCCGTCGACTGCGGCATGAGCCTGTAACCAGATACTGGTACCGCACTCCAGTTCATCTCCGAATGGAATAGTAAAGGTGTACGATTTTGTACCTGCAGGAAGGCTTTCAACCTTATAGGGAGCATCACCGGGAGTCAGTCTTTCATCAGGTTCTGAATGGAGAACAAACAGGTGCAACTCGCGAAGATCCCAGTCGCCGGTTGTGTTATAGGTGACATAAAGGAACTCATCATCGTTTGAAACAACCACTGTTCCGACATTGATGGTCTGTCCCGCGATCAACGCGTAGGTTTTTGAATTGCATGTATCTTCAATACCTTTAACATCCGAATTGAAAGATAAAGATATATCCTTGGCCTCCATGGCCATGGCATCGATGGTATTGCTGTTCTTCATGAGAAGTTCAGAATCATCATCAGGCTTCGAGCATCCGGCGATCATCGCCAGAAGCATGATACTAACTAAATACAAGTTTTTGATTTTCATTTTCATTTTAATTATATAGTTTGACATCTTATCCGGATTTCGAAGGGATCAGGCAACAAAGAATCTGTGATTGTATGCTACCTCTTTTTCCCTTAACCATCTGCGCAGTGCCTTGGCGATCTTTCTACGCCTTATTATTACTGTGCCGGTCTCCTCTGACGAAATTTCATAAAGTGTTTTCATTATTGTTGGTTTTTTGGTTTGTGTGTAGTGTAAAAATAACATGCAGAAAGCCCGATGTCAATACGCACAAGTCCATTACATGGGATAATGCGAGCTTTTATAAAACCATTAATCAGCCTCAGGCGGCTGATCACGGAACTAAAATGGAAGGTTAAAGGGGATAAAACTGCCGTTCGTCAAAACAGAGACCATATTTACATAAAAAACAATCCACAAGGTGGTTTAAAACAGGTTTCAAGAGCTTAGAATACTGTATTTCACCTTCTTATAGATATCAGATATTCAAGAAACGGATTAAAAACCTGTTTTGACCAACGGTTTGATTTTTTGGATGTAATTATTGGATTTCCGGCTTTTTTGGTTAAAATCCTTTCGATGATCAGAAGGAAAAACGTCAGATTTTCCTTCCGGAGCCGGAAAATCAGAACAGAAACAGCTGTCTATTCTGCTTCCCAGATGGCGATAACGATAGTAAATACCGGAAGCAGGATATAACCGTAAAGAGGGTTATACCAGAGTGTCGTGGAGAACGGTCCGCCAAGGGCAAAAACCCACACGGTGAATGAAAACAATGAAATTGCCAGCTGACTGATTTTAGTAACTTTCTGTACTTTCCAGAGGTAAAGCGGGGTAAGAAGGCAGAATACCGCAAAGAGGGTCCACTGCAGCAGGATCATCTCCTTCTGCTCTGTTAATTGTTTAACAACACCGGTTACAAAAATATAACCGGCAACGAGTTCTGCAGGGATATACTTGAATAGCCTGTCGAAGTAGCTATCGGCAGCTGCAGGAATTCTTTGCCCGGCTGGTATTTTGCCGGAAAGATTCTGGAAATCGTTTATATTCTTTAAGGTTATTATTTCGCGGGGCATGGCTAAGGTTTTAATTAAAACTATTGTTTGCAATTAATATCATCAGGATCTGGCCGGTTCGGATTTTTTTCTCTTTCTTGTGTCTTTCAGGGATGATCGTAGTTCAACAGCCCTTTTAACCGCTTTTTCAGCGTTTACCCTGCCGAATCCGTAATAGATGCTGTGTCCTGAAGCATCATAATTTCCGTTTTGAATATCGATCCTTTCGGCAGTATCCCTGAGAATATCTTTCACCTGTTTCCACGACAGTTCAGGATTCGCTTCAAGAATTAGTGCTGCCGTTCCTGCAACTCCCGGGCAGGAGGCGGAAGTCCCGCCGAAATTCCCGGTATAGTCGCCGTCAGGATTATATCCTCCGGAGCCAAGGCGGTCAGTAGTGTAAATCCCTTCTGTAAGAGGGGAAGGATGACCGAAGGGAGCATAGCCGAAATCACTGCTCGGGAAAGCACACCATACGTTTTTTCCATAGTCGCTGTAAACGCACCTGCTTCCCGTATCGTTGCATGCTGAAACTGCAATTACCTTTTCATAGCTCGCATAACCGTCGTAACCGCAGTCTTCGTTTCCATTCCCTGCCGCAAAGGTTATAATACAACCCTTCCCTGCCCTGCCCGCTGATATTGCATAATCGATGGCCAGTCGTGTACTGTCGGGAAGACCGACCTGAGAAAAATGAACCGGATCGCCAGGATCGCTCCAGTTGCCATCGGCGGGCCCCCAGCTGCATGATATTATGTCGGCGCCGTGATCGGCAGCCCATTTGAATGCATCGGCCTCTGCCATTGAGCCCAGGTTCGAACTCAGCCGCACCGGCATCAGGAATGCCTTCGGAGCAACGCCCGAAGCTTTTATTCCTGAAGCAGCCGCTACTCCGGCACATGCTGTGCCATGATTGTCATAGGGGTATGCCGGAAGAGGATTATCATTTCCCATTACCACATTCCTCGGATAAACCACCTTTCCCTCTTCCCTGAACTCAGGGTGAGCTATATCGATGCCATCATCAATGATGGCAATTGTGACACCCAAGCCCTTTGACAGCTTATGGGCAAGGTCAGCCTTTACTCCGGCATTTATCCTTACGTTTCTTATTTCAGTCTCCTTCAGATGCCACTGACGGGGATGAATTTTCCTGAAACTCCTTTTCCTTATTAGTTCAGGATGGCAAAACTCGACCTCTTCCCTTGAAAGCAGGCTTTCCGAAAGGCTGAATATCCTGACGCCAATATCATCGGGAGCTTTTGCGAAATAAGTATTCGGGGCATAATCAGGCTTCTTTTTTACAATCAGGCCGTTATCCTCAAGTATTTTTTCGCATCGTGCGCTATCCAGTTCATCCTTGAACTTTATGAAAAGATTGCATGTATAAAGGACAAGGGTTCTGCTTTCGGCGTCGATCAGCACTTTTCCTGCAAATCTCAAATCCGGCTCCTTTCTGAGCTCGGATTTTGTCCTGTCGCGAAGAGCCCTTGGGTCCTTTACCGATTCACGTGCCTGAAAAACAGAAATACCTGCCTCGGGAAACTCTTCCACAAGCTCGAAGTCCTTAAGAAGTTCCCTGCTTTTCTCAGAAATAACAGCCTTATGGTTATCTGCTTTCTTTATGAGTCGCACAGCAACCATGTCCGTGCTTTCGTGAAGAACGTATTTTTTACCGTTCTTCCCTCCAAGAGTGTAAGTGTACATAGTTAGTATAAGTAATATCAGACAGAGCAGAAATAAAATTCTCAGGCAGGTTCACCACAGTGACTTCCGGCGATCCGGAATCACTTCCCGGTACCCTTAATCCTTTTGGTTACTTCTATACACATCCTTCCGTTATGATATGGGCATATCCAGTATCCGCCCTTGTCGCCCGAGGGCACCCCCTTATCGGAGATATAGCTGAACCATCCTCCTTTCTCTTTGTCGATGAAATTGTTTTTTATGTATTCCCAGCTTTTCATCGATTTCATGAGATAGTCCTCATCTCCTGAAAGCTCAAAAGCATTAAGATATCCCACGACAGTCTCGGCCTGTTCCCACCATGAACGCCGGGCACTTATATGACCTGTTGCAAAATCCTTTTCTGTCAGCATGCTGCCGTCGGGCTGGTATCCCTCAGCGGCTGCACCGGCAATTTTCAGTGAAGCCTTTTCAGCTCTGGCTATCAGTTCCTTATCGCCCAGAATTACAGCTGCCTCATAAAGGAGCCACGAACTCTCTATATCATGTCCGTATGAATGGATTGTTGACGTGCTGTTCCAGTTTCTGTCCATGAAGCATATCAGGTGGGAAGTATTTTTGTCAATTATCTTCTCAAGAAAGATCCCTATAAGGTTCCTCAGCCTTTCTCCCACTAACCTGTCGCCCGAAAGGCGGTAAAGGTTCGCATAGGCTTCGAGAAGATGAAGGTGAGTGTTCATTGTTTTCTCATCCTTCTCAGAAGTCTCGCCTATCATTCGCTCCCTCAGGCGTTCCCATTTCTGACTGAAGAGCTCATAATATCCGTTATATTCCCTGTCAGTTGCGTATTGCTCAAGAACATGAAAAAGAGAAAGAGCTTCATCAAGCGATTCAATGTCTCCCGAAGCGTCTGAGTACTCTGACAGGGCGTAGATAAAAAAGGCATTTGTATAAACCTGTTTTCTTGTGTCGCCGGGCGACCCGTCAGCCCTGACGCTCATATAGGCGCCTCCGTTCTCCCTGTCTAAAAAATGATTGACTATATAATCCCTTGCCCTCCTTGCAATGAGAAGATGGGAGCTGTCGCCTGTTATTGTAAATGCCGCTGAGTAAGTCCACAGGATCCTTGCATTGAGTATTCCTCCTTTGTCAGCATCGGGATAGACCTGGTTAAGGCCGTCAATCCTGCCGAAGAATCCGCCGCGGGTCGTATCAATCATATTCGCAGTCCAGAAAGGCAGTATATTATTTGTCAGATCATTAAATGTCTCCGTTTTGAGCATATTCAGGGAGGACATCCGGGCTGACGTTAACCCTTCGGTATGCTGCGAATAAATAATATGGGACCCCACAAGAGAAAGGACTGTCAGGAAAAGTATTTTTCTCATTTTAAAGAAGTTAGAACAGGAACAGTTCACATCTGATCGAAGCAATAAGATAATGAATATTCTTCAGAAAATTGCATAAAAGACCCGGATTTTTATGAGAACAAGAATATGTACTAAAAGTTAATCTCATACAAAGATTGAGGTACTGACGAAAACAAATCCGTCCCGGGTTTTGCAGATCTGGTCACTACATACAACAATCAGGGATTAAGAGGTCTCATGGTGATCCCGAAATCAAACCTGACAGGCATTACCTGGTATTCCGGAAAAACTCCCGCAGCCGTACAGCCTACCCCGCTTGTGGCATAATCGAGGTTGAATGTAATTCCGTCGAAGGGATGCAGCTGATAGGTATAGAGAGCTTTTGTCAGGTTATCGGCTGAAAAGGGATGGGCGCTGAAGTTGAATAATCCGTTTCCTGTTATCTCGATTCCCGTACCGTCAGAGGCGGTAAGCCGTACCATACGGGTATCTGTTCTAAGGCCATAATCCTGCGGGATGAGGTAAGGCTCGTACATTTCCTTTACCGTCGATCTGTATCTGCCTATCCTGTAGCCGCTCTTCCTGTCGGGATAATTCTCCTGTGGTCCTCTTCCATACCATTCAACATTGAAAAGAGAAGTGTCGAGGATCCACTGCTGGCCGGCTCTCGGAAGCCACGAAGGCATTTGTCCGTTGGGTATTACGGTATTAGTGTATTTCAGTATTCCTTTCCCGTCGATCAAGTACTGCGATCTTGTTATAAAAGATCCCCTTCCGTTGCCTGTATTATGAATATCTCCCGTTTTCACGATAATGCATGTATCGCCCAGACGTTCCCAGGCAAAGTCGGTTTTCATCCTTTGCAGTCTGTCAATACCGGCCGAATACCATTCAGTTGCTGCCGTTCTTCCATAACCATCGGTTCTGTGTTTTATGTTAGACGACCAGAAGGTCCACTGGTCCGTTTCATTTGCCAGAGGCGCTCTCCATACGTTAAGAACCGGGCCTTTGCGTACTATTTCCCTTCCTCCTGTCTGAAAGGATTCAAGCTGTCCGTCGTTCATGTCGAAGCGGTAGATAAATCCTTTTCCGCTTATAATCAGCTTACTGCCCTCTTGATGAACCTCAGGAGGAGCCTGTTTTTCAGACTGAGGAACAGCTTTTTGCGCCGCCTCACAAGGAAGTTCCATTTGTTCCCATGCTGTCTCAAATCCGGCTCCGGCCCATTGTGAAGCATTCTTCTGATGGAAGCTTACTGTAAGAAAATACTCTTTACCGTCTAAAGATTCAGGTCTGGAAAACGGTACCCTGAAGTTACCTGTCTTTCCGGGATCAAGTGAAATATCCATCCTTCCCTCCTGAACTGTTTCACCATCGGCCTGGAGGCTCCAGCGGGCATCAAGTTCATCAAGATTTGTAAAGAGATATCTGTTGGTCACTGACACCATTCCTTCGCGACCAGGAACAAGTTCAATTCTTACAGGTTGTCCCGACTTCTTTATCTGCCACATCTCGGGCTGAGGTCTTCTGTCGGGCCATATCGATCCGTACGTCCTGGCTCCTATCCCATAACTGAAATACTCATCTCCCGGAGTCTCTTCCTCAAAGTCGAGCCAAAGCCTTGCCTGCTTCTTTATCCCTTCAGTAGGATTACTGAGCAACGAAGAAGATATGCTCTTCGAAAATACACCAACCTGATCAATTATGGCATCGCATATATATACATATGTTTCCTGTCCGTGGGTCTCGGCATTTCTGCCAATATTTACAGGGAAGGGTGTGTTTCTTATCTTTCCGGTCACATATCTGTGTATGCTCTCGTTACCATCGATTGTAAGAAATATTGAAGATCCGTCGTAACTGGCAGTAACGTGGTGCCAGTTATTCAGCCAGTTTTCCGGCAGGGCCATCCTCACTGTCTGCCTTGCCCTTGTGGTTATATAGAATTCGAGTGAGTCACCTTTTACCTGGTGTATTCCGAACTGCCAGTTGCCTTTTGTAATTAGGGTCCCGTCAGGACTGTTCAGTTCACGGGGAAATATCCAGAGTGTGAGGGTTAGTCTGTCACCCTCTATTTCCAGGGTATCATCCCTGTAAACCTCTACCCACTGGTCATGGCCATTCAGGTCAATTCCCTTTCCGTCCCTGCCGGGAACGAGTGTTGCACGGCCCATCACATTTACCTGAATATCATTACCGGAATTATCCTTAAGGAATCTTGCCCTTTCGGTTATTCCCGTGCTTACAAAATCCCAGATTGCTCCTCCCATGCTTCTCGGATACCTGTAAAAAAGATCCCAGTAATCGTCGAGAGCTCCTCCCCCGTTTCCCGTTACAGCGAGGTACTCATCGAGAAATGACGGCCGAGGGTCTTCAGAAGCCGGAACGTTATATACATTTGAAATAAGGTCGCGCAACTGTGGATACCTTGGCCCTATTATTTCCTCGCACCTGTGGCTGAAGGCATTACCACCATACATCCAGAAACGTGTACTGTCATATCTGCGGCCCTCGTTAATCACAGCGCATATGTTTTCACCTTCACCGCTTTCGTTCCCGGCGCTCCAGAACAGAACGGAGGGGTGGTTTCTGTCGCGGAGTACCATTTTCCTGGCACGCTCGCGGTACATCGCTTCCCAGTCGCTGTTTTCCGACAGGTATTCAGTTGCATGAGCTTCATCACCGGTCTCGTCAACAACGTAGATGCCATACTCATCTGCCAGGTCGAGATACCTTGTTACAGGCGGGTAGTGAGATGTTCTTACGCAGTTGATGTTAAACTGTTTAAAAAGGCTAAGATCCTTTCGTATTGTCTCCTCATCCATTGCATGTCCCGTTATGGGATGCTGCATATGACTGTTTGTGCCGTTAAGTTTTACAGGCTTACCGTTAAGAAGAAAGACCTGGTCCTTTATTTCGGTCTCTTTAAAACCGATCCTTCCCGAGATAAGCTCGCCTGATCTTCCTGACTCGTCGAGAAGTTCGAAAACAAGAGTGTACAGATCTGGTTTCTCAGCCGACCACTTTCCAGGATCTTCTATTAAGGCTTTGAGGTTGATCTCCGTGGCAGAATTTCCCCTCACCATAAAGGGGTCTGCTGTTATTTTCTTAACAATCCGCTTGTTGCTGTCGTACAGGGAAGCTCTCAGCGATACTCCTTTCCGTGTTTTACCGGAGTAATTCCTTATCTTCAGTGAAATGGTCAGATCCGAGTTCCTGTAGTTTTCATCAAGGTCCGTTACTGCATGCCAGTCAGCGATGTGGAGTGACGGCGCTGCAATTATCCCAACATCGCCGAAGATCCCGGCAAGACGCCAGTAATCCTGGTTTTCGAGATAATACCCGTCGGAGTACTTGAAGACAGCTACAGAAATTGTATTAATGCCCGTATTAACATAAGCGGTAATATTATATTCAGCGGGTTCCTGACCACCTTCATTGTACCCGATCTCCTTCCCGTTTATCCATACAAAGGAAGCAGATGCAACTTTTTCCATCCGAAGGAATAGTTCCCGTCCTTTCCATGAATCAGGGATATCGAATGAACGTCTGTATAAACCTGTTGGATTATATTCCTTTGGAATCCTGGGAGGATCGGGTCTGAAGGGAGTTGTAACATTCCGGAAGAGAGGATCGCCGAAACCTTTCATTTCCCAGTTCGACGGAACCCTTATTGTATCCCAGCCGGAATCGTTAAAACCATCGGAGTGGAAGCCTGGTACCATACCATCGGGAGTGTCGGAATAATGGAACCTCCAGATACCGTTCAGGGAAAGGCAGTAAGTGCTTTCTCCGGAATCTCCTGATAAAGCCTGCGCAACAGAGTTTAAGGGCACGATGGGAGTGTGTCCCTCTTCCTGGTTCAGCTCAAAAACGGAAGGATTCTCAAGAAAATCATAGATATTTTCCGGAAACTTAACTTTCTGGGCTGAAATATTGAGAAAAAAAGAAAACAGAAATACGGAGATGAAGATCCTTTTCATTGATTTGGATTTAATATCAAGCCTAATTTACTCAAAAAACCTGAGGCAAAGGCATGAAAAATTAATCCATTAACAGATTGATGGTATGCTGAACAAGGCTCATATCTCCCCATAGTCCGTGATGGGGTATCACAATCCGGGCAGAGTTGTATTTTTCCTGAACGATCTTAAGCGATACAGGCCATTTATTTATATTGGCATCGCCTGTGAACCCAAGGTCCGCGCTCGACAAGGCTTTTACCATGCAGCCACCGAAAAGAAGACGGCACTCTTTGAAATAAACAACGACATTATCGGGCGAATGACTTTCTCCGGGAAAAAAGACATCAAATGTAAGGTCACCGATCTCAAGAAAAATTCCATCATCTAACCTGAAGATCTTGTCTGGTTTTACAAATACTAATTTTTCATAAACATCCCTTATTCTTTTCTGTTCAGGTTTCAGCCATGAGATTATCTGTTGCTGGGTGTGGCTTCCTCTTTCGTCAATCAGGCTGCAGGTCCTGTCAGAGCCATAAATGTTTATACCTTTCTCCTTCAGGTACTGATTTCCTCCCAGATTATCGATATGAAAACCTGTATTAATTGCAGTGACCTTATCCGGCTTCATTGTACTGTATATCCAGTCAAGCATTAATTCTGTCGCTGAAACGTCGTACGGAGTATCAATCAGAACAACTTCACTTTGGGATGCCCTGACAATCAGGGAATTTGATTCCCACGGGAAATAATGTGTTACGACAAACACCGTGTCTGAAAGTCTTGAAACAAACAGCTCATCGCTGAGCCTGGCTTCGTATTGTCCTGACAATGTGAATAATAAAGGCAATACTGCAAAAAAGACAAGAAAAGATCTTTTCATTTTCACCCTCATTTTTTTATTGCTTTACCGCATCCTTTCACAAACACAGCCTTCAGGGCTGCGGACTTCGCTTTATCAGCAGTCTTACTTTTCTGTCATCTTAAGCACAGCAACATAGTGGTTGTTATCAACAGCAACTTCCGCCTTTTCCGTTTTCAGCTTCACCGATGAGAATTTTGTTGACGGGGTAATGTCCATTCTTTCTCCCGACACATAGATCCTAAGGGGCATATTGAAACCGGGCACACAGTTGTTCCATCTGTAATTAAGTTTCCCATCGCTGATGAAATATTCGAAAACGGGGATTCTGATATCCCTGAGGTACTGGTCAAACACAGGTTTCAGGTTAATACCTGTCTTTTCCGATATATAATCCTCGATCTGGTATCCTTTAACTACCTGATGATAAAATTCGCTGTTTAGTCCCCTCAGGATACTTCTAAATTTTTCATCGTCGTCGATTATCTGACGGATTGTATGGAGCATGTTTCCTCCCTTTGAATACATATCGCCCGATCCGCTGTTGTTAACGTTGTAGACTCCGGTAACGGGCCTGTCGTTCCTTATGTTCCTTCGCGTACCCACTGCATATTCGTTTCCCGCCTCCTTTCCGTAGAAATATTCGACATATAGGCTTTCGGAGTAATTGATAAAGCTTTCATGGACCCACATATCTGCAATATCCTCGTATGTTATGCTGTTTGCGAACCATTCATGTCCCGATTCATGGATAATAATGAAGTCAAATTTATCACCCCATCCTGAACCGCTCTGATCCACTCCCCTGTATCCGTTCTGGTATCCGTTACCATAGGTTACCGAGCTCTGGTGCTCCATACCGAGATAGGGAACTTCCACCAGTTTGTATCCGTCTTCATAAAAGGGATAGGGTCCGAACCAGTATTCGAAGGCTGCAAGCATCATCGGAGCCTGTTTGAAATGGACCTTCGCCTTTTCGAGATTCTCCCTGAGAACGTAATAATCGCAGTCGAGCCTGCCCTTTTCACCATTGTACACTTCGGAAAAATGAGCATAATCGGCAATATTTATGTTTACTCCATAATTATTGATGGGGTTGGCTACGAACCAGTTATACTTCGTAGTATTATTTCTGTTCCTGACAGTGCTTCGGAGCCGCCCGTTTGAAACATTCATTAGGCCCGATGGCACCGTGACGCTAATAAGCATGCTGTCGGGTTCGTCGTACATGTGGTCCTTGCATGGCCACCAGAGACTTGCCCCGTCGCCCTGGCACGAAGAGGCAATAAAAGGAAGTCCCTTGCTGTCGGTCCTCCATGTTATGCCGCCTTCCCAGGGAGGTCGGTTCGAGACCTTAGGCTTTCCCCCGTAAGTAAGCTCCACTGAACAGATACTCCCTGGTTCCTGGGTTCCTGCCATTCTGATCCAGTATACATTACCTTCCCTGCTGAATTCAAGGTCTCTTCCGTTCTGGGTTGCCTTCTTAATCTCAAGAGGGGGCTGAAGGTCGATCTGCATCGTTTCCGCGCTTCTTTTCACCCGGTAAGTAACCGTATTGCGGCCATTTATTGAACTGTCGGACGGGTTAACCTGTATATCCAGATGATAATAGGTCAGATCCCACCATTCCCTTTCCGGTGTTATGGAGCCCCTTAGGCTGTCCTGGCGTGTAAATTGTCTTGTTTCAGGTGCAAGGTACTGTGCATCAGCAGGAAATATGCCCGGCATAAAAGCAAAAACAAGAGCAGGGATGAGGATTCTTTTCATGGAAATTATCTTGTAAAAAAGCAAAAGTAAGAAGTTTGGCGGAATCTTGCCTTAACGGATATGAAATAGAATTATTCAAATGAATTTCCCGTTTTTGATAAACTTTTTAAAGCTTATTAATTATCAATGCTTTTACCTCCGGCGAATTATTTTCAAGATGATGTTGTCATTGTTCATTATTCATCGGAGGATTTGAAGCAATACTATTATATAAAAATTAAGAGCAATTTTTCTTAAATTCGTACCGGTCTGCCTTTATGTCTGAAATCTTCAAAGGCAATGGCCAGAAAGCCGGGACCATTTGAACAATTATAAAATATTACGGGTTATCATAAAAAATCATCCTTCAGACTGCAACAAAGGGATATGCATTCCGTCTTTAACGATATATGAATATGATCCTGATTTTTCTGAAATTTGATTTAACAACTTAATCTTAAAATTATGAATTATAACCGCCGCGAGTTTATTAAAATCAGCGGTATCACAGCAGCAGGCACCATGATCATTCCACCAATCCTAAATTCGTGTACAGGAGTAAGGCTTTCGGATAATGCCGGAAGTTATCTTGGTCATTTTGAAGTAACCACCGATGTTCTGCAAAAGGTGATCGCCGCAGCAATGGATAAAGGAGCAGATTATGCCGACCTTTACTTTGAGCATACCATTAATAACACAAGCGCCCTTGAAGATGGCAAGGTTAACAGCGCCTATTCGAATGTTGCCTACGGTGTCGGGATAAGGGCCGTGAAGGGCGACCAGACGGGGTATGCCTATTCCGAGGACCTTTCAGCCGAGGCCATGGTGAGAGCAGCAAGGACTGCAGCCAGTATTGCAGACTCAAGCCCGGCAGTAAATTCAGTGAAGATCTCTGAATATATGGCTCCCGGATATTATTCAGTAAAAACATCCTGGGAGGATACCTCAATAAAGGATAAGATCCCTTACATGCAGCGGATGAATGACAAGATCTTCGAGGCAGACCTTAGGGTTTCGAAAGCAAATGTCTACCTGATGGACACCTCTTCCTACATTCTCTACTACAATTCGGAGGGTCTGTTAACCTGGGACTACCGTCCTATGGTAGTTATTGCCGGGATTTGCATAATGGAAGAAAACGGAAGGATCGAGAACTTCTATGTAACCCGTTCCTCGAGAATGGGATCGGAATTCCTGACAAACGAGCTTGTAGATGAGATGTCGGCTGAAGTGGTAGCCCGGACAGCAAAACTCTTCAGCGCCTCCAGGCCAAAAACAGGAGAAATGGAAGTTGTTATGGGAGCCGGGCAGTCGGGGATACTTCTTCACGAAGCTATGGGACATGCCTTTGAAGCTGACTTCAACAGAAAAAACCAGTCGATATTCTCCGACAGGATGGGAAAAAAGATCGCAGAAGATTTTGTTACAATCGTTGACGACGGTACCATTCCCGGCAACAGGGGCTCTTTAAACTTCGACGACGAAGGGATCCCCACGGAGAAAACTATCCTGGTCAAAGACGGCACACTTACAAGTTACCTTCACGACAGGATAAGCGCCGGGTATTACAAGGTAAAACCGACAGGAAACGGCAGAAGGCAGAGCTTCAGGCACATTCCCATGCCAAGGATGAGGAGCACCTATATGGAGAACGGACCTCACAGGAAAGAGGAAATAATAGCAAGTGTCAAAAGCGGTATATACGTTGATTATTTCAGCAACGGAGAAGTCAATATAGGTCAGGGCGACTTTACTTTCTTTGTGAAATTCGGTTACATGATAGAAAACGGAAAACTCACTACACCGATCAAGGACATCAATGTTATCGGAAACGGACCACAGGCGCTTGCCGATATCGTGATGGTAGCCGATGATATGGCGATTGACAACGGAGGCGGGACCTGCGGCAAGAACGGTCAGTCGGCTCCGGTAACTATGGGAATGCCAACAGTAAAAATCAGGAAGCTGACGGTGGGTTAAGAAGTTTTTTAACAGGAAAATTTGAGATTATGAATACAAAAGAAAAATACGCCCTGGCAGATGTTGCAGTTGAACACGCTCTGAAAAGCGGAGCAGAACAGGTTTCAGTTACCATCTACGATAACAGGAGCACCAGCATTGAAATAAGAGATCAGAAAACAGACAGTCTTCAGGAATCAAATCGCAATGGCCTGTCAATAGATATTTACACAGAGAAGAAGTACTCATCCCATTCCACCAACAGGCTGAAAAAGGAGGACCTTTTCCATTTTATAGAAGAAGCAATTGCAGCCACCCGGTTTCTGGCCGAGGACGAATTCAGATCACTACCTGATCCCTCACTCCTGTACAAGGGGGATGGAAGCAATCTCGAAATATTTGACGATGAAGTAGATGCCCTGGAAATCAGCACCAAAATAGGCCTGGCTGACAAGGTTGTAAATGAAGCTTTCGGAAAAGACAACAGAATACTTTCAGTAAGCGGAAGCTATTCCGACAACATCTCGGAAAGCGTCATGGTTACCAGCAACGGATTCAGAGGTGATTCCAGGAGAACCGGACTTTCCCTTTATGCAGAAGTATCTGTTCAGAGCGAAACCGGACGCCCGAATGCCTACTGGTATGAAAGCGACTTGTTTTTCAAGCGATTGGTAAAGAATGGAATTGGTGAAAAAGCACTGGAAAGGGCTCTCGGAAAGATCAATCCGAAGAAAATCCTTTCCGGGAAATACGACGTTGTTATTGAAAACAGGGTAGCAGCCAATTTATTAAGTCCGGTTTATGATTCCCTTACCGGGTCGAACCTTTACAACAAGCAGTCGTTTCTGATCGGCAAGGAAGGCAAGCCAGTTGCTTCACCGCTGATGACCATCACCGACGATCCATTTATCAAATCGCTCGCCGGTTCGCGGCTATATGACGATGAAGGTCTTGCCGCCGTTAAAAGGCCCATAATTGAAAAGGGAGTACTCAGGAACTACTACATTGACAATTATTATGGCAAAAAGCTTGGAATGAATCCCACTTCAGGAAGTTCTTCAAATATTGTCATGGCTCCGGGAACTAGGGGTGGCAGCGAAATGGTAAAATCAATAAAGAAAGGTGTTTTTATTACAGGCTTCATCGGAGGCAACTGCAACGGATCGACAGGTGACTTCTCATATGGCATCGAAGGATTCTACATCGAGGATGGAAAAGTTATTCACCCAGTTAATGAAATGAACATAACAGGAAACATGAATGATTTCTGGTTCGGGCTTTCTGAAGTGGGCAACGACTTCACGGGCAACGGGTCGGTGCAGATACCGTCACTTATGATTTCCAATGCTGAATTAAGCGGAATCTGATTTTTTTACCTCATAAAATTCATACTCATGAAAAAGACCAGCCTTTTTGTATTAATGGCTTTTATCCTTTCCTCTGCCGTAATCGATGCTACAGCGCAGAAAATGAACCTCAACGGGAAGTGGAAGGCAGATGTTTCAAAGTCGTCGGTAGTTTCCAATAATCCCTTTCTTGTAAGGATAGATGTGAAGATAAGCGGTGATTCCATCTTCACGGAACGTTACTATGATATTGGTGACGGACAAACATATCCATTTACTGAGAACCTGACTCTCGACGGTAAGGAACACGATATTACGGTTTATGATATGCCAAGGAAAACAACGGCCATCTGGTCGGAGGATGAGGGCATGCTGAAACTGGTTTCATCGATGTCGACCTATGGCGGAAGCGGTCCCGCCGATTTTGTCTCAAAAGAAACATGGAAGGTTGCCGAAGACGGAAAGATTCTGACAATAAGCTTTGCAAACACCATGAACGGCAGCGATTCGGAGGGTTCATTTGTAATGACGAGGGCTGAATAGCTATCAGATATAGGAATCTGTTCCTGCCTGGAATATCGGATTTCAGGCGAACAGAAGTATAAGGGCCTGTGCAACAAATATTCTCAGGAACATCACAAGAGGATAGACAGTGGCATAGGCAACCGAAGGGGCCTCCGACTGAGCCATGCTATTGGCAAATGCCAGGGCAGGAGGATCGGTCATACTCCCTGAAAGAAGTCCGCAAACTTCGAAGTAATTCCGCTTAAAGGCAAGTTTTGCCGCATAGCCAACTGTAAGAAGAGGGACAAGTGTTATTATAGCTCCGTATCCCATCCACTTTAGTCCGTCGCCTGAAATAAGCGCCGGAATGAAATTCTCACCCGATTTCAGTCCGACGCTTGCAAGGAAGAGCACTATTCCTATTTCACGGAGCATAAGATTTGCGCTTGCAGTGGTATATGAAACAAGGGAGAATTTGTGACCATACCTGCTCAACAGTATAGCGATAATCAGCGGCCCACCTGCCATACCGAGTTTCAGCGGCTGAGCCAGTCCCGGAATATTTACAGGTATACTTCCGAGTATCACTCCCAGGAGGATGCCTACAAAAATCGGAACAATATCAGGTTCTTCCAGTCGTTTCATGGAATTTCCTATCTCAGCGGTTACCCTGGCAATTGATTTTTCATCTCCCACAACGGTCAGCCTGTCGCCCATCTGCAATTCTATAGAGGGATCAGGAATGAATTCAATGCCAGATCTGTATATCCTTGTAATGTTTATATTGAACCTTGTTCTCAGCTTCAGCGAGCCAAGGCTTTTGCCGCTAACCTGCCTGTTGGTAACGAGAAGCCGCCTGGAAATCAGATCACCCGATCTCGTTGACAGATCCATCTCACTCAGGGAGCCCGTTTTCTGCACCACTTCATCAGCCACGCCCCTGCTGGTTACAACAAGTAAGATATCGTTCTCATGAATGACTGTTGCTGAAGTTGGGGTTAACAGATTCCCTCTGTGCAGAACCCTCGATATCACAACCCCTTCGCCAAGGACCTTTGAAATATCGGATACAGTCTTGCTGAAAAACAAGGGATTTGTCACAATGATATTCAGTTTCCGCGGCATGGAATCAGCTGGATGTAGTTCATTATGAATCCTTTCCAGTTCCTGTTTCGTGTCAATTCCCATCGTTTTCCGTATGAGGATCATTGTGAGAATTATCCCTAGAACGCCAAAGGGGTATGCAACTGCATAACCTAATCCGATATCCGGGACCTCTCCTCCACCGGTTCCCGCGGCTAACTGCTCAAGTGCATTCTGTGCCGCACCCAATCCGGGTGTGTTCGTGACGGCTCCGGACATGATACCTGTCATTACCGGTAATGAAACTCCTGAAAGAATATGGATGATCAGTGTTGTCAGCGCACCCAGCAGTACGACAGAGACTGCCATAAGATTCATTGTAACTCCGCCTCTTCTGAAGGATGAGAAAAAGCCCGGACCAACCTGCAGGCCAACAGAGAAAACAAAAAGGATCAGACCAAAATCCCTTACAAACTCAACCACCTTTTGATTGGCGGAAAAACCCAGATGTCCCATAAAGATACCGGCGAACAGAACAAAGGTAATGCCCAGGGAAATACCTTTGATTTTCAGCTTCCCCAGCAGTACTCCTGATGCTATGACAATACTGTAAAGGATTATTGTGTGGGCTACAGTATCATACCAAAGCAGCTCATTAAACCATTCCACCTTTGCGAGAAGTTTATGGATTAAATACAATTCACTTTTCTATCCTGCAGAGATACTTTTCGGTTCTCAGTATTACTGATTTTCCAATGAAAGCCGGTGTTGCCCAAATTCCAGAATCCATCTGGTTC